>SXGU01101836.1_pt1 | contig 13642 bp, 9 predicted proteins | sample 3174531 | NCBI WGS metagenome assembly SXGU01 (sample SAMN11356863, study PRJNA531348) | freshwater metagenome | isolation source: freshwater sample F1-140 | place: China: Fuxian Lake, Yuxi | collected 2017-12-25 | reverse complement strand
GGCTCCTCACCAACAGGTCCGAAACATGCGCGCAGATCCCTGTCCCGCTCTTCAGCCGAAGGTCGCCACGAACTGTTCAAGATTTACTACACCCCAATGCGGACTCCTTGAAACCCATTGGGGTGGTAACACCGTTCGCCCATCGAGGCAAGACCGGACATCATCAAAAAGGACCGGCGCGAAACTGTAGGCACGTGGTCAGCCTACGCACCCCTTCCTCGAAAGAACAAGGGCGATCCCGATACCTCGGATTCTACCTCTGGTTTATTCATATGTGCTCTCGTAGATTCGCGCCGTTGCCGCACACCCGTTTTCTTGTCACAGTGGTGTGAACCGTTGAAGTCACAGCACACATCGTCGTCCGCAAGTCGCGGCTCCACCCCTTCGCCCGCGACGAAGGCCGATCTAGCGCTGCCACGAGACGTCCCCCTCGCTATGCGCTATGAGGCACTCTATGTTCAATTGCGAGCCATGCCCGATCCACAGCAACGATTCATGGCCTGCGTCGATCATGCGCGCCAACGTCCCTGGTTGCCGGATCCACTCAAGACTCCAGTCAACCGAGTCGAAGGCTGTCAGGTTCGAATTTGGTTTGTGGCGCGTCTCTTGGAGAATGGTCGCTGTGAATTCCTGCTCGATTCGGATGCGGTCACGCTCAAAGCGGTGGCGGGATTGCTCTGCGAGCTCTACAGCGGCGCGTTGCCGGAGGAGGTTGTGGCGAATCCCCCTCTATTTGTCGACGACTTGCGCCTCACGCAGTCGTTGGCTGAAAACCGCCGCCGCACGGTGGAACGTATCGCGGAAGGCATTCAGTCATTTGCACGACAGCATACCGTCGAAGCGAAAGTCACCGCGATGCAAGGTGGTGTATCAAATCCCAATTCGGCGGCTTCCCCCTGATGCATGGAGTGGTTCGATGCCCATAATCATCTCCAGGATGAGCGCCTGGATTTATGTCGAGACGAACTGGTACATGTCGCCAGAGATGCGGGTGTCCGAGCGATGGTAGTCAATGATTGTTGTGAATCCGACTGGCAACCAGTGGCGGATTTGGCGGCACGTTATCCCGGTTTCGTTATCCCAGCGTTCGGTTATCACCCCTGGTATGTCGGGGAACGTACCGCTCAATGGCAGTCTCGTTTGATCCGGTTTCTCGAAACAATCCCCGGCGCTGTGATCGGTGAAATCGGTATCGATCGTTGGATTTTGAATCAATCAAAGGATCGATTACGAAAGGTCGCCCCGGGAATTGTCGGTGCACCACCGGAAATGCCAGAGCAGGAAGACGTCTTCCTTTGGCAACTCCAACTGGCTAGCAACTATCAACTCCCGGCTAGCATTCATTGTCTCGATGCATTCGGACGGCTCCATGAACTTCTTAGCGAGCAGACCAGACTGCATCGCGGCTTCTTGTTGCATAGCTATGGAGGCTCTCGAGAAATGGTTCCGATTTTTGTCGAACTCGGAGCCCACTTCAGTTTCCCAGGCTATTTCGCGCACGATCGCAAGAGCCGAAGGCGCGAGGCATTTATGGATGTACCTCTGGATCGACTCTTGATCGAAACCGACGCGCCCGACCAAGTCCCTCCCCCTTCGCTGAGTCCATTTTCGGCGATCGACCGAAGGGGAACGATTTGGAATCATCCCGCCAACTTGCCTGCGATTGGAAAGTACCTTGCCAAAGTCCGAGGTCTTCCAGAGCTTGCCCTCTCCGAGAAGTTGAAGGAGAACTTCGAGAGGCTTTTTCTTTAAGACGGAACGTCAAACTGTAGAGCACCTCTCTCATCGGTACATGGGTAACGGCGGAAACATATCGGGGCCGGTTCTCCGCGTGCCCCCTTCAGGTCTCCCTTTTCCCAGGTTGTACGCAAGAAATTCAATGGAAGAAATTCAGCACGCGGAGGCGCGGAGGCGAAGACCGAGCAACTCCATGGAGTCCTCATTTCCCAGCGGAAAATTGAATCAGCCGCCTCAATTCTTTCCGCGTCTCCGCGCGGGGGAACCTTGCAGCATTCGGCCTTGTGCTCGTAGTCTCCATGCATGTCCACAATGCAAACGTTTTGGGTCGTTCTCGGCCTTTGGTTCGGGTGGACACAATGCCGGGGGCAAACCACTACCTCGGCCGATACTGCTGCCGAAGCACTATTCGCTCCCGGACTTGTTGCCGAATACCGATCCCTCCTGCCGAACCGTGCAGAGGCAGATAAGCGAGGTGAGGTTGCCCGTATCGAGCCCAAACCCGCCATCGCCTTTCAAACCGAAATTGGATCCCGGGACAGTGTGCATCCGAGCCTTCCGCCCGGACCTTTTCGAATTGAGTGGTCGGGATGGATCGACATTCGCGAAGCCAAGCCCATCCGCTGGGGCGCCTACGTGGCTGGTCGATTGCGTTGGAAGCTAGAAGACAAAGTCCTATTAGAGACGGTTGGGGAGAATCCGCAGCATTGGGTATTGTCCCCGGGTATGGCGGTATCCCCAGGCCTGCACCGTGTCGCCATTGAATTCGAATCGTCCTCAAACCCCGAAGGCTCGCGACTGCAACTTTGGTGGGAGTCGGATGATTTTTTGCGAGAACCCATCCCTTCCTGGCGCTGGAAGCATCGTATCGACAGGGTTCCGTCGGGCCTGGCCCAGGAACAAGCGGCGGAAATGGGGCGTCGGACGGCATTGTCCTACGGCTGTGCCCAATGCCATCGCGAAACGTTTCCGGAATTGGAGCCCCGATCTCCAGGCCCTTCGTTGCATGATCTGGGTCAGCGTGTCGATCGAGGCTGGTTAGTCCGAAAGTTAATGTCGCCTCGATCCGCACATCCCGGATCGATCATGCCCGAGTTGTTTAGCGAAACCCCAGAGGACCAAGCAAAAGCCATTCTTATTGCTGACTATCTCCTCAATAAGACAGGACCCGCGCTTGCCCAAAACGAGCCGCTTTCGAACCACCGCCCTGGTCGAGACCATTTTCTTGGCCTCGGCTGCATTGCCTGTCACCTCGTTCCAGACATGGACCCAGCGATGCAAACCTCCCTGGTACCGCGGTCGTCCCTGGTGACTCTCCAGGATCGCTTTTCGGTCGAGTCCCTGACGGGGTTCCTTTTGGACCCCTATCGTCGCTATCCGGACGGGCGAATGCCCCACCTCGTTTCAACCCCGAGTATCGCCCGAAACCTAGCGGCCTACCTCCTCACGACAGCCGGTAAACCTTCAGTGGATGTGACAACGACTCCGCAGCCCCTCCTTGCAGAACCGGCGCAATCAACGATTGAAGCGACCGTGCGCCGATTAGGTGTTGGCACAGCAAATGATGCCGGCCGTGCTTTATCAGAACTTTACGGTTGCCGGCAGTGTCATCCCGGACTCGATGAGAGCCCAGTTCGAAGCCTGCCCATTCGCGATCTTCAAGGGGGCTGCCTGAGCGCCAGAGCAAATCGCCGATTCCACCTCTCAACGAATCAAATTCGATCGTTGCAAGCTCGTCTTCAGGCAGGACCGGAGCGGGGACACCACTCAACGCGGTATCATCGTGAGGTGCTATGGGAACGCGCAGGGTGCCAGAAGTGTCACGCGAGAGATACCGACCGTTCCTCGCCCCTGGAGATCATCGGTCGGGAAGTCTGGGCAGCGCATTTGGCGCGGTTACCCTTTCAACGAACGCCGGCGCTTACGCATGCATGGTCCAAATATCAACCAGCGCACCTTTCGAATGTGGTGGCCCATGGGGTGTCGGGGTTGCGTCCTTCATGGTACTCCTACCGCATGCCAAGTTATGGCGGGCAAACACCGCAGCTCATTCGGGCCATTTTAGAATCGGACGGAGAAGCCTTCCAAATACCGGCTCAAGAACCGGAGGCCGACGATCCGTCATGGATCTCTGTTGGGCAAACCTTGGTGGGGTTTGAAGGCTACAGCTGCGTGGCTTGCCATTTATGGAAAGGGCGCGCTTTCATGGAACCGGACCCCAGCGCTGCGGGGCCTGATCTCGCGTCGGTGGGGAAGCGTCTTCATCAGACTTGGTTTGATCGCTGGCTGGAAGACCCACAGCGAATCCACCCAGGAACGCCAATGCCAGCTTTCTTCGCGCGCGGTTCACCGGTGAGTCAACGCGAACTGCTCGGCGGAGATGCCGAAAAGCAAAAAGCAGCAATCTGGAGTTATCTTCGCAACTCCGCCACGGCTCCAAGCCCGGAGCCACGCCCCTCCGAGCCCGTGATGATTCCGCCGGAATCCGAAGGACCACTCATCGGGCAAATCCCCGTCGAGATTCCCAAAGTGGGATGGGTGGAATCGATTTCGATTCTTACGGCTGCCGGAGACTTAGCGGTATTCGACATCCCGAGCGGTTTATTCCGTCATGCATTTACCAACGCTACGCTCCTTCGAAATCCGAATGGCAATCGCAGTTTTCAACTCGCAGGAACTCCCTGGCTCCAACCAACCAATCTGACGGTCCAACTCCAATCCGCGGAAGGCAGGGAAATCGCACAATCGTTCATGCTCGAAGAGTACCAACGTATGCCTCAGGGTATCCTGATCCGAGGGCGTTACCGGTTCCGTTCCGTGGAGATCTCGATCACGCAAACGCTGACATTGCCCCTCCGGAATGGAGATCGCCAAGCATCCTTAAGATTGCAAGTGACCTCGATTCCAGGAGGCGGAACCCTGGAGCTTCCGCTGCCTGAGGCACAGGGAACGTGGACGACGGAACGTGGGAATGCTGTGGCGAGCGATCTGAGACTACGACTGGAAACAGAAGCCGCTGGAACCCTAAAGTTCCCGTTGCCCGGGTCGGGGCCTTTCATCGATGGCAACTCGATTTCAACGTCAGCAAATTTGGATTGGATTCCGTCGGGCGATCGCATCACAAACCATCATGGACTCCAGCGCCCAGGTTACCAAGCCTACCGCTATCCAATGCCCAAGACCGCTTCTGGTGAGGACCGAATCATGCCAACCGCCATGGCAATCGATCCTAAGACTGACCGAATCTACATCGCTTCACTGAAGCATGGTGACATTGTCAGCTTGGATCCACCGGGATCTGGATTCGGATCGGAAGTTTCCACGCCATTTCGCGACAGAATTCAGGGCTTATTTCAAGATGCGCTCTCGATGCAGCACGACGGCACGGGACTGCATGTATTGCACCGCCGCAATTTGACCCGCATCACGGATAGCAATGGCGATGGATTGCTGGATCGATTTGAGCGATTGGCGGCACTGCCCCACGCGGTGGCGAACGCCTATGATTGGGGATATGGATTGGTAAGAGAGCCTACTGGCTCGTTCCTACTCAGCTTTGCACCGCATGCCAACCAACGCATGGCGGGTTCTGGTGCAGCGATGCGTTGGACGCCGGGCCAACGACATGAAGGCATCCCAATGGGGCGTTGGGATGAAGTCGCCTGGGGATTTCGGAATCCACTGGGTTGGGTGACGGGGCCGGAAGGTTCGGTGTTCTTCTCCGATAACCAGGGCGAATGGATCGGGTCCAGCAAGTTGGGACATCTAGTGCAGGGCAGCTTCAATGGGTACCCAAATCATGCCCAACTCCAACATACCAATCACCCCTCCACTCCCGCGACGGTCTGGGTACCCTACAATTGGGCGCGTTCCATCAATGGCATCGCATGGGAAAACACTGGAGGGAAATTTGGTCCATTTACTGGTCAGCTGTTCATGGCTGAATTGATGAATGGCGGAGCCATTCTTCGAGCCAATGTGGAGAAAGTAAACGGTGTGTACCAGGGAGCTTGCTTCCCTTTTTGGGGCTCCGGCCTTTTGGGGCCACTGGTAATGGCTTTCGATTCCTTGGGACATCTCTACGTCGGCAGCCTCACCATGCCAAACTGGATGGGACAACCGGATCGCGGAGCGGTGTATCGCATCCAACGAGTGGGTGATCTCCCGTTGGAACTATGCTCCATTCATGTGGCGCCTGCTGGCTTTCGAGTCGTCTTCACCCAGCCCGTGGATCCGGCCTCGGTGAACAATCCCTCGGATTGGAAGCTCGAACAGTATCGGTATGAGTATACTGGGGCGTACGGATCTCCGGAGCTGGACCGGCGGCGCGTGGATATCCGCCGAATCAACCTCGAACCCGACGGTCAAGTTGCAGACCTGCTCACTGAACCGTTAAAGCGGGGATGGATTTATTCCATACGAGCCAGCAAACTCCGATCTCCATCCGGTCAAGACGCCGCGAATAACGTCGGAGTTTACACCATGAATGAGATTCCAGTCCAATGAATCGAGCACGGGCACAAAAGTTGCCGCTTCCATTCAACCACTCGGCCCGCTAGAACGCCGGGTATCTCAATCCAATAGGTGTGATTCAGTGGAGCCTCATTAGTGTCGTAGTCCTCGTGTTTTTATGGCTATTCCGCATCTGGTTCAAATGCCAGGCAGAATACCAGATCGGCAAGACCGCGTTTCGAATTCGCGTGCTTGGCCTAACGGTTCGTCGAATTCCCTACACAGACATTATACGAGTTTCAAAGCCCCGCAGGCATTATCGTTGGATGGATATCGAGGATTGGACCAACACCATCAGCGCCTCTCGACGCGAATTGATTCTTCATAGAAAAACTGGACTCTTCAAAAAGCTGCTCTTAACGCCATCGCACCGCTACGCGTTCCGAACTGAGATCGAAAAAACCATCGCGGAAGCCACAGGCCAAACACCCGAAGCCGAATCGGAGCCGGATCCAGAAGACGAGTCGGAGTAGCAGCAAGACGGGCGGATCATGGACAGCAATCTTGGAACAATTCCGGAACGACACTGGCGTCGGTGGGTTTCAAGGCGAGACGCCCACCCGGTTTAGACGCGATGCACGACGCGAGTTTTGGTGAGTCGATCATGGAGTGCGCGCTTGGCGGGATCGTGAGCAATCATAATGTAGCCCAACCCAAGAACCAACCAACTCAGCAGCTCGGCGCTAAATCGGATGAATGCTTGACGATATCCCAAGGGCAAACCATCCGCTGACTCCACTCGGAGGCCAGTCATGAATTTTCCAGGAGTGGCTCCCTGGCTGCCATTGAATCCGACATAGTAGGCGAGGCTGAGCAAACTGTACGCGCCAAATTGCAGAAACAATGGCGGCAGGATGAGCTTGTAAAATTGGATCAGCTTCTCCGCGTCTTGAGAAATTTCGTTTGGGTTCATGGCGGTGATCTGGCGGCGCACGTCGCTCATCCAATCATGCCAAGGCATCAAGACCACGTTTAGCAAGAGAATCAGAAACGTGAGATCGAAAAAGTACGCCACCAAGCGAATCCAAAATCCTGCTGGCCGGACCGAATCCCTAGAAATCTCGGGCTCCAAATCCCCAGCCCTTGATAAGGCGCCAACCGAGGTCGACAAGGGGGGTGGCGCGGGGAGATCCCAGCGCAACTCGTCTCTCATGCCCGCGGCGAGCCATCGGCGTTCGTCATTCTTCCAAACCAGGGTGGCCTGTCCGACACGGCCGTCTTCAATCCACTCACGCAATTCTTCCAGGGTGGTCGGTCCGTACTCCGCCCCATCGGCTCCAATGATTTTGTAACTCGTTGCCACGGCAAAAATAGAACCGCCAACTAAGCGCGCCTGTGCGGGAACACAACCTGAATTTTTGGAATCCTCAGGCCATGCATCGATCCATCGCCCAATTCCGATTCAAATCCATGACTTGCGTCAAGATCCTACGAGCCGCTAACTAGCTGAAGGTCCTCCTGTGGATCACTATGCAAAGCCACCATTCAAATTTCGTCGACAGCCCAGCTTGCGCTCCCACTGCCTGGGCTATTCGCCGCTGGGTTCAATGCGGTTTTACCCTGATCGAGTTGTTAGTGGTCATCGCCATCATCGCCATCCTGGCAGGCATGCTCCTACCAGCTCTCAGCAAGGCCAAGGAAAAGGCTCGCGGAGCCGCCTGTCTGAGCAATTCACGCCAGATCGGCATCGCCTTCACCATGTATGCCGACGATAACATGGACCGGATGGTTCCTTTGGAGATTCCCGGGACCCCACCTCCCGACGCCTACGTGCCACGGGGTTCCACGATTTGGTGGCCGGATTTGCTCCGGCAGTATCTCCCCAACAAGAATGCTTCCGATTGCCCGAGCGTTGTCGGTACCAACCAAACCGCTATCCCAACTGGGCCGCCCAGTTCACAAGGCAAAGGCCGGTTTGGCATCGGGATGAATCATATTGAGTTTAGCTACTCCCCATGGGCCGGTGACCGGATCGGGTCTTTGCGTTTGACCAGTGTCAAGAAACCCAGCGAGTCGGTCGTCTTTGCCGACGCAGGGCGAGTTTCGAATCCTTCTGAGAAGGATCCCGATCGATGGAAAGAGATCCGAGGAGCTCAATTATTGTATTTCCTCACCCCAAGTCATCCGGATTATGCGGTCAACAACCCGCATCGGGTCGTCGGACGCCACAGCGGACGCGCCATTAGCGCCTGGGCCGATGGCCATGGCGAAGCGGTGCTTGTCAGCCGGATCGGATTCCAGTTTTACCCCGGCAAAACCGATGCCGGCGAAGCCGCCAGAGGCGATCCCATCATCGGCGTGGGCAATGGGAAGTACGACCCACGCTGGCTTTGGGATCGAGAATGACTCAAGCCGCCAGCCCCGTCGGGCTGGCGGCGTCCGCGACTCAAACTCAGCCCAGGAACCCAAGATTCGCGGTCGCGAAGTTCCCAATGTTGGGAAATACGGATGGCAGCTGATTGGCCGGAACGCCAAACCAGGATGCCAACGTCGCACCGTATTGGTCAATCGATGTGGTCGGAATCATCGCGCCGCGAGTGCCGGAATCGTCGGGCCCACCCAATGCCAGCGTCGGGAACGTGCCGTACACTTGGCCTCCTTGCACCGCCCCGCCCATGATCCAGTGATGATTGCCCCAACCATGGTCCGTGCCCACCCCGCTAGGCTGCAATGTTCGACCAAAATCAGACAAGGTAAAGCTCGTCACCCGTTCAGGCACGCCCATCTCAGATGTGGCATTGTAAAACGCAGCCATTGCTTCCGATACCTGACGCAATAAATTCCAGTGCTCCCAACTCTGCGACCCGTGGGTATCGAATCCGCCCAATGAACAGAAGAACACCTGTCGATTGATTCCGGTTGAACCACGGAGTTTAATGATTTTTGCCACTTGGAGAAGTTGATTGCCAATCGAGGTCCCCGGGAACGGCGTCGAGATGGTGGCTGAGCTTCCCGTCAACATGGCGTTGAGACTCAAAGCGTCCTTCCGCATCTTATTGGCGGATTGCACTAACGCCAGGCCGCTGTCGAATTCCAATACCTGCTGAATCCCCAACTTGCGAGCGTCCGCCGCAGATTGGGGCCAAAGTTGAAGTCCATTTACATCCAAGTTGAACCCAGGCAGCAGACTCGCTGACTGGACGACGCTGCCGGTGCAAAACAACGCCGGCCCATTAATCGAAACGCTCGCTGGAAATGTCGACGCCCCGTTCATGGATTGAATCACGTCGAGTGCCCGAGCGGCCCACCCAGTGGCCGCCGACGTCGATGGAACCCCACTCTGCATCTGTTGAATCTGATCGGAATGCGAAAACAGATTCGTTGGTACCGGAACCGTATTGGCGAGGAATTGCTGGCGGCTGACCGGTTGAACAAGCATTCCAGTGTTAGCCAGCATCGCGAGACGTCCCTGCGCCCAAAGCGGATGGATCGCCGCCAAACCTGGGTTCAATCCATAGGGAACGCCTTCCGGAGTGACCACCGACAACAAGGGCCCATTGTTGTCCGGAAGAGCCACCGAACCACGAATGGTTGAGTAGGCGTTGAACTCCGACTGAGTCAGAGGCACTAATGTGTTGTGACCGTCATTGCCTCCCGACAGAAAAATGCAAACGAGTGCCTTGTAATCCGGGGGGGCATTTTGAGCGAGCGCGTTGATGCGACCGAGCCGCGCCAGAAGAGCCGTGCCGCCCAAACCACCAATGAGTTGCCTTCGGGTGATGCGATGTTGTGTCATGATCGTGTTGTTGAGGTGTTATGGGTGGAGAATTTAATGTTGCACTGCGTATTGGCCGCTGAGCGCGGTGAGGTAGAGAACTGTTTCGATACGCGTCTTGGCGTCGTAACCCGGTGTCGCCGCGTTGATGAGCACGGTCTTCATGCCCCCTGGCATGCGACCGTAGAGAAGTACTTGGTTCACCTTCTCCACCAGGCCCACCATGTCATTGCCGTAAGGCTGGAAGGGGGTCAGGTCTATGGTGATGTCGCCACCGTTCGATCCAAGAGCCATATAGAAGAAGTTGCCGCGCAATGTGGCCTCAGTGGGTGTATAAATCTGAAATTCGGGACCGAACAAAGCACTCTTCGGTACCCGATACATCGGTGAAAACCAACTGAACACCGACGGCGGCGTCAACACGGATTGGGCCATGTAATCAAAGAGGTAGGACAACCCGTGATTCGCGCTGAACTGACCATTCAACGCTCGAAGTAATCCGGCAATTTGAAGGATTGGCTCCTTGAGCCTCCCTTGATTCGCAGTCGCTAAATCATTGCGAGACTCCGCATCCGTCAGAATCGCACGAACCACCGCCTTGAGGTTCCCTCGCACTCCATACCCATCATTCACGAACACGTCCGCAACCCGCTGAACGTAACCCGGACTTGGATTGCTCATCACCAAACTGCGAATGAGTCGTGTCGCAATGAATGGTGCCGTGTTTGGATGGGTCATCAAAATGTCGAGCACCGTTTCCAGGTCCTGCTCCACCGTCTGCCCCCCCGGCAGGGTCGATCCCAGCAATGATTTGGCCACAGTGGAGTGGTTTTGCTGGCGCGATTCCATGGGCGCGCCGAAGTATTCCCAATTGTTGTTCTGAGGCGTCGCACCGGGAGCCGTGGCGTACGTCCACCCCGTCAAGGCCAACGCCAACTGAGTGATCGTCGCTTGATCGTATGTGCCCATAGGGTTGCCATTCACATCCTTGATCTGCGATCCGTCCTGGTTGAGTTCCCACAATCCAATCGTGAACAACTGCAATAACTCGCGCGGGTAATTCTCGTTTGCCCCGCCACTGCCACCCGGTTTGTTGGAATTCGCCAAGTCCAAAAACTTGCCCATCGATGGACTCTTCGTGATGTCCCGCAGCAACTCTCGATAGTTCCCGAAAGCGTGCTGGCTCAGGAGCCGCATCCACGGGAGCATTTCATTTGGATAAACCAACTTGTTTCCCGAACAAACGACAATCTGTCCCAGTGAATAAGCGACGCGTTGACGCAATTGGTCGGGCGCAACGACATAGTTGTACAGAGTCCATTGCCGCAAGCTTCCCATGTCGTTGTTCGCTGGGGTCGGAATCACTGTCTCTGGCAGGGCAAACTGAGTATCCAGATAGTTTTCAACACCGCTCTGCTGCACTGCCGCCAAGGTTGTTGGTGTCGGTCCAAATGAGGATTGCTCCAAGAACCGGCCTGCCGCCAGCAAACCCGGGGGCGGTGGACCAACGGGGATCGAGATCAAGCTCACCGTCGCTTGGCCGTAGGAATTTGGATTGGCCACCGAGGTCGCACGGATAGTGGCGGTGTTGGGCGATGGCATGGATGCCGGCGCGACGTAAACCCCGACACTCGAAATCATTCCCAGCGAGGCGTTGCCGCCAACGACGCCGTTCACCGACCAAGTCACCGCGGTGTTGGCACTCCCGCTTACCGTGGCCGCAAAGGCTTGTGAAGCACCTAAAGCCACACTCGTTGTCGAAGGTGACACAGCCACCGTCACCGGCGGTGGCGGGACCACGAGCGATACAGACGCCGAGGCAGTCGCTTGGGTCGCTGCTGCCGACGTTGCTTTGATGGTTACCACGCTCGAATTCGGCAACGTCGCCGGCGCCGTGTAGATGCCACCCGACGTGATCGTGCCCACCGTGGGCGCCCCACCCGCAATGTCGTTCACCGACCAGGTCACTGCTGTGTTCGCCGATCCCGAAACAGTCGCTACAAATGTCGCACTGCCGCCGAGATAAACACTGGCGGCTGTCGGGGAAATCGTGACGCCAATCGTCGCGGCATTCACGGCCACAGTGACGGTGTTTCCGGTCACGGCACCCGGAGCCGGTTGGCGCACAGCGAACACCATGTTTCCCGGCGCGGCCGTCGATCCGGTCGCGATCAATTTCGTTGAGGAGACGTAAGTCGTCGTAACGTCCACGCCATTCACTTGAACTTTTGAGTCCGACGCAAAATTGGCTCCATTGAGACTTACTTGGTAGTTTCCCGTTTGGAGAGACGACGGGTACACGCTCCAAAGCCAGGGATACTTGCGCGTGATCTTGAGGGTGGCGGTTCCCGCGGAAGCTGGAAAGGCCGTGCTCTGGGCCATGATAGTCACCACATTATTGTCGGGGGCAACTGTTGGTGGGACGTAAAACCCAGCCCCGCTGATCGTTCCCCAGGTCGTGTTGCCGCCCGGAATATTATTCACCGTCCATGTCACGCTGTTGGGTGAGATAGGCACGTAGGCCGAAAACTGACGGCTACTGCCCAGTTCGATGGTGGAATTGCCTGGGTAAACTGCGATCGACCCTGCCACCTGTCCGTGAACGGAACTAACCGTCAGGAGAGACACGCAGAGCAGAAGTCGCAATAAAAAGACACGCGTCCAGGAACCGTCGCGGCAAGACGACACGCCAAAGTTAAATATGGTAAGTTGCACGATCCAAGGTCTTACCCGATCTTCACCGCGTTGCGCCACCGCGACTCCGCTTAGCAAGAATTTGTTAGCCGGTTTGCCTCGCGGCGATAGAAACCTGTAGACGATTTGCGGTATCGTATTCCATGAGCTTGCCGTCAGGCGGTGGACCAGTTAAATCGTTGGCTGTGCCCGGTCCGTTGCCGGAGCGGGGCACGTCCTAATCAAGCACTCGTACTCGTACTCATGGCCTATACCACCTGTACCGTTCCTGCCGGCGGCAAGATTTCCATTCAACAAGGCAAACTCCAAGTCCCTGATAATCCCATCGTTCCGTTCATTCGCGGCGATGGCATTGGCCCGGATATCTGGGCCGCTTCCGAGCGGGTGTTCGACGCCGCAGTACGAAAGGCTTACGGCGGCAAACGCCAAATCTCCTGGATGGAGGTGTTCGCCGGTGAAACTGCCTTCCAACGATTCAACAACTGGCTTCCAGATGACACCGTCGAGGCGTTCAAGGAATTCTTGGTAGGCATCAAAGGACCACTCACCACCCCCGTCGGCGGTGGAATTCGATCGCTCAACGTGGCGTTGCGCCAGATGCTCGACCTTTACGTCTGCCTCCGTCCCGTGCAGTACTTCGTTGGCGTTCCCAGTCCGGTCAAACACCCCGAGAAGGTGGAGATGGTGATCTTCCGCGAGAATACGGAGGACATCTACGCCGGCATCGAATTCGCCGCGGGAACACCCGAAGCCGCCAAAGTGCTTGATTTCTTGGCCAAAGAATTCCCTAAGGAGTTCAACAAAATTCGTTTTGGCACGGTGGCCAAGTCGGAGGAATTCTGGAAGGCCGTCGGCGCCCCAAATCCCGACAACAGCGTCAAAGTCGGCGTTGGCATCAAGCCGGTTAGCAAGTCTGGCAGTATCCGACTCATTCACAGCGCCATTTCGTACGCCATCAAGTTCAAAAAGAAATCGGTCACCCTG
>SXGU01115113.1_pt1 | contig 13650 bp, 11 predicted proteins | sample 3174531 | NCBI WGS metagenome assembly SXGU01 (sample SAMN11356863, study PRJNA531348) | freshwater metagenome | isolation source: freshwater sample F1-140 | place: China: Fuxian Lake, Yuxi | collected 2017-12-25 | reverse complement strand
CTCACCCCGGCGCAATCCTGCGCGAGGACGTGTTGCCGGCGCTGGAAATGACGCAGACCGAGTTCGCGCAGCGTCTGGGCGTGTCTCGCCTGTCGGTATCCGATCTGCTGCTTGAGAAGCGGAGCATGACACCGGAGATGGCGGCTCGTGTCGGTAAGCTGCTGAACACCACGCCCGATAGCTGGCTGCGCATGCAGCAGGCTGTCGATCTGTGGGAAGTGGCGCAGAACCCCGAGAAGCTGGCCGGGATCAAGCCGATCGAGAAAGATCTACTGGCCGCATAGCGTTGTACCCGCCCCGGCCGGGATCGCCGGGAAAGCAGCGGGCAAGGTGCTATAACACCAAAGCTTGGTCAGCCGGGGAATGACGCTCTGACGCAAGATTTCCGTTGCGCCTTCCTGATTTTTTGAGGCGCAAGTAGGCCCGCTCAGCTTGCCTTGGCGAGCTTTGCCTTGAGCCGTTGCGCCGTCTTCTCGATGCCGACGATGAAGCGGTTGTGCTTGCCGCGGGCCACTTCTTCCACCGAGTCCCGCGCGCTAAAGTCAAAGCAGACAGCGCCGCCATTGACCTCGGTCAGCGTTACCGTGATCTCGACCCACATGCCGAGCAGCGTGGCGCCGACGTGATCCAGTTCCACCCGGGTGCCGACGGAGTCCTTGCCTGCTTCGATGTGTTCGAGCAGCAGGTCGCGGCACGCCATCTCGATGTCGTAGAGCAGGTTGGGCGTCGAGTAGACCCGGCAGTCGTCGCCCATGAAGCTGATGGTGCGCTCGCGGTCGATTTCAACGCGGCGGGTGGCCGAGAGGCCGGCTTTCAGTGTTTCGCTCATGATGTGTCCTCGATTGATGTGGTTATGTTTCAGTGGCGGTTCTTGAGTGAATCGGCATACAGACGTGCCTCGACATAGCGCACCAGCGCCCTGGTGCCTCGCGCGCAGTTGCGGAATATGCAGACGCCCTGGTCCATCAGGCCGGCGCACATGGCGTCGTAGAGATTGCCTCCATCGACGATGCCGATGATGGGTTTTTCGTGGCGATCGACCAGCGGCGGCATCAGGTGCACCGTGCTCTTCGGGTCCGTGATATCGAAACCGGGGCGCAGCTTGCTCGCTTCCAGCGCCCGCACCGAGGGGGCCGTGGGATCGAGTCCGACCACCACGGCATCGATGTTGGGATCCTGCAAAAAGGCTTCGACGATTTGCAGGTGCGCTTCGTCGTCGGCGCCCGGGTTGATGTCGATCGGGTTTCTGACTTCCACCAGCGCATTGAGCTTCTTGGCCAGCAGTATCTCTTCCAGATTCCGGATCGTGCCGGACTCCAGATCGCCCATCGCCATTGCGAATGTGTCCGACTCGATGGTGTCGGCCATGCCGACCGCCTCGAACCCCGCGCCACTGATGGCGCCGAGGCGATTGCCGCCGATCTTCTTCCGGTGCAGGGCTCCCGCGATGTAGAACAGGTCGTCGAAGCTGTTAAAGTCCTCGGCAACGATGGCTCCGGCTTGACGCACGACGGAGTCGAACAGCGTCGGGCCGCCGGCGATGGAGGCGGTATGGCCCATGACGCCGCCCATGCCGGGCGCGGTCTTGCCGGATTTGTAGACGACCACCTGCTTGCCGTTGAGAACCGCCTTGCGCACTGCCCTGGCAAAATCGAGGCCGTCCAGATCCTTGAAGCCCTCGATGTAGATGCCAAGGGTTTCTATTTCAGGACGTTCCGCGAAATAGCTGAGCATGTCGCCGTGGGTCAGATCGGTTTGGTTGCCCAGCGCCAGCATGTAGCGCGGATCAAGCCAGGGGTTCTGGCTCAGGCGGGTGATCATGAAGGCGCCGCTCTGGCTCAGCATCACCGAGTTTCTTTCCGGCTTCTTCTGCGGCTTCGGCAGTCGCTCCAGCGGAATGAACCAGGAGTCGTAGGAACCGGGATGCGAGACCACGCCGAGGCAATTGGCGCCGAGGAATATCGGGCCACCACCCGGCTTGCCGTGCGCCGCATTGATGCGTTCGGCCAGCGCGGCGGCAGGCTCCCGGCTGGCCTTGGTCTCGCCCAGGCTGCCGGGAATCAGCATCACCGATTCCACCGAGTCGGTCTCGATGATTTCATCGACAAGTTCGTACACGGCGCTGGCGGCGACCGCCACGATCAACAGATCAAGTTTGTGATCCAGCGCCTTCAGGCTTTCGACGCACTTGACGCCGTCGATTTCCGTTTCGCCGGGGCGAATGATGCACAGGCGCTCCTTGCTGTAGCCGCTGCCCATCAGATTCTTCAGAATGATGCGGCCGAAATTCATGTTGCTGGAGGAGACGCCGATGATGCCGATCGAGGCCGGATGGATCAGCTTGTCGATCTTGTGGATGGGGCGGGGCAAGCGGCCGACGGGGGGCGGGCCGAACTCACACTGCGCCGCTTGAACGATCAGCCGATCAGCGACATGCGCCGGATTGAGTTCAAGACTTTGCAACACGAATTCGGCGTCGGGATTACCCGGCGAATGGCCGTCGGCAAGTTCAAGAAGATGTTCGAAGCACGCCCTGAGGTGTTCATCGGGAAGTGCGCTGCCGTTTTTATCGGCGCTCTTGGCCAGCCGCTGGTACGCCAGAGTGCGCTTGAACAGGACCAGAAAGGCGTCGGCATCCGTCAGTTCGGTGGCGGCATAGACCGAAGCGCGGTCCTTTCTGAAATTCCCTTCGTCCAGATCGGCATCGAGTCCGCCCATGCCGGCGCTGATGACCATGCCGAATTCGCGGGTGTTGTTCAGGCTGATGCGCAGCGCCAGAGGGTCCGGCGGGACGGTCGCGGCGAAGCTGATGCCCAGACCGGAAAGCAGGGTGTCCAGTTCGGCCTGGTTCAGCGTGTTGCGTCCGGAGGCGGCGGCCTGTCGGAATAATCCCGTCATTGCCGGGTCTTTAGCAGCGACGCTTGTTCCGGATTGCGGTGGATTGCTCATGCTCGTGACTCCCTGAATGCCGCGCGATCAGCGAATGCTGCAAGGGGTCACTATAACAGATACAGAAATTACAATAAAGTTTAGCCTTAATGTATCGGTTGATATCCATCAATTTGCCGTGATTCAGGATATGTTCGATGCGGAAGGCGGTTCCAGTCCGCCAAAGCGCTCGTAAAAATACGGTGCTGCGGGAGGCAACTGGCCGTTGGCGGTCTCGCAGACAGAGAGCAGATGCTGTTGAGCCAGCGGGTAGGTAATGCTGTAAAGGTCGCGGCACAACTGGCGGGCGATGCCGCCGCTCCAGTTGGCGGGGAGCAATTGCGAAGGCAGCTGCGGATCGTGCAACAGCGCGCGGCGGAAATCGTGCATGAGGAGCGTCTGAACCAGAAAACACTGCTCGGGATCGAGGTTGCCGGCTGCGCGCAGGGTTCGCAGTACCGGCCGGAACAGTTCTATGAAATCAAGGTACTTGGCAGAGAGCGCGTCCAGGTTCCAGCATTCATGCACCAGTTCCTGCAGCGGCTTGCTGGTCAGGGCGCTGATATTGGCGGCCTTCATGGCGACGACCTTGTCGTGGGCGCCGGTCTCCTGAAGGATGTCGAGCAGCGCTTCGGTGTCGGCGGAAGGATGCGCCAGAATTCCCGAGGCCAGCGCACCATAGCCGGCCCAAGCCAGTTCCTTGCGCAGGGCATCTCGCTGCGCGCCGCCCAGCGAGGAAGGGATCATAACCAGTTGCCACTCTCCCGCCCAAGTGTCCTGCGGCGCGAAATAGATCCGGCGATAGGCATGTTCAAAGCGGCGCCGGCCCGATGTGGTCAGGCTGTAATAGCTTTTGCGTCCCAGTTGTTCCGAGACCAGCCACTTCTCCTGCGACAGGCGATAGACGCTGGTGCGCACCATGCGCTCGTTGAGTCCCAGCGGCTGCACCAGCTTGATGAAACTTCCCAGCCAGACCGTACCGCCATGCGGAGCGATGAAGTCGCCGTAGACGGTGATGATCAGCGAGTTGGCGCGGGTCGGATGCTGATCCTGGAAATCCTTGATCCACTGACTGATATGGCGGCTCTTCACATTTGGTCCATTGGTGAGTTTGGCGTGACTTGATCCGGGGCGTTGCGGCATCGAGAATGGTATTGGGTAGATATGTATCCCGTATTCAGTATAAGGTAATTCTAATGTGATACAAAATGATTGCTTTGTTACAAGTAAAAATGTATCGTATTGGAAGTGGGGGCAAGTTTGGTCCCTGCACCACGGGACGGAGCAGGCAATGCAACGCGAAGCGGTTCCAGGCATTGAGGCACATAACAGCTACGGCGCGCAGCGCTGGGTGGATGGCGCTGCCACGCATTCCGACGAGACCGTGGCGGAAGAAGTACCTGTGGCACTGGTCTATAACGGCATTTCGCATGCCGTGATGCTGGCCACGCCAACCGATCTGGAAGACTTTGCCCTGGGCTTCAGCCTCAGCGAGTGCATCGTCGGGCGATCGGGCGAAATCCACGATCTGGAGATCGTCGAGCGGGCCAACGGTATCGAAGTGCATATGCAACTGTCCGCCGAGCGCGCCCATGTGCTCAAGCAGCATCGGCGGACCCTGGCCGGCCGTACCGGTTGCGGCCTGTGCGGCACTGAAAGCCTCGATCAGTTGGCGAAGCGGGCCGCTACGGTTCGCTCGTCGGCTGTGCTGGGCGTCGGCGCATTGCCGCGCGCCTTGTCCGAGTTGCAGGAAATGCAGCATCTGTTCCATTTGACGGGTGCGGTTCACGCGGCCGCCTGGTGCGACGTCAATGGCGGCATCGAACTGGTGCGCGAAGACGTCGGGCGCCACAACGCACTGGACAAGCTGATCGGCTCGCTCGCCTCCCAGCGCAAGGCTTTTGATGATGGCTTCGTTCTCATGACCAGTCGCGCCAGCTACGAGATCGTGCAGAAAGCGGCGGCGGTCGGTATTGCGGTCGTGGCAGCGGTATCGGCGCCCACCGGCATGGCGGTCAGGGTGGCGACTGACTCGGGAGTCACGCTGATCGGTTTTGTTCGTGGCCAACGGCACTGCGTTTATTCCCATCCTGAACGCGTTCACTAGTTGAGGAAATTGAGCATGCAAGCAGTCCCACCGAAATCCGTGAAACACGTTCCGACGTATTGCTACAACTGCGTTTCCGGCCCCGATTTCATGTGCGTCAAGGTGGTCGACGGTGTTGCCACCGAAATCGAGCCGAATTTTGCCGCGGCCGAAGTGCATCCGGCCAGGGGCAAGGTTTGCGTCAAGGCCTATGGCTTGGTGCAGAAGACCTACAACCCGAACCGCATCCTGACGCCGATGAAGCGCACCAACCCGAAGAAGGGCCGCAACGAGGATCCCGGCTTCGTGCCGATTTCCTGGGACGAGGCGCTCGATCTGGTCGCGGAAAAACTCAATGCCGTGCGCGCCAAGGGCCTGACCGACGAGGCCGGGCTGCCGCGCGTTGCAGTCAGCCTCGGCCACGGCGGTACGCCGTCAAATTACATGGGCACTTTCCCGGCCTTTCTGGCTGCCTGGGGCCCCGTCGATTTCAGCTTCGGCTCGGGGCAGGGCGTCAAGTGCGTGCATTCCGAGCACCTCTACGGCGAGTTCTGGCATCGCGGCTTCACCGTCGCCGCAGACACGCCCAACTGCCGCTACAACATCGCGGTCGGTGCCAATGTCGATGTGACGGGCGGCCCCTGCGCCGTGATCCGCCATGCCGATGCCCGCGTGCGCGGCTACAAGCGCGTCCAGGTGGAGCCGAGTCTGACCGCAACGGGCGCCTGCTCCGCCGAATGGGTGCCGATTCGGCCCAAGACCGATCCGGCCTTCCTGTTCGCGCTGATCCACGTCCTGGTGCGCGAGAACGGACTGGCCAAGCTTGACATTCCCTTCTTGCGCGACCGCACCGCCTCGCCCTATCTGGTAGCCCCCGACGGTCTTTATCTTCGCGATCCGCAAAGCGGCAAGCCGCTGGTGTGGGACGACGTTTCCGCTACTGCCGTGCCGCACGACACAGTCGGCGCGCGCCCTGCAGTGGCCGGTAGTTACCGCGTTCCGCAGGCCGTAGTGGTCGATGCCGACAAGGAGCGCCGCGAGTATTCCGACGTCGAGGGCAAGACCGCCTATGAGATGCTGTCGCAGCACATCGACAAATACACGCCGGAATGGGCCGAGACCATCTGCGACGTCAAGGCAGAGACCATCCGCCGCATCGCCAACGAATACCTGGCAGCCGCCAGTATCGGCGAGACGATACTGATCGACGGCAAGACCCTGCCGCTGCGGCCGGTCGCCGTGACCTTGGGCAAGTCGGTGAACAACGGCTGGGGCGCCTACGAATGCTGCTGGGCGCGCACCGTGCTGGCCGCCCTGGTCGGCGCGCTGGAAAATCCGGGCGGGCTGGTTGGCACCACGGTGCGGCTCAACAAGTCGCGCGACAACCGTCACCTTTCCGTGAAGCCCGGCGAAGACGGCTTCATGGTGCAGTACTTCAATCCGACCACCAAAGAAGAATGGCAGTCGGCGCCGGCGACACGCAACCTGCACCAGACCCTGGTGCCCATCGTCGGCCACAACGGCGCATGGAGCCAGGCGCTCGGCCCGACGCAACTGGCCTGGATGTTTCAGGGCGAGCGCCCCGACGACTGGTCGATGCCGATGCCGACACTGCCGGACGTGTGGCTCGTGTACCGCTCGAATCCGTCGATCTCCTTCTGGGACACGCGGCACCTGGCGGAGGTTGCAGCAAGGTTTCCGTTCATGGCCTGCGTGGCCTACACGGTCGACGAGACCAATTACATGGCCGACGTGCTGCTGCCGGAGGCGACCGATCTCGAATCGACGCAGATGATCCGCATGGGCGGCACCAAGTACATGGAGCAGTTCTGGGACTACAGGGGCGTGGTGTTGCGCCAGAAGGCCGTAGAGCCACAGGGCGAGGCGCGTGACTTCACCTGGATCACCACCGAACTGGCCAAGCGCACCGGCCTGCTCGACCCGTATTTCGGCGCGATCAACAAGGGCATCTCCGGCGTTTCGCCGCTCAAGGGCGATGATTACGATTTCAGCCTCGATCCCGCCAGCGAACCGGACTCCGAGCAGATATGGGACGCGGTTTGCCGTGCCGCCACGCTTACGCTTTCGGAAGGCCGCGAGGAGCACGACCTGGAATGGTTCCGCGAGCATGGCTTCTACGCGGTGCCGATGTCGCGCCTGGAGTGGTACCTCACCCCGACCATGGAAAAGCAAGGGCTGCGCTACGAGCTGCCCTACCAGGAACGCCTGCTGCGCACCGGTCGCGAACTCGGCCGCCGCCTGCACGAGCAGAAGATGAACTGGTGGGACGAGCAGCTTTCCGAATACACCGCGCTGCCGGAATGGCACGACGTGCCGGGGCGCTGGATCCGCAACCTGGAAAACACGGGCGCCAAAATCGAGGACTTTCCGTTCTGGCTGCTGACCACCAAGAGCATGCAGTACCACGCCGGCGGCAATGCCGCGATCGAGGTGATGCACGAGGTGGCGCAGAACCTGCGCGGCCACGCCGGCGTGATCATGAACACCAAGACCGCAGCCGGCCTCGGCATTGCCGAGGGCGATCGGGTCGAGGTGCGCAGCCACATCGGCGCCACTTACGGCAAGGCCAGCCTGATGCAGGGCATCCGGCCGGATACCCTGGTCATCATGGGCCAGTTCGACCATTGGGCAACACCGTTTGCCAATACTCTGGAGGCACCGAGCCTCAACACCATCGCGCCGATGTCGCTCGACCTGACGGATGCGACCGGTTCCGGGGCCGACATCGTGCGGGTCGGCGTGCGTCGCGTGGAGGCACGGACATGACCCGCTATGTGATGAGCATCGACCTGCGCCGCTGCGTCGGCTGCCAGACCTGCACCGCGGCCTGCAAGGGTATCAATGCGACGCCGCCCGGCATTCAGTGGCGGCGCGTGCTCGACATCGAGACTGGCGAGTTTCCCGATGTGCGCCGCACCTTCCTGCCGGTCGCCTGCATGCATTGCGCCAATCCGCCCTGCGAAGCGGTGTGTCCGACCCGGGCCACCACCAAGCGCGCCGACGGGCTGGTGGCGATCGACTACGACCTGTGCATTGGCTGCGCCAATTGCGTCATGGCCTGTCCCTACGATGCCCGCTCCATAGTTCATGAGGCCCATTACGCCTATGGCGACACGCCGATGGCGTCCGAGGCCGCGCGCTTCGATCCGGACCGGATCGGGGTGTCGATGAAATGCACATTCTGCGTCGATCGCATCGATGAAGCCGCCGTCACCGGACGCACGCCGGGCGTGCATCCCGAGGTGACGCCGGCCTGCGTCAATTCCTGCATTTCGGGCGCCATGGAATTCGGCGACATCGACGATCCCGCGAGCAATGTCAGCCGCTTGCTGGGCGAAACGCAACATTTCCGCATGCACGAGGAACTCGGCACCGAGCCTGGGGTGTATTACATATGGGACAAGTCATGAAGAAGCGTGCGAAGAAGGCGGGCGATCTGATCTCCCCGCGACAGCAGCGCAACTGGGATTGGCGTGCGGCGGCGAACTTCATCGCCGGCGGCGCGGGCGGCGCGTTGCTGCTGTTTACGGCAGTGGCCGGCGCTGAAGCGGAAGCTAGCCGAATGGCCATCCTGCTGGGCATGATCCTGATTGGCAGCGGTCTCACCTGCGTCTGGTTCGAGATCGGGCGGCCGTGGCGCGCGTTGAACGTCTATCGCCATTTCGCCACCTCATGGATGACGCGCGAGGCGGTGGTGGCATTGGTATTGTTTGCGGCGGGCGCGTTGGCGGTGCTGACCCTGCGGCCGCTGTTCGTGATCCTGACGGGAATTCTGGGTCTGGCCTTCCTCTACAGCCAGGCGCGCATTCTGGCCGCCAACAAGGGAATCCCGACGTGGCGACATCCGCGCAGCATCGCCCTGATGATGGCGACCGGCCTCGCGGAAGGTGGCGGCTTTCTGGCCTGCGTGCTGGCGCTATCGTCCTCGCCGCCCGCTGCCTCGACTTTGGTCGGCCTTGTCGCGTTGATAGCAATTCGGGCATTCTTCTGGAAAGCGTATCTTGACGGGCTGATGGCTGACGGCGCGCCGGAAGGGGCCTTGAAGGTATTGAACGGAATTGCCCCGAGGCTTGCCCTGTTTGGCCATGTTCTGCCCGCATTTTTAGTGGTGGCTGCTTTGGCCGGGATGCCGGGGCGTGCAGGATTGGTCTTTGTCGCCGGGATCATGGTGGTTGCCACGGGCTGGTTCTTGAAGTTCACGCTGGTACGGCGAGCAGCCTTCACGCAGGGGCTTGCGCTGATGCGCTTGCCGGTGCGCGGCGGCGGCATCGCGGGCCCGGCCACCAAGCCCGGCTGGAAGGCCATCGCAGGAACATAAGCGGGATAATAGGTTTCAGGGACGCAAGGTGGGGCCAAAGAGCCCCATCCAACCGGAGGAGACAGGATGTACGAAGTTCGCTTTCATGGCCGTGGCGGCCAGGGTGCCGTTACGGCGGCAGCGATGCTGGCGGCGGCACTGCTGGAAGAAGGCAAGTACGCGGTATCGATTCCGTCCTTCGGCTTCGAACGGCGCGGCGCGCCGGTGGTTTCCTTCCTGCGCTGCAGCGATCGCGAGATCCGCCAGTTGACCAATATCTACACGCCCGATTGCCTGATCTGCGTCGACCCGACGTTGGCCAAGTCGGTCGATATCTTCAGCGGCCTCAAGCCCGGAGGTACGCTGATCCAGGCAACCAACAAGCCGCTGGCGGAGATTGCCCTTGCCGACGCGGTGGGCAGGGTCGGCCTCTGCGACGCTATCGGCATCGCACTGCAAATCTTCAAGAAGCCGATCACCAATACGCTGATGCTGGGCGCCTTTGCCAGGACCACCGGCGTTGTCTCGCTGGAAGCCCTCAAGCGTTCGCTGGAAGATTCCGACTTCCGCGACGCCGGCCTCAAGCAGAACATGGATGCTCTCGAGCGCGGCTACAACGAAACCACCGTGCACCAGATACCGCAAAGGGCCGTGGCATGAGCAGACATACCAGCTATCCGATGTTCAATCTCGCCGTGGCCAATGTGCCGGACGACCTGAGCCCCGTCGCCACCGTCATGAGTCCGATGCTGCCCGGCGACTGGCGCAGCATGCGGCCGGTGGTCGATCGCGACAAGTGCGTGAAATGCGCCGTCTGCTGGCTGTACTGTCCGGTGCAATGCGTCGAGGAAAAGCCGGCCTGGTTCGACTTCAACCTGCAAACCTGCAAGGGTTGCGGCATCTGCGCCAACGAATGCCCGCAGCGCGCGATCACCATGATTCCGGAGGCCGCATGACTACCGCCACCCTTGAAACGCCTATCCAGGCCAAGCCGGCCAAGCAGAAGGTCATGCTGGTCGAAGGCAACGAAGCTGCCGCGCTGGGCGTCGCCCTGGCGCGCCCGGACATGGTTGCCGTGTATCCGATCACGCCGCAGTCCTCCTTGGTCGAACACGTCGCCAAGCTGATCGCCGACGGCAAGATGGACGCCGACATCGTCGATGCCGAAGGCGAGCATTCGGTGCTGTCCGTGCTGCAGGGCGGTGCATTGGCAGGGGCGCGGACCTATACCGCGACCTGCGGCCCGGGCCTTGCTTTCATGTTCGAGCCTTATTTCCGCACTTCCGGCATGCGCCTGCCGATCGTCATGTCCATCGTCACGCGCGACGGCATCACGCCGCAGTCGGTCTGGGGCGGGCATCAGGATGCGATGACAGTGCGCGAGGTGGGCTGGGTGCAGGTGTATTGCGAGACGGTGCAGGAAGTGCTCGACACCACCATCATGGCCTTCAAGATCGCCGAGCACCACGACGTGATGCTGCCGGTGAACGTCTGCCTCGACGGAAACTATCTTTCCTACGGCACCTCGCGCGTCGAGTTGCCGGACCAGGCCGAAGTCGATGCCTTCATGGGCGTCAAGGACGTGAACTGGCACGTCGCGCTCGATCCGCTGCGGCCGATGGCGGTTGATCCATTGACGGGAGGCTCGGGCGGCAAGGGTCCGTCGACCTTCGTTCGCTACCGCAAAGGCCAGTGTCGCGGCATGCAGAACTCATTGCGCGTCATCGAAGAGGTGCATGAGGAATGGGCGCAGCGTTTCGGTCGCAGTTTTGCGCCGCTGGTCGAGGAATATCGGCTCGACGGTGCCGACTACGCCATCATGACCCTGGGCAGCATGACCGGCGCCGCCAAGGACGCAATCGACGAAGCGCGCGACGCGGGCAAGAACGTCGGGCTGATCAAGATCAAGACCTTCAGCCCCTTCCCGGTCGAGGCGCTGCTCAAGTCCTTGAACAAGATTCAGGCACTCGGCGTAGTCGATCGTTCGGTCGGCTTCCGCTGGAACTGCGGGCCGATGTATCAGGAAACCATGGGCGTCCTCTATCGCCTCGGTCGACATATTCCGTCGATGAGCTTCATCGGCGGCCTCGCCGGTGCCGACATCACGGTTGGCCATTTCCATCGCGTCATCGAAGCGACCGAAAAACTGCTGAGCACCCCGGCGCCGGTCGAGCCGGTCTGGCTCAACGAAAAGGATTGACCATGGAACAGACCAAATACCTGGTAGTCGGCAGCAGCCACGCCGCGCTTGAAGCCGTGACGGCGATCCGCATGCACGACCCCGAGGGCAGCCTGACGCTGCTGACCCGCGACCCGCACCTGCCTTACTCGCCCACGGTGCTGCCCTATGTCGTTTCCGGCCGCTCCGCACCCGATGCCATATTTCTGCGTGACGAAAAGTTTTTTGCCGACAATCACGTTGCTTTGAAGCGCGGCACGGCATTGAAGGCCCTGCACCCTGAACGCAACGCGGCGGAACTCGCCGACGGCAGCGAAATCGCCTACGAAAAGATACTGCTGGCTACCGGCGCAGCACCGGCCATTCCGCCGATTCCGGGAATCGATACGGTGTCGTATCACGTGCTGCGCACGCTGGACGACGCGACGAAACTCAACGCCGCGATCAAGAACTCGAAGCAGGCGGTGGTGCTCGGCGCGGGACTGGTCGGCATGCATGCCGCCGAAAATCTGGTCAAGGCGGGCGCCAGGGTCACCATCGTCGAAATGGCCAAGCAGCTGACCGACGGCTATTTCGACACGGTGGCGGCCGGGTTGATCGAGAAGGCCTTTACCGACAACGGCGCGACGATCCTCACTGGCAGCCGGGTGGTCAAGCTCGCGCCGTCGGCCGCCTCATTTGGCACCCAGGCCACCCCGGGCGCGATGATCACTCTCGAAAACGGCACGACGCTGGAAGCCGACCTGCTGCTGGTCGCCACCGGCGTCAAGCCGAACATGGAGTATCTCGCCGGTAGCCAGGTCGAGCATGATCGCGGCATCCTGGTCAGCGACAGCATGCAGACCAGCGTTGCCAATGTCTGGTCCGCCGGCGACTGCGCCCAGGCCAAGGGTTTCTTCACCGACGCCAAGGTGATGAATGCCATCCTGCCCGATGCGACGGAGCAGGGCCGCATTGCCGGCATGGCGATGGCGGGCGATCCTGGCTTGAAGCACTACCCGGGCGGCGTGCCGCTCAACACCTATCACTTCTTCGGTCGACATGCGATTTCCGTCGGCAGCAGCAAGGTGCCGGACGGCGGCGAGATGGTGACCCGGTTCGATGAGGCCAGCGGGCGCTACCTGAAGGCGATTTTCAGTGCCGACAACCGGCTGACGGGTATCTACGGCGTCAATGAATTCTTCGACGGCGGCGTGATGTGCCAGTTGATCCTGCGTCGCGTCGATCTGACGCCGGTCAAGGAGCGCTTCCTGGCGAATCCCCTGGCCGTCGGCCGCGAACTGATGTCGAAGCTGTGGAGATAAGCATGGGAACATTTGGAGGGGCGTACAACACCATTGCCTTCGATGCCAACAAGTGTGACGGCTGCGGCGACTGCATGACGGCCTGCGCCACGGCAAAAGTCGGCGTTGGTGATACGGCAAGATCGCGCATCCAGATCGTTGGAAGCGAGGCGGAGGGCTTTGAACTCGCACTGTGCCGACAGTGCGCGGACCCAAAGTGCGTCACCGTCTGTCCGGCGGGAGCGCTGACCAAGGATTTCGCCACCGGCGTCATCGACTGGAGCGGCGACAAGTGCGTCGATTGTCTGCTGTGCACCGTCGGTTGCGCCTATGCCGGCATTGCCCTCGATGCCGGGACCGGGCACGTCGCCAAGTGCGACACCTGCGAAGGATCGCCGGCCTGTGTGCCGGCCTGTCCGCATGACGCGCTGACTTACATCACCACCTCGCGCATCTACAACGAAGTCGGCGATTGGGAGGACTTGTTCGCGCCGGGATTGGCGGGCTGCCAGGGCTGCAATACCGAGTTACTGATGCGCCACACCTTGCGCCGGGTAGGACCGGAAACCGTGCTGGCGACGCCGCCCGGCTGCGTGCCCGGCATGGGCTCGGTCGGATTCAACGGCACGACGGGTACCAAGGTGCCGGTCTTCCATCCGCTGCTGACCAATACGGCGGCCATGCTGGCCGGCGTCAAGCGCCAGTACAAGCGCGTCGGGCGGGAGGTGCTGGCGCTGGCCATCGCCGGCGACGGCGGCGCCTCCGACGTCGGCTTCCAGTCCCTTTCGGGCGCCGCCGAACGCAACGAGCAGATCCTGTTCATGGTGGTCGACAACGAGGGCTACATGAACACCGG
>SXGU01017946.1_pt1 | contig 13652 bp, 11 predicted proteins | sample 3174531 | NCBI WGS metagenome assembly SXGU01 (sample SAMN11356863, study PRJNA531348) | freshwater metagenome | isolation source: freshwater sample F1-140 | place: China: Fuxian Lake, Yuxi | collected 2017-12-25 | reverse complement strand
GGACACAAGCCAACCCAATTGCGACCGACGCGACGCAACTGCACATAACCCTGAATCGTGTCGACAATCGACACCGACTCGCGCAGTCGTTCAATATCTGTATCAGCTATCGCCACGAGCGAAGGCTAGTTGATCGGTGTTATCTAAACCTTTTTGCGGCGGTCTTTCACGATTGATGCCAAGATGCCAACGGTCAAAACTCCAATAATTATGCCCAACGAAATCGGCACCGGGATGTGATACCAAATTGCGATCGACATCTTGACACCAACATAAACAAGCAGTAGCGAAATCGTGTGTGGCATGTATACGAAACGTTCGCGCATGTCGGCGAGCAAGAAATACAGCGCGCGCAAACCAAGAATCGCAAATGCGTTCGACGCAAACACGATAAATTGCTCGCGACTCACTGCGAGCACCGCGGGTACCGAGTCAACGGCGAAAATCACGTCTGAAACTTCGATTACAACCAGCACTGCCAGCAACGGTGTGGCCATGCGCCGCCCATTCACTCGCGTGAACATTTTCTGCCCGTCATAGTGGTCGACTGATGGCACGAATCTGTGAAATATTTTCATCGTGCGCATCTCAGACGGGTCGCCCTCGTCCGCGCCCGATTTGAAAATCTTGACACCCGTGTAGATCAAGAAGATGCCGAACACGAGCAACAAGAATTGAAACCGCGTGATCACCGCGACACCGACGATTATGAACACGAAACGCAATACGAGTGCACCGAAGATTCCCCAAAATAGTGTGCGATGTTGATATTCGCGAGGCACCCTGAAGTGCGCAAAAATCATCGCCCAAACAAATACGTTGTCAACCGACAAACTTTTCTCGATCAAATAGCCCGAGAGATATTCGATTGCTGATGATGTACCTTCGCCTTGACCTGAAAACATCCAAGCAATGACACCGGTGAAAGCGAGTCCAAGACTGATCCAAATGGCGCTTTCGACAGCCGCTTCACGAATGCCGATGACATGGGCTTTGCGATGAAAAACCAACAGGTCAATCATCAACGCACCAGTGATGACGATCAAGAGCATCGGCCAGCCCCAAGCAGGTATTACGACATCAACGAAATTTTCATTCTTTGCACTTGCCGCGAACAACATATTTAACATGTGTAACTTGCATGACCTTTCGGGTGATGAACCAAAACTTTTGTTTCAGTTTTACTTCCCCCGATGATCGCTTACCGTCTGGCAAGTCGGGCTATCACCTCAGTCTAAAACATTTATGACCTAATCGGCAACTATCAAACGAAACAACTAGCATTTTCGGCGTGAGTCTCAAAACTGAACTTCAGCAAAAAATAAAAGTTGCTCTGGTTTTGGGACCAAAGAGATTATTTTTACTGCCACTTGCGCTCTTATACATAGGTGGGCTTCTTCTGCTCTCCTGGGTAATACGAGTCAAGATCCACCCAGTTGTAAATGGCAAATTCGGTCACTTCGCAACGAACACTGAGTTAAGCGTTTTGAAAGTCAAGGAACGAAAAAATCGGACAAATAAGCGTGAGATCAATCTTTTCTGTGCGACCACAACTAAAAGTTGCAATGCATCACTCGAAAAAATGTGGAGCCAAATGTTTAACCTTAAGACTGGAGATTGGGGCTGGCTTCTAAACGACATTTCAAAGCGGCTTAAATTCACAGATTTTTACCAAGAATCAACCGCTCTTGATATAGAAGGTCTATTAATCAATTTTCCCCCGAGTCTTAATTTCAGCGAGATCGAGATGGCTGTCGGTAAAGATTTTTTGTCTGAAAACAATATTTCGAATCGCGATAAGTTCGTTTGTCTGAATGTGCGCGATAGTTCTTTTTTGGCAAGATCTAAAAACCTTGGCTGGTCAAAGAGCCGAGACTGGTCATATCACAACTACCGCGACTCTGATATCAACACATATGTCGCAGCGGCTGATGCGCTTGCAGAAATGGGTTACACAGTTTTTCGTATGGGGGCAATTGTTGAAAAGCCTCTAAATTCAAAACACCCACGAGTATTTGACTATGCAACAAACGGAATGCGTACCGAATTCTTAGATATCTTTCTAGGCGCCCACTGCGCGTTCTGTGTCTCAACCGGCTCAGGATGGGACAGCATCCCACAAATCTTTCGCCGCCCATCTCTTTACGTCAATAATGTTCCAATTTTCCCGCCCGCGTGCGTTGTTCGGGACCTTCTGATATACCCAAAGACACTTCATTGCAATTCAACAAAAACCGATTTAAGGCTTGACGAAATCATTGGGCGAAAGGTACACAGTTTATTTTTTTCTGCTGATTATGCCGATACCGAAGTAGCAATCATGGATATGAGCCCTGCTGAACTGGTGGCAGCAGTTACCGAAATGGCGGCGCGCGTCGAAGGTACATTTGTTGAAACACCAGAGCAAAAACAAATGCAGGCAAAATTAAAACACGTTTTCAGCACTCATCCAAAACTTCAACCAACGCCAAACTATTATCCAATCAGAGCAGAGTTCGCATCTTGCTTCTTAAGTCGCTACCCAAACTTCTTAGATTAAGGTAACGCTATGTCCACATACTTAAGACAAAAAATCGCAGTGTGCAGAGAACTTGGATTCACACGGCTTGCGCTTCTACCGATGGCAGTCACCTTGGTACTGCTTTTGTTACTTTTATCTAAAATAATGAATGTCAAAGTGCACCAGGCTCAAAACAGCCGATTCGGACACTTCACAGTCCCTATGGCTTTACGATTTTTGGAATTATCTAATAGCGATGACTCTCTACGCACCAGGGGCATAAATATCTTTGCGGTGAGATCCGTGACTAGCGCCAATGTCTTTCTAGAAAAGATGTGGAAGCGCACCGTCCATTTAATCTCTGGCAACTTAGGTTGGTTAATAGTTGACTTATTTAAACGGATCCCGAAAAACCAGGTATGTATTGAAACTACTGATGGTGATCGAGAAGGACTCCTAATTAAGTATCCCCCATGTTTAACTTTTAAACCTGACGAGATTGAACTGGGGAGTAATTTCTTAGAAAATCATGGGCTCGGAGAGGTACAAAAATTTGTCTGTCTACATGTACGAGATCGCTCTTACTTGCAGAAAAGCACCTATTTGGGTTATAGCGCAACACATGATTGGTCTCATCACGATCATCGAAATTCTGATATCAGCACATATGTTGCCGCTGCTGACACCCTTGCCGAAATGGGTTATACAGTTTTTCGTATGGGGGCAATCGTTGAAAAACCGCTAATTTCAAACCACCCACGAGTAATTGACTATGCAACAAACGGAATGCGTACCGAATTCTTAGACATCTTTCTCGGCGCCCATTGCACATTTTGTGTCTCAACTGGCTCAGGATGGGACAGCATCCCACAAATCTTTCGCCGACCATCGCTTTACGTCAACTACTCGCCCTACTTTTCGGTGGACTGTGTGGTTAGAGAACTCCTGATTTACCCAAAATTAGTTCTCCACAAAGGAACAAAACGCGGTCTCAATCTAAGCGAAATCATAAATCGGGGAGTCCAAACAGTTTACGATGGACACGAATTTAGCTCTGCGGATTTAGAACTGCGCGATTTGACTTCAGAGCAACTTGTTGAGGCAGTTACCGAGATGGCGGCACGCGTTGAAGGAACGTTTGTTGAAACACCAGAGCAAAAACAAATGCAAGCAAAATTAAAACACGTTTTCAGCACTCGTCCAAAACTTCAACCAACGCCAAACTATTATCCAATCAGAGCCGAGTTCGCATCTTGCTTCTTAAGTCGCTACCCAAACTTCTTGGATGGACTTGAATAAATTCAATAAATTATGAGAGGCATATCTGATCTTGAGTTCGCTTTTGAGCTAGCCGATATTGCTGACACCGCGACACTCAAATTGTGGAGCCCCAATGGCGTGGGTTTCACAATCAAGCCGGATGGAACCCCCGCAACCTCAGCTGACGGTGACGCCGAAGACGCAATCCAAAAAGCGCTAACAGCCACTCACTCAGATGACGGTTTTCTTGGCGAAGAAATCGGTTCAATACCAAACCAAAATGGACGACGGTGGATGTGGACGGAATTGATGGAACGAATGGTTTTGTTGCCGGTCTGCCAAATTGGGGAACGCTAATCGCTCTGGAGCAAGAAGGCGAGATAAAACTGGGCATGATTACAAGTCCTGCCCAAAACAAAAGATAGTGGGCACAAAGGGACCGTGGCGCGTTCATCGGCACGTGCGATTCAAGCAAAATTGGCGCACAATCCGAGTGTCAACTATTAAACACACGACAGCCAATCGTGTAGCTACTTTGCCTCTGTTCGAAAACCTCGCAACACAAGCACAGTTGTCTGTCAAAAACGCTCTCTCCGGAAATCCTTCCCGCAACTTATCGGCATGGAGTCAGCAAATGAAAGTTGCTGAGGGAGGTTTAGACGCGTGCATATTGTTCTGCGGTGACACTTGGGATCATGCAGCACCGTCAATCATTGTTCAGTAAGCAGGTGGACTCTTTAGTGACCACTCAGGTGGAAGTCGACTGAACAGCAGGACAGGGCTTTACTCAAACGGCCGCTGCCACAATCAAATTCTCAACTCTCTATCAAAGTTTCAAACCTGCTGAGACTATTAGAACCGATCACCCAGTTCAGAAAATCTCGTACTATTTGGTTTCGGTTTTGAGGCCACCGATGATTGATTGCGCAGCGGCGAGTCGTGCGATGGGAACACGATAAGGCGAACATGAAACATAGTCGAGACCCGCGCGGTAAAACAACGCGATCGACTCTGGATCGCCACCGTGCTCACCGCAAACACCAAGTTTGATGCCGCGTTTCGCCTTACGACCACGCTTGGCAGCAATCTCCACAAGTTCGCCGACACCAGTCTGATCAATCGTCTCAAACGGGTTCCGCTTCAATAAACCTGCTTCAAGATATGCCGGCATCATTCGACTCTCAACATCGTCGCGTGAAAAGCCAAATGTCATCTGCGTCAAATCGTTGGTGCCGAAGCTGAAAAAATCAGCGTGGTCAGCCAACTCGTCTGCGCGCAAAGCCGCACGCGGAGTTTCGATCATCGTACCAATCGTTACTTTTGGCCGTGAGACTTTTTTGCGACGACCAACTGACTTAGTTTTTGGTCGCGTTGAATGTTCGACGAGCACACTTTCTACCCACGAACGAGCAAGTGCGAGTTCTTCGCGCGTCACGGTCAACGGAATCATCACTTCAACAATCGGCTGGTAACCCTCGCTGGCAACCTGGTCGGCAGCCTGCATTAGTGCACGAACTTGCATCGCATACAAACCAGGCTTTATCACTCCGAGTCGCACACCGCGCGTACCAAGCATCGGGTTCACTTCAGACCAATCGTGTGCCGCACGAAGCAATTTCTTTTCTTGCGCATCTAAACCCGTCGTTGCTTGTTTGATCTCGAGCTCGTCGACATTCGGCAAAAATTCGTGCAACGGAGGGTCGAGCAGACGAACTGTCACTGGCAAGCCAGACATTGATCGCAAAATTGATGCAAAATCTTCTTTTTGCACCACGCGCAACTCTTCAAGTGCCGCGACTTCTTCTGCTGGCGAATCTGCCAAGATCATCCGTCGCACAACTGGCAAACGATCTGGAGCAAGAAACATGTGCTCAGTTCGGCATAGACCAATACCTTCGGCACCATACTCACGCGCCTTAGAAGCATCTTCGCCTGTGTCGGCGTTTGCGCGCACCGCAAGTTTGCCCTTGCGGATCTCATCAGCCCATTTAAGGATTGTTTGAAATTCTTTGGTTGGTTTGGCGGCGGTCAACTGCATCTCGCCAATCATCACTTCGCCAGTCGTTCCGTCCAGCGAAATCACATCGCCTTCATGTACGACGACTTCACCAACACTAAACGATTTGCCGTCAATGTGAACCGAATCAGCACCAACGATTGCAGGAGTTCCCCAACCTCGAGCCACGACTGCGGCGTGACTAACTAGTCCACCGCGTGAAGTCAAAATTCCTTTGGCGACCATCATCCCGTGCACATCCTCTGGGCTGGTTTCGCTGCGCACCAAAATAACTGCTTCACCATTTTTCGCAGCCGCCTCTGCATCATCGGCGGTGAAATAAACTTTGCCGACTGCCGCACCAGGAGACGCTGCCAAACCTTTTGTCAAAGCTTTCGACTTGTTGATGAATTGGGGATGCAAGACCTGATCCAAGTGCTCTGCATTAACACGCATCAACGCTTGTTTTTTAGAAATCTTCCAAGCCAATTTGCCGGCGCCAGAACCAGCAGTCATATCAACTGCCATCTTTAAGGCTGCGGCGCCTGTGCGCTTGCCAACGCGAGTTTGCAACATCCACAACTTGCCTTGATCAATCGTGAACTCGGTGTCACACATGTCGTGATAGTGGCGCTCGAGGCGATCAAAAATTGCCAACAACTCTTTATGAACTGTCGGAAACTGCCGCTTTAGCGCATCAAGGTCTTCTGTGTTGCGAATGCCTGCAACAACATCCTCTCCCTGCGCATTAATTAAATAGTCGCCATACGGTTTGTTCTCGCCAGTTGCTGCGTTGCGGGTGAAACCAACACCCGTGCCCGAATTATCGTCGCGGTTACCGAACACCATCGACTGCACATTGACCGCGGTGCCGAGATCATGGCTGATTTTTTCGCGAACACGATATGCGATTGCTCGCGCACCATTCCACGATCGAAATACAGCCTCGACCGCACCACGAAGTTGCTTTGCCGGATCTTGTGGAAAGTCCTTGCCAGTCTCACTTTTAACGACTCTTTTATACGTCTCGCATAATGCGCGCAGCGATTCGGCTGGCAGCATTGCATCGCTCTTTACACCAGCGAGTTTTTTTGCTTCCTCAAACGGATGTTCAAACTTTGCACCCTCAACGCCGAGCACAATTCGTCCGTACATCGCGATAAATCGTCGATAGCTGTCATAAGCAAAGCGATCATCTTGCGTCGAACTCGAAAGACCTTTAACGCTGCGATCATTCAGCCCTAAGTTGAGCACTGTGTCCATCATTCCTGGCATTGAAAACTTCGCACCCGAACGAACTGATACAAGCAACGGTTTGATCGGATCGCCCAGCCTGGCTCCCATTTTCTTTTCAAGTTGCGCAACATGTGTCGCAAGTTCGTTGTCAAGCGTTTTTGGCCAACCACTGTGCATATAGTTGCGACATGCATCAGTCGTGACAGTGAAACCGTGCGGCACCGGTAATTTCAATACACTCATCATTTCGGCGAGGTTTGCACCCTTGCCACCAAGCAGATCTTTCATGCTCATTGGTGCGCGGCGGTGCTTGTGATCGAATGCGAAAATAAGTGTCATAGCGGTTAAGTTTACGAGCCGATTTGGATTGAACTGCTATCTTTACTGCGTTTAATCAGTGCCAATGCAAATTCTTGGCAAACACTCGTATAAATCCCAATCTCTTGCCCATCAAGCATCACCGGCGCACCAACTCTCGCACTCACTTCGGCTCGAATCAAACGCAATGACCTCGGCGCAGTTACGCCCCGCGAATCCATTCGCTCAACAAGTTCTTGCCCGGGGTAACAACCCTTGGTGAAACTCACTGCGACATCAGTCAAACCTGTCTCAGTCGGAGTCGAGTCGCTTGTCATGTCAACGCCCATAATCGGCCAAAAAGCCTGCATCCGCGCGAGTTCATAATCGCCGATCAAACCTTTTCGAATGTCAGAGATTTGTTTCGGATCAACAGAAACGGCGTCGAGTTCAAGTTTCGCGCCCCGCCAGGCTTTTACCGCAGCAAAATTAGAAACAAGTGTTGCATGCTGTTCAGGATTCAGATTTCGAAACAAAAAATAGTTCTGTGAACCGGTCACAATTTCACATTTGATTCGAATTTTGAAACGCGATAGCCGAGTCGCTGTTATTTCTGCAAAACCTGATTCTGTATCAAGAATGAAATTATCTTCAGCAACACAACGCACACGAACCAACGATGTGATTTTTCCGGAGGGCTCAAGCAGCAGACTGTATCGAGATTCGCCTATCGCCAAACCCGCAATGTCATTGGCAAGTTGTGAATGCAGAAATTTTCTCGAGTCTGTGCCGCTGACTGTTATCTCATCGCGTATCTGCTCGACGTAAAACGCACTCATGAAGCTTGCTCTTTGCGGCGCTGCGTCATAATCCTTGCCGCAGGGATTGCAGCCAGCAGTGCGGCCGCCTTGTTGCGACATTCAGTGTCTTCTTCGCTGGCGATACTGTCGGCAACGATTCCGGCGCCGGCTTGCAGGGTTGCACCATGTCGGCCAACGAACATCGTGCGAATTGCGATCGCGGTGTCTAAGTTGCCGGAAAAATCGACATAGCCAACTACACCTGCATACGGTCCGCGCCTAGTTGGCTCGAGAGAATCAATTATCTCCATTGCTCTAACTTTTGGCGCGCCACTCACCGTGCCTGCAGGCAACGTTGCCCGCAACACATCAATCGGCCCAAGACCCTTGCGCAATGTGCCTGAAACTTGCGAGGTCAAATGCATGACATGGCTATACCTTTCGAGTGACATGAACTCATCGACGCTCATGGACCCGAATTCGGCGACACGACCGACATCATTGCGCGCAAGATCAACAAGCATCACATGTTCGGCACGCTCTTTTGGATTCTCTTTTAATTCGCCAGCCAGTTTGCGATCCTGCTCGTCATCTTTGCCACGTTTGCGTGTACCGGCGATTGGCCGACTCAAGACTCGACCACTGCGAAGTTGCACCATCGGTTCAGGCGACGAGCCAACGATCGTGATGTCCTCGTGTTTGAGGTAGTACATATATGGGCTTGGATTAATCTGTCGCAGCACTCGATACACATCAAACGGGTCTGCCCCAAGAGCAATGTCAAATCGTTGCGACAATACGACTTGAAAAATATCTCCCACACGAATATATTCTTTGGCTACTTCAACGGCACGTTCGTACATTCCGTTGGGCATTGTTGACTCGATTTTTAGAGTGTCGTCGCGGCTTGGCGGTTCTACAGGTGTATGGGCAATCGGTCGCGCGAGATCATCTACTCCTTTATGAACTCGCTTGATCGCAGCGTCATAGGCAGTATCGCGTTGTTGTTGATTAAGACCAGCGACTGGAACACTTTCAATCATGTAACAACGCTGACGCCAATGGTCAAACGCTGCAAGCGAGCCAATCATGCTCATTACTGCATCTGGTAAGTCACGATCTTCTGTCGGGATGTTTGGCAGGTTTTCGATTTCGCGAACGATGTCATAGCCCAAAAACCCCATTAGTCCGCCTTGTAGTGGCGGCAGATCGGGATGCAAAGGCGCCGTATAAGTTTCAAGTAACGATTCGATTGCCGCAAGCATCCCATTTTTGAGTGGTATCGATTTAGGAATATTACCAGTCGTAGTGATCACACCATTTCGTAAAACAAGAGTTGCCACGGGATCACGACCGACAAACGAAAAACGACTCCAGCGTTCGCCGTGTTCAACAGACTCAAGTAAAAACCCTGGACGATCACCCACCAGTTTCATGTACGCAGAGACCGGTGTTTCAGTATCGGCAAGAACTTCAGACCAAACCGGGATCACAGTATTTTTCGTCGCCAGATCGTGAAACTCTTGGCGCGTCGGAAATATCTTCATTAACTTCTCAGGTTTTTGCGCCGACTCGCTTGGCGCCACATGTCGCGACAAAGTTCCCAAGAATTTTCAACCCTTCAGTTGCTGATTTCTCAGGATGAAACTGCGTCGCAAAAATATTTTCGGATCTGATTGCGGCCACTAGATCAGTGCCGTAACTGCAATTGGCTACAACTACTGACTGCTGTTGTGGAACAGCAGAAAGCGAATGCACGAAATACATCCATGGATCATCGCTTATGTTGGCGAACATCAAATCCTGCTTTGTTATCTGCAATTGGTTCCACTGCATCTGAGGCTTTTGCACATCATTCGGCAACCAGTGAATCTCACCTGCCACAACGCCAAGGCCCGTGATACCGGGGCTTTCTTGACTGCTTTCGAACAACATCTGCATTCCTACGCAGATGCCCAAAAAAGGTCGAGTCGATGCGATTGCTTCATGGACACTTGCTTCAAGGCCTGCTTGGCGCAGTGCCGTCATGCACGCGCCAAAGTTTCCAACACCTGGCAAAACGACGGCGTCGGCATCAGCGATCAATTTCAAATCGCTCGTTAGCCGTGCGTCGGCACCAACAAATTGCAAGCCTTTTTGTGCCGAACGAAGATTGCCTATGCCATAATCCAAAACAGCAATCAGCGGCTTTTTGTCGCTTTCACTCGCCGTACTTGGGGTTGACACCTATCTATTCTGCCCGAAATTTCGCATTCTCAGCGCGTACGCGCTGCACTGGCATACGACGCTCAGCGCGTACGCGCTGCGCGTTGCAACAAGCGCACTGCGTTTACTAGGCCGCGTTCGGCTTCATAAATTGCCATAAGCAGACCATCATCATTTTCAGGTTTCTTGGGATCGAAAGTTGCAAGCCGTTGCGACTCGGCGAGCGAGACAATTCGCTCACGGCAACGGTCAACATTTTCAGCCAGAGCCGCAAGTTCGGCAAGAGCACTTTGCCGTTGTGGAGAGTCCGTCATTTTTTTACGACTTTCTTCGCAGTTTTAATTCTTGCTTTTTTGACTATTTTTTTGCCTGCTATTTTTTTTACTGTCTTTTTAACTATCTTTTTTGTCGGCAGGTTCGAACTCGGACAAAGTTTCTCAAGCAAACATTCAGCACAATTAGGTTTCTTTGCGTCACATACCCGTCGGCCGTGCAAAATTAACCGCAAACTAAACTCTCCCCACTCGGGCGGTGGCAACATTGCATTCAACTCATACTCAATTTTGACCGCGTCCTCTAGTTTCGTTAAGCCCAAACGGCGTGAAAGTCTGCCAACGTGAGTATCAACGGGCAAACCCGGCAGCCCAAAGACAACACTTCGCAAAACATTGGCGGTCTTTCGACCAACACCAGGCAGTGAGATCAGATCTTCAATCTCGCGTGGTACTTCACCACCGAATCTCGTCATCACTTGATTTGCCATGCCGACTAAATTCTTGGCTTTCGTTTGATAGAACCCGGTCGAGCGCACCAATTGTTCAACATGCGCAACTTCGGCTGACGCCAGTTTTGCCGGTGTTGGGTAGGCGTCAAACAACGCAGGTGTAACCATGTTGACCCGAATATCGGTGCACTGTGCCGAAAGAATTGTTGCTGCCAACAACTGAAACGCCGAATCGTGTGTCAACTCGCAGATCGCAACGGGGTACTCGCGTTTAAGCAATCGCAATACGTCAGTTGCACGCTTGTTTATTTCAGTTTTTTTTACAGCCATGCGTTGGCAACACTACACACGATCACCAAAAGATATCCTTCTAGCGTGATCACGTTTGAAATTAAACGAAGTATGACCCCACCAGATATTGCCGCCGTGACTGGGTTGTTGAGTGCCGTTGAAATCGCTGATTCACATCGCCCACTTAATGATCACTTACGGATTGACCTGCACCAGGGTGGTCGAACTGGTTTCGCAGGCCTAATCGCTTGGGAAACGAACAGCGCCAACCCAGTTGCCTATTGCCAGGTTTCGCGTGGCAACGAGTCATGGGCACTCGACTTGGTAATCGATCCAAACCATCGCGACGAAACACTTGACCTCGGCGCGGCTCTTCTCGGTGAAGCCACAAAAATTATCGGCAGTGAGGGCGGTGGCCACGTTTATTGGTGGGTTAGTAACCCAGCACCCGTGCACGACGAACTCGCGACTTTGATAGGTCTGCACCTTGGCCGCAGTCTGTTGCAGATGCATGTGCCACTTCCACTTACACAGCGGGTACTCGCTACAACAAATCAGATCACGACACAAAGTTTTCGTGTCGGCACCGACGAGGATTCGTGGCTCACTGTCAACAACCGAGCGTTCGCCAATCATCCCGAGCAAGGTGGATGGACGATTGAAACTCTGATGTCGCGTATTAATGAATCGTGGTTCAATGCCTCTGGCATGTTGCTTTATTACGTTGATCAACCTTCACATCAACTTGCAGGTTTCTGTTGGACGAAGCTAGACAAACTCTCAGATCCGCATCTCGGCGAAATATATATCATCGCCGTTGACCCCGATCATCGCAACATGGGTCTTGGTCGCTCATTGACCGTTGCCGGCCTTAATTATTTGACGGCTGCTGGTGCGACAACTGGCATGCTATTCGTCGACAAAGATAATGCCATCGCGATCACGACATATTTAAAACTCGGATTTACAATTCACCATCAAGAGCAAGCTTTCATCGGCGACATCACATCGTCATAGAAACAAACCTGAGCGACAACCCAACGAATACACTGAAGTTCATGACAGATACTCTTTTGCCGCGTTGGTCGGTTGCCGATATTCATCAATCCTTCACGGCGCGATCTTTTACAGATGCCATGGAGCGCACGGGCGCCAATGTCGCCCGTCTTGAGGCACAATTTGAAAAGCACAATATTCGTGCGGGTGATGCTCACAAACCTTCAATGCAAGAAGGCCAAATCGCAAATGAAGTAATTACCGCGATGAATGAGACGATCAAAGAATCAGAAATTCTTGGTTCGTACGTATATGCCACAGTCAGCACCAATACGCGCGAAGAGACTGCACAAGGATTACTCAGTGAACTCGAAGTCATCGACTCGCGTCTCTCACCACTGCTCGCTCGTCTTGCTGATTGGGTTGCCACTCTCGGCGCCGATGATTTGGCTACGGTCAGTGAAGTCGCCAGCGAGCACCTTGGCCCGCTACAGAGGCTTCAAGCGCGTGCGCAACACCAGATGAGCGAAGTTGAAGAGGGTTTCTATGCCGAAATCTCGACGACTGGTTCATCGGCGTGGTCACGATTGCAAGGTGACATCACTTCGCAGTTAACTGTTTCAGTTGATTTACCAGACGGCACAAAGACTCTGCCGATCACCGCCGTGCGCGGAATGTCAACGCATTCAGATGTCGCAGTTCGCAAAGCCGCTTACGACGCCGAGATGCGCGCTTGGCCGACCGTTGCGATGCCGTGTGCCGCGGCGATGAACTCAATCAAGGGTGAAGCAAACTCTGTCAATCGCCGTCGCCAATGGGAATCTCCGCTTGACGCCTCGCTCTACAGCAATAGCGTCAGCCGCAAAACATTTGACGCCATGCAGAGCGCAGTCACTGCTTCGTTGCCCGATTTTCGTCGTTGGATGAATGTCAAAGCAAAACTGCACGGCGACACAAACGGTTTGTCTTGGTGGAATCTTTTTGCACCGCTCAATGTTGCACCAAGCCAGATCTCATGGGACCAAGGCGTGCAACTGGTACGCGGTGCCTTCGCCGCTTACAGCGACAACTTGGCGGGCTTAGTTGACCGATCGTTAGCCGAGAAATGGATCGACGCCGAACCTCGTGAAGGCAAAGTCGGTGGTGCGTTTTGCATGTCATTTGTTGACGATCGCTCACTTGTTTTATTGAACTGGAGTGGCAGTGTCGACTCGGCGCAAACAACTGCCCACGAACTTGGGCATGCCTATCACAACACACAACTTGCAGGTCGCACACCACTGCAAAAACGTTTGCCGATGGCACTTGCCGAAACTGCCAGCATCTTTTGCGAAACACTCGTCGTCG
>SXGU01344645.1_pt1 | contig 13653 bp, 18 predicted proteins | sample 3174531 | NCBI WGS metagenome assembly SXGU01 (sample SAMN11356863, study PRJNA531348) | freshwater metagenome | isolation source: freshwater sample F1-140 | place: China: Fuxian Lake, Yuxi | collected 2017-12-25 | reverse complement strand
TCGTCGAAGACATGGCCGTGGTGGCCGCCGCAGCGCGCGCAGTGGTACTCGGTGCGCGGGTAGATGATCTTGTAGTCGGTCTTGATGCCGAACGCGCCCGGGACGGTGGTGAAGAAACTCGGCCAGCCGGTGCCGCTCTCGTACTTCATCTCGGAGGTGAAGAGCGGCAGGTCGCAGCCGGCGCAGACGAACACGCCGGGGCGCTTCTCCTGGTTCAGCGGGCTGGTGCCGGCGCGCTCGGTGCCTTCCTCGCGCAGCACGTGGTAGGCGGGCTGCGACAGGCGCTTCTTCCACTCGTCCTTGGCGAGCTTCAGCGGCTCGGTTGGCAGGGGAACTTTGGTGCCCTCGGCGAGCAGCGCCTTCCAGTTCTTTTCCATGTTCGCGATGTCGCTCATCTTCAGGTTGCGCTGGGCCCGGGCGCCCTGCGTGACGGCGGCCAGCGGCGCGAAACCGATCAGCTTGAGCAGGGTGCGGCGGTCCATGCGATCTCTCCTTTCCGTTGACCTGGCAATAGTCGCATGGCGGGGCGGAAACTGACACCCCGGCCGGTCAGCCGCGGCGCCGGGCCGGCTTGCGGTACTGGGTGAGGTCGCCGACCTTGCGCTCGAAGGGGTCGCGGCGCACCAGGCGCCGGGCCTGAGCCGGCGTCACCAGCCGGAAGTGGCGCAGGTCCTCCAGGACGTCGACCAGGTCCCAGGCGCCCTTCTCTCCGGTAACCCACGTTTCGACGGGCACGCGACGCAGGTCGAGCGGCAGGGAGAAGTTGCGCAGCGTCTTCTGGTGGCGCTTGTTGTAGTACTCGTGGATCCAGGACAGTGCCAGCTCGCGCAGGTTGCGGTAGATCGGATCGCGCCAGCGCAGGCCGATGCCGTTGGTCTTCGAGATCGCGCCCCAGCAGCCGCCGCGGCGGAACAGCGTCACCACGTGGTCGACGTCGTTCACCGCCTGCAGGTCGAGCAGCAGCGGCGGTTCGCCGTGCACCCACAGCGCGGCGGCGGCCACCACGGCGCCCTCGATGCAGTGCGCGCGGCGCTCGCGCAGCACCGCGCGCACCGTGTTGCAGGTCTCGCCGCCGACCTCGAAGTTCTGCTGCAGGCTGTTGAGGAATTTCTGGATCTTCTCCGGCGTGTCGAGCCGGCGCAGCACGGCGAACTCGGCCCTGGTCAGGCCGAGGTCTTCGCGGGTGGCGCGGCGCTTTCGGGTGAGTTTGTTCATTTTCCGGAGACGGCGATCCAGTATGCCAGCGCGCTCACCGAGATCATGCCCACCATCACCGCGACCGCGGAGTCGTAGCCCCATGCGGTGACCACCATCGAGATGACGAGCGGGCCGACGGCGCGCGCCACCATCGATGGCGCGGCGAGGGCGCCATTCAGCGCGCCGTACTCCTCCTGGCCGAAGAGGTCGGCGGGCGTGGTCGCGCGTACGATGGTGATCAGTCCGAAGCCGGTCCCGTAGATGACCACGAAGAGGCCCAGCAGCACGACCTGCGTGCCCGCATAGGCGAGGATGCCGAGGCCGGTGGGCATCAGCAGCACGGTGATGCGGCCGAGCCACGCGGCGCTGAGGCGCTTGCCGAACGCGAATTCGAGGAACCGCCCGGTGAACTGCATCGGCCCGATCAGCGCGGCGAGGAACACCGCTTCCCGCGCCGAGAGCCCGCGGTCCACCACCAGCGCGATGAAGTGCACCGAGATCGCCGCCGTGGCGAACATGCTGAAGACGAACGCCGTGGCGAGCAGCCAGAAGCGCGGCGAGCGCAGCCATGCGCGCCGGCGCGGTCCCGCCTTGCCGCCGGCGGGCGCGGGACGGCGTGGCACCGTCTTCGGCAGCAGGAACGCGTGCATCGGCAGGCACACCGCGCCCTGCAGCGCGGCGAGCGCGAACCACGCGCCACGCCAGCCCCATGCCTCGAGCAGGAGCTGCGCGAGCGGCCAGAACACGGTGCTGGCGAAGCCGCCGGCAAGTGTCAACACCGTGATGGCGCGCCTCGCGTCAGCGCCATAGGCATGCGCGAGCACGGTGAACGCGGCTTCGTAGAGCGCCATGCCCATGGCCACGCCGGCGATCGCCCACGCGAGGTAGTACACCGCGACGGAATGCGTCGCGCCGAGGAGCGCGAGGCTGAGCGTGCCGAGGAGCGACCCGGCCGCCATCACGCCGCGTCCGCCGAAGGTGTCGATTAGCCGGCCTACGGGATACGCCGAGAGGCCCCAGGCCAGCAGCGCCATCGCGTAGCCGCCGACGAGGACGTCGCGGCTCCAGCCGAGCTCGGCGCGCATCGGCACCAGCAGCGCCGAGAAGGCGTAGTAGATGCCGCCCCAGGAGACGATCTGCGTGACGCTGAGCGCGGCCAGCGCGGTGGTTCTCGCCTTCCGGCTTGTGGCGGTGTGCGGAATGTTGATCGAGGTGCCGGGCGGCAGCCTTCAGTGGAGAGGCCGCCACAGTATACGTTGCACCACGATGAACCTGGACGACGCCTCAGGAGAACAGGTAGGCGTCCATCGCAAGGGCGCTCGTCTCGACGGCGCTGTAGAACCGGTCCGGCCTGGATCCCGGCTTCGCCGCCCCGAGAGAAAAGAACAACGGCAGGAAATGCTCGTCGGTGGGGTGCGCGCGCACCGCGCCGGGCGCCGCCGCGCGGTAGTCCGCCAATTCGTCGACCGCGCCCGAGCGGATGCGCGCATCGACCCATTCCTGGAACGCGAGCACATAGTCGGCGGGGGGCGCGTCGCGCCGGTCGCGCAGGTTGTGCGTCATGTGTCCCGAGCCGAACAGCAGCACGCCCTCGTCCGCGAGCGGCGCCAGTGCGCGGCCGAGTTCGAGATGATGGCGGGGGCCGCAACTCGTCTGGATGGAGACCTGCACCACGGGGATGTCGGCATCGGGGTACATGTGCAAGAGCGGTGACCACGCGCCGTGGTCGAGGCCGCGCGCGCCGTCGATGCCGGCCGCGACGCCCGCCTCCTTCAGCAACTGGCGGGCCCGCTGCGCGAGCGCCGGGTCGCCCGGCGCGGGGTACTGCACGCGGTAGAGCGGTTGCGGGAAGCCGTAGAACTCGTGGATCGTCTCCGGCTTCGCCGCCCCGGTGAACATCGGCACGCTGGCTTCCCAGTGCGCCGATGCCATCAGGATCGCCTTCGGCCTGGGCAGCCGCGCCGCGACGCCCTTCCACGCGGCGCTCACCGCGCCCGCGTCGAGCGCGTGCATCGGCGAGCCGTGGGAGACGAACAGTACAGGCATGGCGGTCACGGCATGCGCCTTACTTGACGAGGCCTTCTGCCTTGAGCGCTTCGAGCACCTTCGGCCGCGAACCGACGCGCTTCTGGTACTCGCCGAGCACCGGCCAGCGCGAGAGATCAACTTTCACCATCGGCGCCCAGTTGAGCACCGTGAAGAGGTACGCGTCGGCCACGGTGAACTGGTCGCCCATCAGGTACTGCTTGCCCTCGAGCTGCTTCGCCAGGTACGCGAGGCGGATGTCGAGGCGGTCGGCGACGCCTTTGCGCCACTCGGGCGTCACCGCCGGGTTGAAGAACGTGCCCAGCGCCTTGTGCAGTTCGGAGGTGATGAAGTTGAGCCAGTCCTGCAGGCGGTAGCGCTCCATCGTGCCGGCGGCGGGCGCGAGCTTGCTGCCGGGGTTCCGGTCGGCGAGGTACTGCACGATCGCCGGGCCTTCGGTGAGCGTCTGGCCGTCGTCTAGCCGGATCGCCGGCACGTAGCCCTTGCCGTTGACGCCGGTGTAGTCGCTGCCGTCGGACAGCTGCTTCGCCTTCAGGTCGACCTTCACCAGTTCGACGTCGATGGCCGCCTCGCGGGCGACGATGTGCGGCGACAGCGAGCAGGCGCCGGGGGAGTAGTAGAGCTTCATGTGCGGTGTCCTTTGTGGATGGGAGTCGTTCAGGCGGGGACGGCTTCGCGCGCGGGGCTTGCCTGCGCGGCGCGGCGCCACTGTACCGCAGCCTGCGCGACGCGGGCGCCGAAGCGGCGCGCCGTTTCGAGATCGCCCGGCAGCGGACCTTCCTCGGGGCTGGCGTCGGACGGCGACTGCGCAAGCAGCCCGGAGAATCCGCCGAGGTAGTTCACGTCATTGCGCGTCGCGGCCTTGGTGTTGGCGGGCATCATGCCGGTGCCGACCCAGAGCATGCCGTGCTGCATGGACAGCGTGATCATCGACGCGATGGTGGAGAACTTGTCGCCGTTGAGGGTCGCCGAATTGGTGAACCCGGCGGCGATCTTGTCCTTCCAGGCCTGCGTGAACCATGGCTTGCTGGCGGCGTCGGCGAATTTCTTGAACTGCCAGGACACGGTGCCCATGTACGTCGGCGAGCCGAACACGATGGCGTCGGCGTCGGCGAGCGCCTTCCAGGCGGCCGCATCGAGGTTGCCCTCGGCGTCGATCGGCAACAGCACCGCGTCGATGCCGGCGACCGAGGCGGCTCCTGCGCGCACGGCTTCCGCCTGCTTCTTCGTGTGGCCGTAGCCACTGTGGAAGACGATGGCGACGCGGCTCACGACGCGGCTCCCTGCAGGCGCTGGCCGGTGAACAGGCTCGACAGCGCGTACTTGCCGTCGCCGAGCAGGGCCTGCACCACGGCGGCCGCGGCGAGGAAGGCGGGGTATTCCCAGCCGCCGTTGGGGGCGCTGAACAGCCAGCCGTTGCCGGCGTGCGCCCACAGCGCGCCGAGCAGCACCGGGACCAGCGCGGCGGCGACGTAGCGCGTGCCGACGCCGGCGAGGATCAGCGCGCCGCCGATCAGTTCGGCGAAGAACGTGGCGTAGGCGAGCGGGCCGGGCAGGCCGAGCGATTCGAAGAACTTCACGGTGCCGGGCAGCGTGAACACGGCGTACTTCAGCAGCGCGTGGGCGATGAACATCAAGCCCAGCGAAACCCGCAGCACGAAGGCGGCGTACGGGGCGGTGCGGTTGTCGATCATGGTCTTTCCTTGTGGGTGGGTTGCGATGGCCGCCACTCTGCCGGCCCATTCTGGCGGGATAAACAGGCAATTAACTAACAGATTGTCCCGATTTCAGGCATAATTTTCAGCCATGGACCGTCTGGAGGCCTACCGGGTGTTTGCGCAAGTTGTTGAATGCGCGAGCTTTGCGCGCGCGGCCGAGCGCCTGGACCTGTCCACCTCGGCGGTCTCCCGCCACATCGGCGACCTGGAAGCGCACCTGCAGGCCCGGCTCCTGAACCGCACCACGCGCCGCCTCAGCCTCACCGAACCAGGCCGGGCCTTCTACGCGCGCTGCGTGCAGCTCCTGCACGACCTCGAGGAAGCGGAGGCCGAGGCCTCCAGCGCCGCGGTGGAGCCGCGCGGCACCATCCGCGTCACCGCGCCGGTCCACTTCGGCGCGCGCCACCTCGCGCCGCAGGTGGCGCGCTTCATGGCCGCGCACAAGGGAGTGAAGTTCGACGTGCAGCTCTCCGACCGCGTGGTGGACCTGGTCGAGGAAGGCTTCGACCTCGGCATCCGCATCGGCGCCACCGGCGGCGAGAATCTCGTTGCGCGGCGCCTGGGCGAGATGCGCATCCTGCCCTGCGCTTCGCCGCAATACCTCGAGCAGCACGGCACGCCCAGGACGCCGCAGGACCTCGCGCACCACAACTGCCTGACCTACGAATACGTCTCGCCGGCCAACCAGTGGACCTTCCGCGACGCGAAAGGAGCCGAGCACGGCGTGCGCGTCGCAGGGACGCTGCACTCGAACAACGGCGACCTGCTCGTCGAAGCCGCCGCCCAGGGCGCGGGCATCGCGATGGAGCTTTCCATCATCGTCGGGCCGGCGATCCGCGCGGGGCGGCTGGTGCCGATCCTGGAGGGCTGCTCAACGCCGGCGCTGCCGATCTATGCGGTCTATCCGACGCGGCGGCACCTGTCGGCGAAGGTGCGGGTGTTTCTGGATTTCCTGACGCAACACCTTGCCAGTGCAGACGACTGGACGTCCTCGTAAGTCGGGGTCACAGCCCGACTAGATCGGGACTTCCAGGTACTGCCCCGGCTTCAGCGAGGCGACGGCTGCCGCGATCTCCGGCGTGATCTTCTGCAGGCGAGGCCAACTGGTCGTCGGCAACACCAGGATCGCGATGTTTCGCCCGGCCAGGTTCTGCTGGTGGCGCAGATTGCGGTCCGTGGTGATCATCGCGTCGAACGCCGCTTCGGCCTTGGTCAGCAACTCGCCGTTGCGCAACGCCGACCAGCCCTTTTCGTGGGCGGTCTCGATGCTGTGGCCGGGCAGGTGGTCCCTCAATGGTGCGGGCGTACCCTGATCGAACAGGATGCGCACGCTGCAGCGAAGTCAGGCCGCTTGCAGACTGCGCGCGGCGTGCTCGAGGACGGACTCCGCCTGGCTGCGAGTCACGCCCGGGAACCAGGCGAGGAACTGGTCCAGCGTTGCACCGCTCTCCAGGTTCTCGAAAAGCGCGCTCACCGGCACGCGCGTGCCGCGAAATGCCCACGCCCCACTGAGCTTTTCGGGATCGCGTTCGACAGCCGTGCACGTCGCCCAATCGAGCATCGCGGAATTCTACTCCCGGCCGCTTACCCTCACCCGCCCAGTATCTCCAGGCACCGCCGGTCGGCGTCGACCGTGTATTTCAGGCTCACCCAAAGCTGCGCCGACGTCGCCTCGGCCTGGCCGTAGGCCCAGCGCGCCACCTGCAGCGCCGCGGCCTGATCGTCCAGGAACCCTGCCGGCGACAGGCGAGCCGCAAGGTCGGCGCCCGAGTCGCGGTTGCGCTTTACCCAGTGCGCGAGGTGCGCCGGTGCGCCGAGCATGTCGCCCTTGTCGAGGTTGCAGGCGCTGTGCGCAAGCACGAAGTTCTGGGCCAGGTCGCGCGGGTAGCGCGACCACGGAATGAAGTGGTCGACGTGGGGCTCCTGCCTCATCGAACTGCCGCAGTAGAAGCAGCGGTTCTCCTGCAGGTCCTGCAGCGCGCGCCTCGCCGCGGAGAGGTCGACCCGCGCGCCGCCGAACAGGAACAACTCGAGGTCGGTCGCGCCGCCTACCGTGGGCGCGTTCCTGGGGTTGGAGCGGATGTGCTCCAACCAGGCTGACCGGGCAAGTAGCTGTATCAGCGCGCCGAATCGCCGCAGGTTGAAAGCAATACCGGGAAGCAGCGTGATGCGAGGGCCGCTGCTCCTTGCGTAGAGAAAGGGCACGCTCCGGCGCCGCAGCGTCTGCAGGGTCCAGAGGAGCTTCTCCTTGGCGATCCGAGCGATGCCGCTGACGAATCCCGGCCAGCCCCTGTCGCTCCTGGCACGCGCGAGGGTGCCGAATCGCCCGCGCGCTTACGAGATGCGCGCCACGATTGCCGCCTGGCGGCCATGGTTCTGGACGAGCACCGCAGGCGCCCCGTCAACCGCGCTGTAGGGTGCGGTGTGAGGCCAGTACTGCTCGATGAACTTCTCCGCGAGTAAAGCTCCTTCCATAGAGCAGCTCCTACCGCGCAAGCCTACTCATTCGCCATTCGAGCGCCGGTTTCTTCGGCGCGTATGCACTCTCCTTTGGCAGGAGTAGGGCCTTTCCGTCTAACTCCAGGAGCGGCCGGTTATCTGGAAGCCGACCATCCAATGTATTGGACACGTGCCATTTGAGGTCCGGCCCCGGGGCAATGATGTGCTTGTCCAAGGCCCAGTGGAACGAAGGCGATAGCGCGATGCCGTTGCGCGGATCGTCGTCATGCGAGTCGACATACGGCACCAAGTGGGCAGCTTCTACGAGGACGGTGCTGTCCGAAAGGATGATCCGCCAGCCGGAGGCCGCGCAGCGGTAATCGTAGGCCTCGGTCACGATCCTACGAAATGCGGAGCTTCGCGCGGGATCGCTGCGCGCTTCGACCGGCGCGGTTTGATTACCCTCGATTCGCTGCCGCAGGGCAATCTCGGCGTTGTCTATCCGATGTTCTTCCTCGAAAAGTACATTCAACGGCTCCGAGAAGGCCCCAAACCACGCGACGACGAGCTGCTGCCGGAGTTGCTCGCGCGCTCTCGGGTCGAGGACCAGACTGTGGAGGGCCGGATCGAGCGAGACGCAGGCAATATTCTCTGCGATTACGCTTGCTGAACGGGCCGAATCCAAAATGTCCAAAGCAGCTTCCCGCCCCGGCTTAGGCTGCAGGTGCCAAAAGCCGTCGCTGCGCAGATGGAAGAACGGAAACCACGGGTTCGGGTGGTCGCGCGGCTCGCGCACGATATTGAAGAAACGTGCGTAGCGTTCGAGCAGCGGTGGCTCAAAGTGGATCTGGTTATGAACGAGCTTGCCGGCTTCGGCCAGGCCCAGCGCGGCGAGCAGCATGCAGGGCTTGTGCGGGCTCGCGATCCCGCCGGCCCGATTTACGTTCAGCCGTGCGAACGCCTGCAGATATTCGGCAAGGGTTTGGGGCGAAGAAGGAGCGCGTGATTTGGCCATGGGAGCCTAGTAGTTGCCCTTCAGCGGAATGACGTGCCGCACCCCACCGCGCGGGTTGGGCGTGTCGCCCTTGTAACGCGGGATCACGTGGATGTGAGCGTGCCATACAGACTGTCCGGCCGCTTCGCCGCAATTGGCGCCGATGTTGAAGCTGTCGGGGCGGAAGCGCGATTCGAGGATTGGGCGCAGTTCCCGGGCGAGGGCGAAGCAATCGGAGTACTCCTCTGGGTCGAGTTCCCAGATCGTTTGAACGTGGCGGCGCGGCACGATCAGGGCGTGGCCGGGGGAGACGGGAAAGGAGTCGAAGACTGCGATCGCGCGGGCGTTCTGCGCAAGGATCTCGCGCTCCGGCTCACAGAAGGTGCAACGCTCCAAACCTGCTCCTGAGGTCCCTTGTTGCCGCCAGTGTAGCGGGGGATTGATGGCTGCTGAAATCCGATCCCGCGCGTGAACTACCGCAATACGGCGCAGACGATATTCCACCGTCAACGCGCAGCCGCTCGCGGCGTTGATCGGGTGTGGACCGTCTTATCCCAAATCTGAGATAATGCCGTGAAACCGGTCGTGTGGCTCGGCGACAGTCGCGCACGCGTGAAGGATTTTCCGGGGGATGCCCGGCGCGTGACCGGTTACGAGCTGGACAAGATTCAGGACGGGCGCGAGCCGGCCGACTGGAAAACCATGCCGTCGGTCGGCCTTGGGGTGAAGGAAGCGCGGGTGTGGACAGGCGATGCGTTCAGGCTCATCTACTTGGCCAGGTTCGCCGAAGCGGTGTACGTGCTGCACGCTTTCCAGAAGAAATCGGCGAAGACCGCGCAAGCCGACATCGAGCTCGCGCGGCGCAGGTTCAGGGCATTGATCGAGGAGCGCAGGCGGCGATGAGCGAAAAGCTGAAGTTGGAAAGAGGCAGCGGGAACGTCTTCCTCGATGTCGGATTCGATAGGATCGAGGCGGAGAATCTCAAGCTGCGCTCCGCGCTGATGATGCGGATCGAGGATTGGGTGAAGGCGAGCGGATTGACTCAGGCCGCCGCGGCAAAGGTGCTCGGGCTGACCCAGCCACGGCTCAATGCCATGCTCAAGGGGAGGATTGACCTCTTCAGCCTCGACGCTCTGGTCAAAGTCGCCTCGAAGGCCGGGCTTTCGGTGCGGCTGGTGGTGAAGAAGGCCGCGTGACGCGGGCTTTCGGCGTGCCGGCGGGGGCGACGATGCGGAGCCAGGCCGAGAGCGCGAATCCGGGAAGGCCCTGCTCGGCGATGGTCGGCGTGTCGGGGAACGCGGGCAGGCGCGTGGCGTAGGCGCTGGCGATCAGCTTCATCCGGCCGGACTGGATGTGCGCTGGGGTCACGGAGTCCAGCGCCACCTGCACCGTGCCGCCCATCAGGTCGGCCACCAGCGCCACGTGCTCGAAGTGCTCTAGCGAGTCGCAGCCCACGCTCTTGTAGGGTTGCGGGTTCACCAGGCGCGAAAGGCTTCGTTGCCGCGGTACGGGGAGCGGTTAACATCCCCGCATGAACGCCGACCCCCGCGCCCCGCTCGCCAGTTCCGCCACCCAGTCCACCCTCGCCGTCGAGACCACGGCCGAGGCCTACCTGTCGATGCTCGCGCAGCGCGGCATCGAGCGCCTGTTCGTCAACGCGGGCACCGACTTCGCGTCGATCGTCGAGGCCTACGCGCGCCAGCCGCAGTCGGGGCTCAGGTTTCCCGAGTACACGGTGTGCGCGCACGAGACGGTGGCCTTCGGCATGGCGCACGGCCATTACCTCGCCACCGGGCGGCCCGCGGCGGTGATGGTCCATGTCAGTGTCGGCACCGCGAACACGGTGTGCGGGCTGATGAACGCGGCGCGCGACCATTCGCCGGTGCTGCTCACCGCGGGCCGCAACCCGCTCTTCGAGCACGGCAGGAAGGGCGCGCGCGCGGTGTCGATCCACTGGGCGCAGGAGATGTACGACCAGGCCGGCATGGTGCGCGAACTGGTGAAGTGGGACTACGAACTGCGCGACGGCCTGCAGGTGCCCGACGTGGTGGACCGCGCGCTGTCGATTGCGATGGCCGCGCCGCGAGGGCCGGTGTACCTCACGCTGCCGCGCGAGGTGCTGGCGCAGGCGCAGCAGCAGGTGTCCTTCCCGGCGGTCGCGCCCGCGATCCCGACCGATCCGTCGCCCGATCCGCGGGCGCTGGCGACGCTGCGCGGCATGATCGAGGCGGCGAAGCGCCCGGTGATCATCGCCAACGAGGCCGGCCGCGAGCGCGCCGACGTCGCCGCGCTCGCCGCGGCGGCCGAGCGCCGCGGGGTCGGCGTGGTCGAGCTGCCGCGCGCGCTCTTCCTGTGCCTGCCGGCGAGCCATCCGCTGCACCTCGGCAACGACCAGGTGCCGGTGCTGGCGAAGGCCGACCTCGTCATCGTGCTGTCGGCCGACGTGCCGTGGATCCCGCTGCTGAACGCGCCGGCGCCCGGCGCGAAGGTGGTGCACGTCGCCGCCGACCCGCTGTACTCGAACATCCCGATCCGCACGTTCCCGGCGGACCTGTCGATCACCGCGTCCACGGGCGCGTTCCTGCGCGCGCTCGCCGCCGGCGAGGCGGTGCCGGGGGCCGAGGCGCGCAAAGCCGCACTCGCACCGCTGCGCGCTGCGGCGCGTGAGTTGCGCGCAAAGCGCCTCGCCGACGCGCGCACCGCACCACGCATCCACGTGCCGATGCTGAACGCATGCCTCGACGAGCTGCGCCCGCGCGACGCCATCGTGGTGAACGAGTACTGGACCGACCGCACACTGGTCGATTTCGACGAACCCGGCACCTTCTTCAGCCATTCGATGGCCGGCGGCCTCGGCTGGGGACTGCCGGCCGCGCTCGGCATCCAGCAGGCGAACCCGGGCCGCACCGTGATCGCGACGCTCGGCGACGGGGCCTACGTGTTCGCCAATCCGGTCGCGTGCCACATGGTGGCGCAGACCGAGTCGCTGCCGGTGCTCACCATCGTCAACAACAACAGCCACTGGGCGGCGGTGAAGCGCGCCACGCTGCAGGTCTACCCCGGCGGCCACGCCTCGAAGGTGAAGATCCCGCCGATGTCCGGGCTCGACCCGTCGCCCGCGTTCGAGAAGTACGTCGAGGCTTCGGGTGGCCATGGCGAGCGCGTCGAGACGCCGGCGGACCTGCTGCCGGCGATGAGGCGCGCGCTCGACGTGGTGCGCAACGAGCGCCGGCAGGCGGTGCTGAACGTGCTCTGCGACTGATCAATCCACCTTCGCGCCGGAGTTTTTCACCACGCCGGCCCAGCGCTGGTTCTCGGCGGCGACGTGGGCGCGGAACGCTTCCGTGCCGAGGGTGCGCGGCACGGCGCCGAGGGTCACGTACTTCTCCGACACCTCGGGGGACTTGACGATCGCGAGCAGCGCCTTCTCCAGTTGCACGACGCGCGCCTTCGGCGTGCCGGCGGGCGCGACGATGCCGAGCCAGGCGCTCAGGCTGAAGCCGGGGAAGCCCTGCTCGGCGATGGTCGGCGTGTCGGCGAAGGCGGGCAGGCGCTCGCCGAAGGCAGTGGCGAGGAGTCGCAGCCTGCCGGACTGGATGTGCGGCTGCGTCACCGTCACCGTGTCCATCGCCACGTGCACCGCGCCGCCGATCAGGTCTGCCATCGCACGCGGGCTGCCCTGGTAGGGCACGTGGAGGATGGTGATGCCCGCCCGGCGCTTCAGGTCCTCGAAGCCCAGGTGCGAAAGCGTGCCGTTGCCGGAGGACGGATGCGTGAGCTTGTCCGGGTTCGCCTTGGCGTAGGCGATCAGCTCGGGCAGGTTCTTCACCGGCACCGACGGGTTGGCGACCATCAGCAGCGGCAGGTCCGCCACCAGCGCCACGGGGTCGAGATCCTTCAGCGTGTCGTAGCCGACGCTCTTGTAGAGGTGGGGGTTCACCACCATCGAGGCGAGCGGCGCGAGCACCATCTGCGACCCGTCGGGGGTCGACTTCGCGAGCGCGGCGAGCGCGCCGCTGCCGCCCTGACCGGGCCGGTTCTCGACGATCACGGTCTCGCCGAGCATCGGGCCGAGGCGCTCGGCGACCAGCCGCGCGACGAGGTCGGTGGCCTGCCCGGGCGGGAAGCCGACGACGATGCGCGTGGTCTTGCCCGTCTGGGCATGGGCCGCGCCGGCGAAGGCGAGCGCGGCGAGGCAGGCAAGGGTCTTCAGCATGGGGGGATTCCTCCTAGATGACGTTCTGGGCGCGCAGCCGGTCGAGGTCCGCCGCGCCGAGGCCGAGCGCGCCGTAGACCTCGGCATTGTGTTCGCCGGCCGCCGGCCCGGCGTGGCGCACCGCGCCCGGCGTCTCGGAAAAGCGCGGCACCACGCCCTGCATGCGCACCGTCCCGAGCTCGCTGTCGGGCACCGCGACGATCGCCTCGCGCGCGGCGAAATGCGGGTCGGCGCAGACGTCGGCGGCGTCGTAGATCGGAGAGAAGCCGACCTCGTGGCGATCGAGCCGCTCGCGAAGTTCCGCCATGTCGAGCGCCGCGATCGCGGCGCCGACGATCTCGTCGAGCGCATCGCGGTGCCTGACGCGCGACGGGTTGGTGGCGAAGCGGGCGTCCTGGAGCAGGTGCGAGAGTCCCAGCGCGGCGAAGAAGCGCTCGCAGATGCTCTGCGTCGAGGCGGCGATGGAGGCCCACGTGCCGTCGCGCGTGCGGTACACGTTGCCCGGGGCGGCATACTGGCTGCGGTTGCCCGAGCCGGTGCGCACGACGCCGAGCTGGTCGTACTCGATGACGAGGAAGTCCAGCGTGCGCATCATCGCCTCGGCCGCCGCGCAATCGATCTCCTGCCCCCGCGAGGACGGGTCGTCCCTCAGGCGGAGCAGCGCCGCCAGGATGCCGACCGCGCCGAACAGCCCGCCGATGGAGTCGCCCATCGGGTAGCCGTTGTGCATCGGCTCGCCGTCCGGCTCGCCGGTGACATAGGTGAGTCCCGACATCGCCTCGAAGATGCGCGCGAAACCCGGCCGGTCGCGGTAGGGTCCGGTCTGGCCGAAGCCGGTGGCGCGCAGGCTGACGAGGCGCGGGTTGAGCGCCCACAGCACTTCCTTCGTCAGTCCCCAGCGGTCCAGCGTGCCCGGGCGGAAGTTCTCCACCAGCACGTCATGCATCGGCACCAGGCGCTTCAGCAGCGCGGCACCGTCGGGCTTGCGCATGTCGAGCGTGACGAACTTCTTGCCGCGGTTGGTGACCTTCCACCACAGCGGC
>SXGU01029754.1_pt1 | contig 13654 bp, 14 predicted proteins | sample 3174531 | NCBI WGS metagenome assembly SXGU01 (sample SAMN11356863, study PRJNA531348) | freshwater metagenome | isolation source: freshwater sample F1-140 | place: China: Fuxian Lake, Yuxi | collected 2017-12-25 | reverse complement strand
GGTTCGTTCATCGCTGCACCGGGTTTATCGCAACGCGGAAATATCAACACGGTAATCTCATTACTGCCCAAGACACAGAAATCTCAGCAGCTACACGCTTACTTGTCGATTATCCAGCAGAACATTGAACTCGGTACCGGTTTGGGAGCGAACCAGCAGTTGCAAGCGTTGAAGTCCGATACATCTGCCACTGAAGCGGCTGAAATCTCGTCTTGGGCGCGTTCGCGTGCCGACGTGAAACACTTCTTCTTCAGCCAATTTGTTGCAGATATCGCGATGAAACGCTTGCAACTTGCTTGCCAGTTTTACACCGCTGAGGACATCGCTCAGACCGCAGGTAAGGACGGTGCTGCCTTGTGGGCCGCAGAACGCTTCACTCCAGCAGATATCCGCTTCGGGTTGTCCGTTGCTGTTGAGAAGGGGTCTATGCGTCCGATGTCCGAGGAGTATCGCACGCAGCTATACACCTCCATGTTGCAAGAAGCTCTCAGCAATCCCTTGGCCGCGCAGCTCTATAACGTCCCAGAGGTTGCTAGACGCCTTGTGGAGGCTAGGGGAGTGCCTAGCGGCTCAGACGTACTGAACCCTGCTGTAACGCAGGACAACATGGCCCAAGCGTCCATGCAGATGCAGCTGTTACAGGCTGGGATGCAGCAAGGCGGTCCGAGCGGTCCCCCTCCGGGGCCAACGAATGCACAGGCGGTGCGAAATGGCGCATAAATGTACCTTTGGTTGGGTTCAGGTGAGTGCTGGCCGCTCTAGGCGGGTGTGTATTGACACATCTGAGGAGCATCGGGCAGCCAGCCACCCCGATTTAACGCCCACGCACGCCATTATCGGCGGAGACCCCACACGGTGGGATGCGGAACGAGCAAAAAAAGTCTATGGGCTGCAAGAGTTGACGGCGCACGTAGACTTGCAAGACCCGGTTGCAGCTAAAGAGTGGCCGGGGTATATTACTTCCGGACCGAATCAAGGACCACGTCCCTTCAGCACGTTGCGGGAGAGACGGAGTTACATGGCTCGGTACGGTTTCTCGGAGGGTTAAACATGTCTCAATATGTCAAGACCAAGCCCAGCGGTATCGGCTCGATGTTGTTCCCGAGTGGTTCGGGAACCATCCGCAGCTTTACCAATGGCGCTCCTAAGTGAATAGTTGAAAGGTTGATAAATGGATATCGAAGAAACTAACCTGAATCCTATCTCAGACACTACCCCCACCTTCGCCGAGCCTAACTCTATCGGAGATGTGACTGCGCCTGAGCCGGATGCAGACGTTGAAGCATTCATGCAGGATGATCCGGGGGATATCCCGGAGATCGCCGACTTGAAGAACCAGCTTCGCGCTGGCTTTCATCGGCAGATGAACAAGCTGAATGCAAAGCAGCAGTCAGTTGGTGGTGGTTCGGATCTTGAGCGTAAGGCCAAGGCGTTTGACACCCTGTTGGCAAATCCACAGGCGTTGGACTCCCTGAAGTCTATGCTCCAGAATCCGGCACAGCAGCAACCGCACGCAGCTATCCCGTTTGCCAATCAGCAAGTGATCTCGAAACTTCCGAAAGCGATTTCAGATAAGTTTGAGGCTGAACACCTTGGCCCGTTGGTAGATCTCACGTGGCAGGTCATTGAGCAGGGATTACTCCCGGCACTTCGACCCTATCAAGTGATGCTCGAACAGCAGGCTATGCGTTCCTATCAAGCCGACCGTGAAAAGACTGTGCAGGATTTTCCTGAACAGCAAACCCGGATGGCTGAGGCAGAGCAACTTGCCGCTCAGAAGGGTCTTACCCTTAGGCAAGCCATGCTCATCTTAGCTGATGGAAAGGCTGCTCCGCGTACGCAAGTTAACGGTTCTCAAGGCCGTATCTTGCCGCGCTCGGTGCCCGGAAATCAGACGCAGCGCGTGTCAACTCAAAATGGGCTTACGGACGATGATCTTGCCAAAGAACTGTTCAGCATGGACCAAGGTGCAAGTAACAGGTATTCCCTGAACTTTATGCGCAGGGAGTAAGGAGAATCTATGGCTACAGCTAGTCGTCCGGGTAGTGGATCTTTATCCACTCAGTTTGTGCACGCAGTTGAGAAGGTGCGTCCTGATGTCATTGACGTTGCGCGCAAGGAAATCTTGTTCCTGCAACTCGCCAAGGACATGGGATTCCACAAAGTGTCGGATAGTTCGTTTGCAGAAATCAACCCCATCATCGAAAGCAAGGATGTTCCGGTTACGACCATTTCGACTGGGTTTGAAACGCTGCCGACAACCGCAGTGAAGGGCGCGCAAGCGACGTACGTCGAATACGCCAACTACACTGCGCCGGTCTCCATGTCGTTGATCGAAGAACTCAAGATCAAGAGTCCGTATCAGCTGATCGACCTTGCCAAGACACGCACCTACAAGGCTGCGGTCAGCATTGGCGAACGGCTTGAGCGGGATGCGTTCCAAGGTACCTCAAATGGTGCCATGAACATTTCGGGACTTGAGCAAGCGATCTACGCCAAGCAGGCTTCAGGACAGGGCGGCTCTACCACGGTGGCTACCGTGTTGGCGTACCCTCGATGGAAGTTCCGGCAGGCAAACAATACCTACCAAGGTATTACGCGCACTGCCTTCACTGCTGATGACGTTGGAGGAACGCATTGGGAGAACAACTCCCTTTCGTTCAAAGCTGCGGATTGGTCCAGCGGACCTACGACGTTCAGCGTTGCGTCTGGTGCTCCCTCGGATGCGTTGAAGTTGATGAATCGGTTCTATGGCGTCAATACTTACGGTACAGACGCACCTAACCTCATCATCTCTGACTACAAGCCGATGGAGGATTATCAGAATGCTTGTACGGGACTCATCCAGTACACCAAGAGTGACAACTCAGTGCAGAAGGCCAATCTTGGCGTTGGCGGCTGCTACTACAAGGGTGCTTGGTGGGTGGCTACGGAGCAGTGCAAGGCATCCGGCTTGTCCGGTGGCGATCCTGCGGCTGACAACTCCATGATTTACTTCCTGAACACCAAGTGGATTCGACTGGAGAGCTGCCGTGGGGCAGACTTCGTGTCCACGGAGTGGGCCAGAAATGCTGGGCAGCTCGCAGCTGCCACGCAGATTCTGTGGCGTGGCCAGCTGATGGTAGACAACCCCCGTACCTGTGGAATCATCTACGGTTACGGTGGCTGAGGAGACACAAACATGCTTATCAATGAAGTGGGTGGTGTGGACATCTCGACCGATACGTTTGCTACGGCTCCGCTTGTCAAAGAGCTGTTCCGTGCTGGTGGGGCAATCCCTATCGGTACGGCAGTCAAGGCGGACACTGCGGCAGCGTACATCGGGAAGAATGTCATTGCAGCTACGAGTGCTGACGGGAACAAGGGCGCGTCGTCATTCGTCGGTATTTATACTGGCGTTGGCGGATCAGGCGCAGTTGGGACTGTCACGAACTTGCCGGGGAATGCCGCAGTTGCGGGCGACATGGTTTTGATTGCGATTGAAGGTACGGTCTACGCGCTTGCAGGTACTGGCGGTGTTACCGCCGGAAGTGCCTTGAAGATCGCAGATACGTCGGGTCGCATGACAGACTATGATGTCTCCGCAATTTCAGCGACAAAGACCATCGGTCTGGCGTTTGAAGCTGCGTCTGCGGGAGCAGCCTTCCGCATGTACGTGGAATGATCCATGGGAACGGCGCATAACTATTTACGTTGTGCGGGAGTCGGGTGTGGTCGTCTCGACAGGGAGGACTACATCCGACAACGTTTCTTGACTACTAGCGTAGGTTGTCGGCACTGCGGCAGCCAGCGGTTTTTTGACACGTTCTTGATCTCAAGTCAGGAAGCGGATCTCGTCCGCCGTGGACGATTCGCTGACTCTGACACTGACCCTTACGAGGATAGTTGACATGCTCAAGACTCGCGTTGCTCGTCCTTGGTTGGCCATTCACAACCCAAGTATCGCTTGGGATCGGCGCACGTACTGCTTGAACCTTTCTACTGGGATGATCCAAGTTCTGTATGAGAAGTGGTTCTCACAGACTGACATGCAGGGCAATACGATCAAGCCTCAGAAGGTGATGGGTACACTGGAAAATCCAGACAAGTATCCTGAGCTGACTATGGAGCAGGTTGAGCGTATCTTCAAGCAAGCGGAAGCCGACGACTGTGCACTCAAGTACGCTTTCGGTAAGGTTATCGGCGTTGACGGGCTGTCTAAAGCGGACCTTGCTCGTGTTGCAGCTTGTCCGGACTGCTTTGCTGAAAATCCTGTGATGCAAGTGGCAGAGAAGGTTGAAGTGACCGAGCAAGTTATTGCGAAGTTCATCTCAGATATCTCGCCTGCGGTTGAGCCGGTTGTAGGGAAGGCTAAGCGCCCAGCAACACCCGCTGGGATCTGAGGTAAGTCATGGCCGTTGAAACCATCACACTAGGAACGCTTTCACAGCAAGTTCTGTATGTGTTGGTCAACGATACCAGCACTACTGCCGACACGACCTTGACCAATCAGGTTCGTTGGGCGCTTCACTGTGCCTTGCGAGACTACGTTTCGATTACGGAGCACCAATCATTTCGCACCGACGCTACCTTCGCTACGTCAAACGGCGTAGCGGAGTACGCGCTCGCAGATGACTTCATGGTGTTACTTGATCCCGGCCCCAGCTTTGCAGCTACGGATTTCCGCACCCTCCAGTATCTGACCGAGCAGGATTTCCGCACCTTTGAGCTGGCGAAGTCTCAAGCTACTGGCGATCCGACGCACTACATGGTCCGTAACCGCTCAAGCTCAACAGGAGCGGCTCAGATCAAACTTTGGCCTACGCCTACCAGCGCACGTACGATCAACTATCACTACTTGGCGATCCCAGCCAAGCTGTACGATGGTTCGGACGCTACCGTGGTGGATAAGCGCCTACCGAGCAACCAACACCACATCCTCGTGTGGGGTGCTGTGTCTTACATGCCGCGATTCTTGAACTCCAACGGGGATCTCACCTTCTACATCCAGAAGTGGAATGAAGCCTTGTCCGTTGGGCGGTCAAAGTCTCCGCAGGTTGTTGGGCAGGTGTACCAGAAGCTCCCATACGGTAGTGGTAATCCCTTTAGAGGCTCTATCCCAACGATCACGCAAGGTAGCCAATAGTGTACAAGCGCGTTGAGACTCGGATTGGCCCGCTTACCCGCTTAGGTGCGGGTATGAACACGTCAGCGTACTTCCGCTTTGGTGGCTTGAGCGACAAGGTGGTGCCAGCGCAGCTCTCCGCCATCGAGTCTCCGGATCTGTTGAATGTAGACTTCTCTGCTGGAGATATCACTCGAAGAGCTGGGTACTCTCCAGTAGCCTCTGGCTTCAAAGATGCCTCCCTCTACCTCGACGGCTACAACGATTACGGTTTGATTGGGCACAAGGCGGCGTACCAACCGACCGGTACCCAAGGCATGTACATCGGCATCGGTGTTGTGCTGAAAGCGGTACCTGCAACTAATGGAACAATCGTAGCCAAGGGCTACAACGGCACGCACGCCTTCAGACTCTATTACGCGCCAACCACAGCATCTTGGGTGTTCGATGTCTACAATGCTGCTGGAGTTGCCACGTCGTTTACCATCGCCGATGGTACTGCAGCACTGCCGAACACGAACATGTTCCGGTACTTTGAGTGGTACCAATATGGGACATCCGCAGTGCCAGTGTTCAAGATGTGGGATACTTCCGCGACAGTGTTGACCACAGTTACTGGGACAACACTCCCAGACTTCAAGACTAACTCAGAACCTATTACGCTGGGGTTGCGTTTAGCCTCAGCTTCTACGTTTGTAGGTGGTGAGAATAGCCCTAACTGTGCGCTATTTGATTTCAGGTATGCCTTAGTCGCGCACGGCGAATCGCCAGACAATCAAACGGTATCTCACGACGCGGTGACTACACGCAACAAGCGTGAGCTGACTCCGACAGAGCTGCTCCAGTTTGAGGGATATTGGAAGCTCAACGATGGCACCAAAGACGGGACTCTGACTGACTCCACGACCGCTGCGAACCACGGTACGTTACCGCAGGCTACATCGTTGGTGTGGAACTCAACAGCTGCTGAGATTTGTGGCGTTAGTGGAGTAGAGTTCCACAGAGGTCACCAGTTCATCAACTGGACTATCCCCACAGCCATCAACACAGAGTTGTCAACTACTTTCGCAGCTTCAACGGTAGCTTGGCACTTCTCATTTGTTTATGTTCCCAAGTTACCGCCGGACTCAACTACAGTACCTGATCAATGCTTGTTCTGGTGTGGCGTGGATGCTACAATTCCAAAACCTTTAGGTATTCAAGTAGTCTCTGACCAGCTAAAGCTGACGTACCGGCACAACGCAGGTAACCTGACATCGACCATCACGTCCGTAAGCATGACTGCAAATGTCGGCAAGCGGATGCGCATTATTGCTTTCCGAGACACATCCAGATCCGCAGATCATCTTCAGTTCGGGGTTTGGGTTGAGTCCACAGCTACCACTGGAACGCTTTACACAGGCGGTACCAATACAGCAGCTAGTGGCGCAACGTCCACCATTCAAGCGGTTTGGTCTATAGGCCGACACGCCACGTCAACAACCGTAGGCACTAACGGGCAGTACTCGTTCCACACTGACGGCGCTACGTTTGGTGTTATTGACAGCTTGATGTTGCTACGCCGCCCATCCCCAGCGTTCGTCAATTTCTACTCCCCGTATGGTTTAGCTAGCGGCGGTTCCCTAGCTCAAGCGATCTTTTCCGAATCCCCGGATCTGACTGCCTCCAACTTCATCAAAGTCGTCCACATCAAGTTCGATGAGGGGGCGGGGAGCTTCATTACAGTCGATAATAACGTACAAGCCATAACCACAGCCGCTATAGTTCCGGAAGAGCGAGATTCCGGACGTTGGGACATTGGACAGATGATCCCGTACGTGCCTCCGATCTGTGGCGGCTTGGTCCCGTACAACCATATCCGCCCAGATGGTACTTACGTGCGCGAGATGTTAGTCATCTCCGGCTGTAGCCTGTACAGCGTTAATCTTGATACTGGAGTGGCGACTCCAGTAGGTGCTGACCTGTACAAGGGTTCAGGTACGTGGTCAATCGCGCGTTACGCAGACAAAGTGTTCTTGGCCACCGATAACGGCATGCGCCCGATGGTGTACGACGGCTCTACCTGTCGAATCTTGGGCATTGAGGCGCCTGCGGCACCTCCAACGGTCACTACAAGCAGTACTGGCGGCACCTTTGCAGCTGGAACGTATGTGGTTTACTACACCTACCGCAATAGCGTGACAGCTGAAGAGTCTAACCCCAGTCCCGGCACAACTATCGTGCTGACTGGAGCTACCAGCTCTATTACCGACCTTTATCTGCCAACATCCCCGAATCGGTGGGTGTCGCAGCGGCGCGTATACATCACGCTTGTGAATGGCGCTACAGCGTACAAGGCCGTGGACATTGACGACAACGTTACGACGAATTACACGACAGATATCACAGCCGCTCCAGTATCTGGCACATCGCTAGAGTTCTTAGCTAACCAAGAACCACCGCAGGCTTCTATCGTAGCGATATTCAAGGATTTCTTGTTTGCAGCTGGAGAGAGCAAGTATCCCACGCGCGTGTATCGGAATACCTCTGCGGGTAACTTTAGCGGTTGGGACAAAGACATCTCATATGTTGACTTGGATCTAGATTCTGGTGATCCAGTCGTCAACTTGATCCCGTTGAACGACCGACTAATTGCCGACGTTCGCGATGGGCGCTTTGTCATCTACCTCACAGGGAGTTCAACAGAGCCGTTCAGGGCGGAACTTGTACGTAAAGGGCAATCAAGCGTTGGACGCTCAGCAGCTACTCAATACCTCTCCGAAGTATTTTACATGGGAGAGTCTGATATCTATGCTACAGATGGCTATCAGGATCTGCCGATATCTTCACCAGCTTTCAGCATGTCCGCGCCGTCTATCCAGTACACCGTACGTACTGGATTGGAGCCTACAAAGCGTAACTTGTTTGTAGCTACGGAGTATTTACCTCGCTCTCAAGTGTGGTTTGCTGTTACTCTAGTTGGCAACTCTCGCAATACGCACGTACTTGTTTACGACAAGACCTTCAGAAACTGGACTAAGTACGATATCCCTGCGGACTATATAGTCTCCGCCGATAATGCGTCTGATGACTCCAAACTGTATGGTTACATCTTTGGGAAGCTTTACCTGTTGGACACAGGTACAACGGATGGCGTTACGGCGCTAGTTAGTGGCAGCGTAACTAGCGTATCCGGAAGTACTATTACCGTCAGCGGTACGCCGTTTGGTGCGGTCGACTATCGAGGGGTGCGTGTGTATGTATATCGCGTAGCGACCGCAGATACAGTCGCGTACACAATATACTCGAATACGTCGAGCACTATAACGGTATATGAGAGCGTCACAGGCGTTGCTTCTGGAGATGTGATGGTCATTGGCGTGATCCCGTTCTACATCGACTTCAACTTGAACTTCTTTGATTCGCTGTCGACCAAGCGGTTACGTTTGTTGCGCTTAGGTGGGATCTCGTCAGACAGCAACAACATTCTACGCATTACAGTAAAGCCCAACGTTCAAACACGCACATTCACAGATCAAACAAACGCCACCAATAAGTTTGTAACTTGGACCACCGGAGATCCAGTGCAGAATGTGGTCCTTGGTGGGCTGGGAAAGACGTTCAGACTCCGCATTTCAGAAGCAGGTTTGCTCGCTGTTACGCCAGTATTTCCTGTCCCATCCATTTACGGTACACTCTCTATCAGCGATATCGCAGTAGAGGCTGAGATGCTGGATATCTTATGAGCTTGAAGTGGAGCACACCCCCTCCGCCACCGGTAGATACACCGCAGCGTTTACGCATGTGGTGTCAAGCTCTCTGGAATAACTTGCGCGACACGTTTGCCAAGTTGTTCACGCTGGGGTCTGGTCTAGCCTACAATGCGGATGACGGCATCAAGGTGAACGTCGATAACTCGACCATCACAGTAGACGCAGCGAACGTTGTCGCCGCTACAGGTTGCGTACCTAAAGCAGCGTATACGCGCCAAGGTGTTGTCCTCGTCGGTACAGGAACGTCTACATACACGCAAGTTACAGCAACCTTGGATTGGCAGGTGTTGTCCACCAACACAGCTACCACACCTGAAACTGTAGTTTGGCAAGATCCCTTGTATCAATACACACTGTGTTTCGCATCAAGTACTGGGGCATCTCCGGGAACTGCGACAGTTGGGCAGATTGACCGCATCAGTACCAACGGTGGTATACGGGTACCGACAGGGTACACGTTGAAGGTCTTGGCTGCTTGGGGCAGCTTGCGCACTGGCGCGACTGTGGGCACATACAAGTTTAGGTTGATTATCAACAACAAAACTACAGGGACAGATTACACCTTAGTTACAGGCACTAGCGCAGCTAACTTGACGGCTAGCATGTTTGCGACCAGTGCCATTGGAGAAGCTGTGACGGTTGGAGTGGCTGGCGATGAGATCCTGTTAGGCTTCAAGAACGATGCTGACTCTGTAGCTGCGTTAGCTGGCGGGCCGCATCAAATGTACGTACAGGTAATCTTCGTATGAACCTTATCAACGTAGAACCAGCCACGTGGCGTGATGCTGACGCTATCTACAAGCTGCGCTTGAAGCTAGAGGCAGATACTCAAGAGCAGACTGGTATTGAATCAGACGCTTCAGCGGATGTTGACGCGCAGTATTTCTACGAGACGCTTGGTTGGTTCTTCGATCCTAGCAAGGTGGTGTTTGTAGCGCGGGCCGAATCCGTGATTGTTGGATATCTTGCTGCGATGGCGGCCACCTATGTCGGGAAGGCAAAAGGAATCAGCGTCATAGGCTTCTTCGTAGAGGAGCCTTGGCGTACATCGTCTGCAGCTAGACTGCTGTTGAAGTTGGCAACTAGTGCCGTACGTAACTCAAACACAAAGCGTGTGCAGGCTGTCATCATGTTGAATAATAAACGCATGTTGAAAGCTGTAACGCGCATGAAGTTTAAACCGGTTGCAATCGTCTTTGATTTAGAGGTGAAACATGGGAAGCTCATCCGGGAGTAAAAAGGTCGCACATTACTACGACCAAGCAGGGAGCATCTTTGATCAGCTCTCTGCTGACTTAGCCAAGAACCCGCTTTACATGCAGGGGAAGCTCTTAGCTGGGCAGTTTGGCGAAGATCCGTTTACGTTCGGAGATCCAGCCTTTCGTGCAAACCTACTTGCCCGCTCGTACGATCAAGGTCAAGCCGCGTATACGGACGCGCTCTCTGGGACCTTGGAGAAGGTTGGGCAAGCTGGGGGCTTACGTAGTAGTGGATTCACCCGTGGTGAGATGAACCGGCTAGCCTTAGGGCTGGGGCAGTCTCGTGCTGAAGCAGCCCGTGGGATGGAGATTCAAGCTAGGGAGTCACGCTCACAAGATATCCAGAACTTGCTGGCGATGCTCAATAACTTGAACACTGTCGGATCTCAACCACAGTATGCCAAGGCTGCGATGCTCTCTGGCGCAGCGAGTAATCCGATTTGGGCGCAACCATCTCCAATGCAATCACTGATTGGTCCCGTGGTTGGTGCTGGGTTAGGGTTAGCGACCGGCGGAATCTCAAGTGCTAAAGGCTTATCAAACGCTAAAGACTTGATGTCTCACGCATCTAGCTTAGGTATGGGATCTCCGATGAGTCCCGGATCGTTCATGCAGTCAATCGGAATGTATCGCTAAGGAGCGCACATGGGAGATATCGCACTAGGTTTTGCTGACGGCATCCGCCAAAGCGGAGTCGGTAATCTCTACGAGAGAGCTTCTGACTTTCAGAAGCAGTACGTAGACATGGCAAACGCTACCGCACAGACACAACTCAATGCGGAGAACCTGCGTCTCGCGCGCGAGAATGCGACTCTCGATAGAGCATTCCGTGAGAAGGAGTTCAACGCTTCTGAAGCTCGGCAAGCCAAGCAGGATGTCCGTTTAGATGCGGCTGAATCTAGAACAGCAGCTACACACGCCCGTGACGCGCAAACCGCTGCTCGCATTGAGAAGTGGTCTATTGAGGACAGACCCCGCGCTATTGAAGCCATGAACTTCGAGATCACGTCAAAGAAGGTTGAGGTTGAGCGCGCACGGCTAGCCGTTAAAGCCGCACAAGATGCTTTGGATGCAGCGCCAGAGGATCGCCGGTTGCAGCGTGAAGCTCAGATGGCGCAAACTCGGGCGAGTAATGCGACTACAGCTGCTCAGGAAGTGCAGACAAAGTACACGCTCCAGCAGATGTCTTTAGCTGATGCTGCGTACGCAGAAGCTGGACTCACCAAGCCCGGAAGCGTTGCGCGCACGCTGCTGACGAACAATGCTGTTGATTTGACCGTCTTAGATCCAGCTACACGCGCAGCTCAAAAATCCTCACGTATTGCAACACAGCTTGCTTTGATGCAAACATCCATGACCGACGCTGAGCGAACACAAGGTGCAGCCAAGCTCGCCAAGCAAGTAGAGCAAGCCGTAGAGCAGGAGATGTTGTCAGAGCAGGGCTTTGCTTGGTTCTTGTGGAACACGTCACACGATGCTTTGAAACCCGCTGGTGCTGGGGCCGCACAACTCGCCACCCAGATATCGCCACAAGCCTTACAGGACTTCATCAAGCATCAAGCCCAAACATATGTGAACAATGGTAGCAGCATGGAGGACAAGCTGCTACGTCAAGCAGCAGTCGCACGTGTGTTACAGACTAACGATAGTGCGCTTGGTCCGACTGGTGGAGCTGCTGGCGGTATGCGGGCAGCAACAACAGCAGCAACTAGAAAGGTACCAATGCACTCACGTCCATTAGCTGAGCGTTTAGCTGACGCAGCTACTGGTGCCTTACCGGGCGTTGGTGTATTACCCAGCTCCATTAGACCTGATCCAGATGCGTCGCAGAGTAGTTGGATTACTGACTTACTACCTAACCTACCAGTTAGCACTACGCGGTATTTTAGACGTTGAGGTACTTTAAATGCCAACACCCGGACTAAACCTACTCAATCAGTTCTACGGATCGTCGGGAGTTCCAAACTTCTTCACGCCGCAAGGTCAGACTCCCATTACACAGACGACTCCCGGCGCTTCTGCTGGGACACCTGTAACTGGCGGTACACAACCAGCTACTGGAACGCCGACATCGACAAGTACGCCTACAGCGCCTACGGAGAATCCGTGGGGAGCCAGTCCTTGGACGAAAGGGAACATCACGCGCCTCGGTAACCCGTGGGAAGGCTCACCGCATTACTTCGGTTACGGTAATAGTTCAGTGCGTCCGGGAGAACGTAATGCGATTGCGGCATTTATCGGACCCCAAAATACTGGGTATGGTGGGACGACTCAAGGCGTTGGTGCATCTCCACTAGGCAACTACAATCCGTACCCCGTGTTGTATGGTCCGGCTGGAGTAGGCGTACCTACAAGCGCAGGGACTACGCCTGTGCAATATCAGAATATGTTCCGCCCAACTTCCACAGGAAGTTATTTGGGCAACTACATCTCACCATCTATCTACCGCAACCTGCAACAAGAGTTTGATGAGCGGAATCTTTTGTCACAGTTCACTCCGTTCTTGAACAATCCAACTGATTGGATGACTCAGTACGTATTACCTGCCGTAACAACTGGCGATCCTACTGCGGTAGCTCAAGCAAATCAGATAACGCAGGAGGAGTTTGTAAACTTGCTGACTCAAGCGATGGAGTCAATCAATCAACCCCTGCACACACAAGTCAATAACCCGTACACTTACACTAGTCCGCACTTGGGAGTCTATCAGCAAGCTGAACAGTGGATTCCGCAACTGAATCAGATCCTCTCTCGCCTTGGATTAAGCTGATGTCAACGGTCGCAGGCAACTTCTTCAAACCTCAAGATCCGCCGCAACAGGCAGGTTCACCGTCTTTGTTCACAGCCGATCAGTTCGCTGCTTCGCAGCAAGGACAGCTTGCAACCCCGAGTCTCTTCAGCCCTGAGACTCAACCGACGCTAGAACAGCCTGTTATCGAAAACCTGCCTGAAGCAGTTAAAGACCTGTATCGCTTAGAGGCTCGTCCAGATTCTGAAGAGCTGGCTTGGGAAGCCAAGATGCAGGAGGATGCTGCTAACCGCCACTGGGGCTGGAGCGCAGCGCGAAGCCTAAGCTCTTTAACTGGCGGAGACTTAATTAAAGGTTTGATCTCCGGTACGTTCCAAGGCGGTGTTGGAACCGGACTGTATCGCGCTTGGCGCGGCAGTCCTGTAAACTGGGTACTTGACAAGCTACTGCCTGACTCGATCTCCCCTGAAGCGTTCACGTTTCGTGAGACTGATGCGGCTGAGTTGCGGCAGGCCATTGGTTGGAGTAACTCAGGCGAACCAGAGATCGTCAAGGATTTGTTACTTGAGGTGGCTTTAGATCCGTTGACCTACATGTCATTCGGAACTACCGCAGCAGTAAAGACGATTGCTGCATCGGCGGCACGCGGTTCACTTACCGCATCTCGTGCTGCTGTGCTGTCAACCAGCGCAGCCAATGTTGTGCGTCGAGCATCTAGGGTTGCCCGTGTAGGTGAGGGTACTTGGACAGCTGCTTCTATCGGTATTCCGTTCGTGAAGTCATCCAAGCT
>SXGU01162436.1_pt1 | contig 13657 bp, 13 predicted proteins | sample 3174531 | NCBI WGS metagenome assembly SXGU01 (sample SAMN11356863, study PRJNA531348) | freshwater metagenome | isolation source: freshwater sample F1-140 | place: China: Fuxian Lake, Yuxi | collected 2017-12-25 | reverse complement strand
ATCAGAACCAGTACCAGCATCAGCATCAGAACCAGTACCAGCATCAGCATCAGAACCAGTATCAGCATCAGAACCAGTACCAGCATCAGAACCAGTACCAGCATCAGAACCAGTATCAGAACCAGTACCAGCATCAGAACCAGTACCAGCATCAGAACCAGTACCAGCATCAGAACCAGTACCAGCATCAGAACCAGTACCAGCATCAGAACCAGAACCAGTACCAGCATCAGAACCAGAACCAGTACCAGCATCAGAACCACCGCTGCTAGTATATGTTTCCATTACTATTTAATATATCGAGGCATCAATAAATTCAGTTATACCTTTTAAGACACGCTCCACAGTGTCTTTGTAACCTACTGAGAGACGACAAACCACATATTCACCATCTGGTTGAGGCCAAGGATCCAACCTAGAAAGAGCTGTTCCAAATGATGTTTTGCTCTCTAGGATCTGCAAACAGGACATGATCTTTTTAATTTTCTTGACGTTACCCTTAACGGAAAATGTTAAAACACTGGGATACAACCCGGACTTAAAATAATCTTCAGCTAGCGGCTGGCTACTATGGATGACATAAATTGTATATACCGGGCGTGCCCGCTAATTTCGCCAGAATTATAGTTGTTAAGGTAGAGCTTCGGTACAATCTCAATGTTTTTCAGTATAAGCGAAGCATTATATGGGCTAACATGAACTCCAGTAAAACGCAGATGCATCTCTGCTGCCTCATAAAGAGGCTTATGGCGAAACACTGCGGCACCGCAGATCGCACTGCTTGCCCCGTAGTATTTCGTGAGGGATGTAACAACAATGTCTGCCCCATATGAGAATGGATTAAAGATACAACTGGAAAGCCAGGTATTATCTACTACTACTATTAGTGTCTTGCTAAGTTCACGTAGCTTGGGTATCACGTCAAAATTAAAAATATGTCCGTTGGGGTTACTGCAGGACTCGAAATATAGTATGTTGTCTTGACCCTGAAACCTTTTACTGAAAAGTTGTACCATGTCTTCGCCTACCGTAAATTCATGCAATGTAAAGCTTGTGGAATTTACGTCAACAACTGTGAAGTGACGGAACAACCGCGGGACATCACAGTACAACTCATGAGCATGAATTAGATTCACCTTAGATATGGTGGACACTGTAGTCACAGAATAAATACTGGCATAAACAGCCTGCATACCAGAGGTCGTGATTAGTGTACGAAAATCCCTAGAGCCATAACGTTCTGATATATTTTGTTCAAGCTTGATTTGTGGACTACTGTTGGATCTATTATATCGATTCGATCCAGAGTCTATAACCATATCTTCTATGGCGCTTGTTGACTGTTTTTCTCCTGTTCAATTTATTGTCCGCAACAAAGTTACGAACAATAATCAGTACCAGGTCTTGCTGAGAATCGAACTCAGGGCTCTGCCTTCAGAGGGCAACGTGTTACCATTACACCACCAATCGTCTAACCCGGAGTTGAACCAGGACCAAGGGGTTTACAGGCCCTTGTGCTTCCGCTACACCATTAGACGTACATCGCATATCGTCTGACCCGGGATAAGATCATTAAGGATCTATGTGCTAACCACTACCATCAGACGTACGTTTCCACCTGGATTCACGAGTTAACCACTACCATCAGACGTACGTTTCCACCTGGATTCGAACCAGGGTTCACGAGTTAACAGCTCGTTGTCCTAACCACTAGACTATGGAAACAGGGGGCTACGGGGAATCGAACCCCGATCACATGCGTCCAAGGCATGTATACTACCATTGTAAGATAGCCCCTACATCGATACAGGGAATCGAACCCTGATTTCGGAGCTGAGAACTCCGTGTGCTAACCATTACACTATATCGATTGGATGTTCCAAGGAGAATTGAACTCCTGTCTCGCGTGCTAACCATTACACTATGGAACCATAAATGCATATGTCAAGCAGGGCTTACCCGGAATCGAACCGGGGTCGCATGCGTCCGAGGTATGCATACTTCCATTGTAAGATAAACCCTAAGCAAGTACACCGATACAGGGGGTCGAACCCTGATTTCAGAGGTGAAGGCTCTGTGTGCTAACCGTTACACTATATCGGTATGGAGGTTCCAAGGAGAATTGAACTCCTGTCTCGAGGGTCAAGGCCTCGCGTGCTAACCATTACACCATGGAACCGTGGGATTTGAACCAAATCTAGCAGAGTTTCAGTCTGACGTGCTTCCATTACACCATACGCCCAACATTCATATATATCGACTGAGGTTACTCGGAGTCGAACCGAGATCGCATACGTCCTAGGCATGCATACTACCGTTGTAATATAACCCCATTTTTAATTTTATGTTATTTTTGCTCCACATAGTACCATGTAACGCTATCTCTAAGTAATTTTTAAATTGTAAACATTAAAATTATCATTTTTATTATATGGCATAAAATGAAACTGCATATAATGTAATGTCTTATCCTGTTGGTTGGCCGGGTACTTATTGGATTGGAAAGGCAGCAGATCTCACCGCTGACGATTTGACCAGACTCCGATGCGAGGTTATATGTAATGAACCACTGATATCGCAACTCGAGAAAAATATACTGGAGCTCCCATATAATGAGGAAAGGCTCAACAGACTACATATACTGGAGAACAATATCCGTAGACTATATACCCCCTATGCCCTGGAACGAGCCCTGAAATATATAATATCACAAAAAAAGCCCAAGATACAGGCACATACCGGGCATAAATGGAAAGTGATTATATCTTCCGTGTAATGACTAAAACAGAGGACATGATCACAAATATAATGGAATATTTTGTTATTTCTATTAGGAGAGCAGAGATAATATGTGGAAGATACTGTATGACGCGTTGAATGCAGAGTTGTACGGCACTGAGTCCGTACAGTGTCCCATGCTAACCAAAGCAAAAAAGGTCTTAACCAAAAGGAACATGTTACATTTGTGGACACCCTATAACATAAAGACAATTATGTGCACCGTTAAGGATGAGATGCTACATTCTCTGAAACCAACAGACCTAATCAGATAACTCATATTATTCATGTTGTGTCTCTCCCAAGCTCATAGGGTTAACATATTCCACATAGCATGATTTCCGAAGATAGAGCTCCCACCAGTATCATATTAACACCTACACTCTCACCTGGGCTCAGTACTAGTTCTGTCAAATCCGGTATATTTAGCGTTAGCGCCTCGGTATTTACTGTAACGGCAGTGTCGTCGTTACACAATATATCTATAATACCATCCTCATCCTCATCTGTCATGTGTGTCTCATATAGAGCAGTGAATGACGCAGGGCATGCTTTGAGAACTATATCGTTACATGTCGCTGTTACTGTTAAATACGGTAACAGCTCAATGCGCTGAACAATCTCACTGTTCTCTATTACCCAGATACAGTAATTGCATCCATACCATACAGTAAAATATGCATGGGGTTGCCCGCTAGCTAATTCATTCTTTAGTGCCGTTAACATTGCGCTTTTGTCAGAGAAGACCCCTGTATAAGCATATCTGGCACCACCCGGGCCAATCGATAATTCAACAATGTAGGCGCTTCGAGACATTACTCAATTGAGCGCATCATTTTCGAGGGGAACCTAGGTTCCCCTCACCCCCTCCCTGCCTACGGCCACCTTAGTTGTACATTAATAATGTTGAAAGCCACACTGCTGTGTGTGAATAGCTAATTAGTGTGCCGTAGGGGGAACCTGGTTCCCCTCAAATTGAAAAAATATTTACCTTTTCATACAGTTACAAGAACCTTACCATGCCCTTTAGTCACGCCGTCAAAATTCTTACTAACAAGAGAGCAACAGTTGAACAAAAAACCGATGCACTGAGAGATTTTAGCAGCTCATATAAGATTGAACCACACATGTTTGCTGTTATCCCAATTCTCCTAGATAATTGTGATGACAAGTCGGAAGATGTACGTAATATGTCAGAAGCTGCATGTATACAATTTGTTACAGATATGTGCCCCCACGGCACAGCAACTCTATTACTGGTACTTACCGAGAAACTGCACAATGATACAAAATGGCGTGCTAAATGTGTAGCACTGAGTCTTATCACACGCATGGCACAACGCTCTCCGTTGCAGATCAGTCAGGCGCTTCCCGATATTATCCCTGTTGTCATTGGTGCTATGCAGGATACTAAGCTGGAGGTTAAAAATATGGCAAAAAATACCCTAAAAAGTGTCTGTCTAGTAGTGCAGAACAAGGATATTGTTCCTTTCCTACCAGCACTCTGGAGCGCCATGATTAATATTGATGAAATACCAGAATGTATTCAAGCCCTAGCGTCTACTACCTTCGTGCAAACTGTTGACGGAGCTTCGTTGAGCGTCATCGTCCCCCTGCTGGTGCGAGGGTTTACGGTGAGCAAGGCATCCATCAAGCGACAGTGTGCTGTCATTATTTCCAATATGTCAAAGCTCGTAGAAAATCCAATTGAGGCCGCACCCTTTTTAGTTGATCTCTTACCTGCCTTACTCAAGGCTTCTGATGAAATTTCTGACCCTGAAGCCCGTAGCGTCGCCACCAAGGCCTATACACAGCTTAAAGAGATTGGCATTGCCGCCCAGCATGATTTAGAGATGCGCAAAGAGCAACCACAAATTTTACTGAAGGCAATAGTTGATGTAACTGGAAGTACGGGCGGTACGGACGGTATAATGTATTCATACATCGCTGACCTCTGTAGCTCTCTTATCAACTCAAAGGCTTTCAATGCAGAGACTGTGCATAAATATATTAAGCCATATTTCGAGGCTTGTGTCAATATGAACCTCGCACAAGAGACCTGCGATTCACTGGTACACAGTTGGGGTCAGTACGAAGTCGAGAATGACGAATCTGATGCACCTGATGAGGGAGAGGAACTGTGTAACTGTCGGTTTACATTAGCCTACGGTTCAAAAGTCTTATTACATAATACTGACTTACGTTTGCTACGTGGCAAACGGTACGGTCTGTTGGGAGGTAACGATAGTGGCAAGTCAACATTGTTAAGAGCTATCGCAAACCATCAAGTTGATGGATTCCCTCCAGAAAGCGAATTGAGAACAGTGCTTGTCGAAGCGGATATCCAGGGTGAAATGTCTCATCTTGCTTGCCTTGACTATGTTTTTGAGGATCAACGCATCAAGAATTGCGGAGCATCACGAGAGACTGTCACTGCTATCATGTCCTCCGTTGGTTTCACTGAAAAGATGCTGCGCGATCCCATTACATCTCTGTCTGGCGGTTGGCGTATGAAGTTAGCTCTGGCTCGTGCCATGCTACAGAACGCCGACATCTTGTTGCTGGATGAGCCAACTAACCATCTGGATGTTATCAATGTTGCCTGGGTTCAGTCCTACCTAAATAGCTTACATAATGTTACCAGCATTATTGTCTCACATGATGCTAGTCTCCTGAATAACTGTTGTACCCACATTATACAGATCCGCAACTTGAAGCTACACACACATAAGGGAAATCTCACGGAGTTCGTCAAGAAGGTACCTTCAGCAATGTCTTTTTTCTCATTGAAAGAGATCAAGCTAAAGTTTAAGTTTCCCCAACCAGGCTTTATCGAGGGCGTAAAGAGCAAGGGTAAAGCCTTGATGAAAATGCAAAAAGTAGCATTTACCTATCCAGGTAATGAAGCACCGACAATATCAGAGATAACTGTACAGGTCTCCCTCTCTAGCAGAGTAGCCTGTGTTGGTGTTAATGGTGCAGGAAAATCTACCATGATTAAACTTTTGACGGGGCAATTGGAACCCCAGTGTGGCGTGGTGTGGAAACATCCTAACGCGCGTGTGGCATATGTTGCGCAGCATGCGTTTCACCATATTGAAAAACATATCTCCAAAACTGCAAACGAATATATCAGGTGGCGTTATGAGAACGGAGAGGACAAGGAGGGGCTAGAGAAGGTCACCATGACTTTAACGCCAGAGGAAGAACTTATTTGTAAGAAGCCTGTAGTTGTAGATGTTGTTGGCGCAGATGGTAACATATCTAAGGTTAAACGTGTTGTTGACAGACTATCTGGCACTAGGCGCAACGGCAAGAAGGAATTCGAATATGAGGTTATGTGGGTCGGTCTGCCCATGGATGCAAATACATATTTAGGCTTATCGCAACTGGAAGATATGGGGTTCAGTAAGCTGGTAAAGATTATTGATGCTAAGATCGAGGCACGCGATGGATTGTATGCCCGCTCCCTCACCCAGGAGAATGTCGAAAAACACATCGAAGATGTCGGTCTAGATCGTGAATTTGGCACACACAACCGTATGGCGGCGTTGTCTGGCGGTCAAAAGGTCAAAGTTGTGCTTGCTGCGGCTATGTGGAATCAACCACACATCCTCATCCTTGATGAACCCACTAATTATCTCGACAGAGACTCACTCGGAGCGTTAGCCGGTGCTATTCAGGAGTACGAGGGAGGTGTTGTGATGATCACCCACAACAATGAGTTTTGCTCATCATTATGCCCAGAGACCTGGGTATTGGAAGATGGTAAACTGGACTGCAAGGGTGATGCTGAATGGATGACAAACACAGCTAAGGAAAAGGTAACTGAGTTCAAAGCCATGGACGAAATGACTGACGCTAACGGTAATATTATTAAGGTAAAACAACCAAAGAAAGTCTTAAGCAGAAAAGAGAAAATGGCACGGGAGAAGCGCAAGAAGGCGGCGATAGAACTCGGTGAATATATTAGTGAGTCCGAGGAAGATTAGTAGGAGCTCACGGAGGCTTGCGCTCCTAGCCCGCGTAATAAGGTGGCTCGAGGAACATGTTAAAAGTAAGGGTTGCGATATTATCTACTTTGGATTAATGTTATATCTTTTTGCATTATAAACAACTGCATTATATTTGTATTTAATGCAATATGTTGTATATGTTATGATACCATATATAGAGTTTATTTACCATAGTGAGCCTCTTCTTAAATCACGGACTCAACAAGGAAGATCGAACTACTTCGGTGTGCGCCGCACGAAATTGAAGCTACCATTGATGTAATGCTTATCCAAAGTGACAACTTATCATATCCCGAACAGTATCCTATTGCAGATCTATCTGAGGAATTGTTATCGGGATGATTATTGGAAATCCATAATAGATCAAAGTAAGACTTATGTCAAAGTATTTGTGAGGGCCGTTTTTCCCTTTATTCCAGCTGTAGCGGTGGATGTCCATCAAGTCATAATGTTTACACAGATTTATCAAACATCGGGTTAAACCGCCATGAATGGTTATTAACTGTCATGCGACAAGATGGCGATTACAGAGGGGACGCTGGTGGCGATTTTTATCTTGATCTGTCAGGCAATAATTTCGATTATGTCCCAGAAGAACTATTTGAGCATTACGATGTCATAAATCTTTCCCATAACCGAATAACACAGTATAACAAAAAATACTCAGACAGGGTTATGTTAAATGGCACTCCCATAATAGGACAACCTATGGTTAAACTTGATTATAAGATACCCTACAGGTTTCATATTGATATGGACGAATCAGACAAGGATCGCAAACATGTTATTGCTCTTGTGCAAGATGCCATACGCAAACACAACATGTGTTGCTCCTTCCATACAGACCAACCGTTGAGCCCATCATCGCCACCGAGCCCAGTTCGGCTCATGTCAGCCTATGACCCAGATATTTGTCACAGCTGTCAGTTGGATAGCGATGAATACAGTTGACTCAAAATGAAAAATTTAATACTACTATATAATACATGACCGGCCGACTCCTACATGACGAAGTCTTACTGCATTCAAACTATGAGAGAAAAGCTATATTGCCAATACATTATCCGGCAATATATACATTTTACAAAAAAGCTCAAGGCAGCATCTGGACAGCCGAAGAAATAGAGTTCAAAGAGGACTTAGCTCACTGGGAAGCTCTCGATGAAAATACAAAAAATGTAGTGAAGACAGTGTTTGCCTTTTTCTCTGGAGCCGACGCCATCGTTAACGATAATCTTGCTGAGAATTTCCTCAGCAAAATCGTTATACCCGAAGCAAAATGTTTCTACCGATTTCAGCTACATATAGAAGATGTACATACCGAGGTCTACAACTTAATGATAGATAATCTTATCAAGGATCCCACGGAGAAAGCGCGTTTACTAGACGCCATACATACGATGCCTGGCGTACGTAAATTATACGATTGGGCGCAAAAGTGGATCCACACTACAGCACAAGACGAAATGGAACAGAACCCTGTACTGAAGCAATATGAAGAGGACGGAGCTGACACTGAAGTCATAGAAGACTTGGCTGAAATCTGGTGTACCGCCAAACAGCTGGCGGCTTTTGCCTGCGTCGAAGGTATCATGTTCAGCGGAGCCTTCGCTATAATTTATTGGCTCAAAGAAAAAGGTATCCTACCAGGACTGACTTTCAGTAATGAGCTCATTAGCAGAGACGAAGGACTCCACATGAGATTCGCTTGCCACCTATATAGTATGATACGCCACAAGCCACCAACTGCACATATTACGCAAATTGTCAAAGAGGCAACCGAAATGTCACAAGAACTTATATCAGGGTGTATGGCGCGCTTAACAGGTATGAACAGCACTGATATGAATAGCTACATCGAGTTCGTGGCAAACAAGTTACACATGGATCTAGGGTACGGTCATATTTATAGCGCAAAGAATCCATTTGATTTTATGGAAAAAAGCGCGATCAACGGACTAACTAATTTTTTCGAGAAACGTGTCGGCGAATATAGTAAATCCGGTTTTGAACATGGGCATGATGAAGAAATTACTATTGGTGAGGAATACTGACGGGAGTTTTGGGGCGCTAAAGTGCTCCCAAAATCCCTGCGCTCCTCGCCCACGTTCCCATGAGCTCCTGTTAGTAACGCTCATGATCTGCTGATGTGACAGTGTAATACACATTGTATTCTATCTTATCAGCATCTGGACAACTATTTATCTCAATGCTGAATGTTCCCTTTGGTAACGGAATGTAGATATAGCCCTCTTAAAATCACCAGCTAGACCCGTCATAGTCCTGCACTTATATCTTGCCTGCATGCTCTGTGCTGCAGAGTTTGCCATATCTCACCGCTGAAGTCACCGTTGTAAAGATAACAGCATGTGGGCGTCCCGACACCCAGCTACGGGACACCTGGGCTTCTTGGAAGAAAAATGAATGGCACGTCCTGTCAATGGAAGAAACTGTTCTTACCTGCCTATCCTTTCCGTCCTTCCACACATGTGAACAAGGCATAGATGCTATTTATCAGAACACTGTCCTGGACTCGGTAACATCTAAGGGTAAGACATACTACAATAACAGTACGACCTGGGCTGAGGCACATCCCCTCAACGAAAACGACGTACCGTGTGACGGTTATTTGACTGACGAATGTACATTTACGCCCGTTCCAGCTCCAGGTAAGATCGCATACAATATTAAAACCACAGAAGATACCCCATCTACATATCTAGATGAAGTAATTTTCCCAGCGGACCTGGAGGTGGTACTACATAATAAGGCAGGTATTAACCATGATCATCGTGGCTCTAACCACACAGATATCCAGCTGGACTTTCATGATACCTGGGTGTTGCGAGGATCTACGAGACGTGATCTCGCGGAGGGTCTGTATCGCGTAAAGAGCCATAAGTTTGATCTGTGCTACGAGATGTTCTCCGGAATTGAGAAAATTGTCTTCACAGAAAAAGGACTTAATATCCATCTGATTTTTGATCATGGCTCTTAGTTAGGAGCTCACGGGGGTTTTGGGGCGCGCTCCCAAAATCCCTACGCCACTATTAAGGCTATACGTATGCTTTGATTTCATGGGAGCGCTGGTTAGGATGCAGGCTGAGGGAGGCGCCGCAGGCACTCCTACAAAATTGATGAGATATCCTCAACATTTATGCCTCAGATCGAAAGGTTTATGCTATAGGAGAGTGTGGCCTCGATTACAATAGGATGTATTCTCCTAAAGATACAAAGTCGCTGTATTTCGTAAGCAGATAAGTATAGCACGTCAGACGGGGCTCCCGCTATATTTACGCTATCGAGATTCCTATGATGATTTCATTGATATTATTAAATCCGAAGGTTATTGCAAGGGCATTGTACACTGTTTTACAGGCACGACGGAACATGCTGTAGAGCTGACAACGTTGGGGTTTTACATCGGTATTACAGGTTGGCTTTTGGATAGACGCAGAAATCATGACCTGCGCGAGGCCGTAAAACGTATCCCTACTGAGAAAATATTAGTTGAAACAGATGCTCCGTTCCTCTCTGTATGTAAGGTCGTACTTCTCGCCCAGCTGACACAGCTGTCATAGTTGAAGAGATCAGTAAAATAAAAGGTACTGACATTGTAGAGACAGGATTACAGATATACGGTAATGCTACGGAATTCTGGAGAGACAAGGCCTACATATAAAAATGAGTGTCATTGCGGTGTAATGATAGACACAGAGCTAGATGAAGTGAATGATATAGTGCGACGCAGTTTCTCAGACAAAGTTAAATCAGTGTGGCGTTGGTATGAGTCAATGGGTACAACTGGTATATCGCTGGAAGTGTCTGACGTCTCTGCGTTGGATCTCTTACGATGTACTCTACATGATGCTGTGCCGGGAGTGTATTTATTTTTTCTAGTTAGGCGAGGTGATGAGCTGGTCGATGCCAATGACGACGATTGAGTTACTGCCAGATCAGTATATTTGAAGGTAATGTCCAGTCCTTGTCGTGTTGGCGTTCCAGAATGCTCATTATTGTCGGTAGATCCAGATACTTCTTACTATAATGTATTAACACATACAAGGAGGCTTGATCCTGTAGCATTATAGGTTCAAGAAAATTCCAGTGCATGTGGTACTTATTGATGGCATGTTCCATATCCTCATTGTCATAAAATGTGCACTCAACAATTTTAATAGGGAACGGCAAGATCTGCACGAGGTTATCTGTTATTCCTTTAATGGATGTATCGGTAAGATAGCAAAACTGTGGATAAGTATTATATACTTCAGTAGGTTGACCCACTAGCTCCTGTAAGAGCACTAGATCCTCTATGTCAAGTTCCGGTATGATGTTGCGTCCTTTGAGATATGTCATAATCTGCATCGTCTTGGTTGGATATTTTTGTAGTAAGACGCCAATGGCTGGATTTATTCCCTTAACTCTTTTGCTAATACCGTAGCCTACTGTGGGGACGTGATGATCCATGCGGTACACGCTGATAATATAATCATCATGTTGTAATGTTTGCCCTGGACTCGCGCCCATGAATTGGACTTTGCGTCTCCTGCATATTTCTGCGTTACTGAAATCATGCCCATAGTTTGCGCGAAGTATTGAGCATGCTCCGTCAGCGAGCGGAAGGATTGTCTTTTCAGGGGTATAAATGGGGCGAGGTTCTCCCTCATGATCAGCGAGGAGAAAGCTGCAGATAGAAAATGTGTGATCTGCGTGCCCGTGACTAATCAGCAGAATAGCCCAACTGTCAAATACACTGTGACCTGCGTCAAGGCGGAATGATCCTATTTTAAATCCTGTACGATGAGCCGCAACCGAGGCTCCCGAGAGAGTGTATGGTTCCTTTATGGTATTCGGTTTAGGTACAAGTGGATTAAGATGGACTTTTTGATCCCAAACATGCTGATCCATTGGAACTTGGGGAGATTCATTTCTTCACCCTCAAAGTAAATAAATACGAACACTTCCGTATGTGCTTTATACCAGAACAGACTCCGGTGCCCTATCAGGCCTGAAGGTTTGGCGTTTCCGCTCAGATACAACGATGTATGCTCCTGCGAAAAACATAGATGTCAACAGAGCGATCAGAGCGCCACCAATAACATCCGCGACCAAGTGTTTGCTGTCCCTAATTCTGGAGATCCCTACAAACATCGCATAGCCCAAATTAAAGAGCTGAAATAGAACTACGATGTAAATTTTAAGTGAGGAGACTGGAGTGCGATATATCAAGTAGGCTGACACTATGGCACCATAAAAAACACCGACAAACGCAAAATTAGTATGACCTGACACAGTTGAGGCACAGGCATCATTTGGCTCTACTATCATCAATGTTACGGCGGAGGGTCGTGGCGCTTCTATCACATGCTTTATCGTCTCAACCGTTGTTTGAGACAAGAAGGCATCAACCGAGGCGTAGGGTTCGAATTATAGAGCTAAAGTGTGAGGTATGCAATGATCGGTTTGGGGATTTAGATATATTTAACAGACACATCAAGATGTGCGGCATTGTGGAGGTTGTTAAAATCGCCCCAGTGCCCTCGGTTAAATATAAGAAACTCGCCATCCCTCCCATACTACGCACTCAGATATGGCATAAATATATGGGCAATGTGGCAGAAGCCAAATGTTATTGTTGCAATTTCATAATGATAAGCATCACAAATTTCCACGGAGCTCACGTGATAGCAGAGAGCTTGGGAGGAAGGTTAACAGTAGGCAACATACGTCCAACCTGTAAATCATGTAATAGCAGCATGCGCAACACATGCATGCGAGCCTACTGTCGTCTCTACTATCCTAATGCCCCCATGGCCAAAGAGTCAGACAACATCTAGGAGCTCTGTTGCTCTTCTGCAGGCATAGAAAAAAACTCATGTGTTGGGTTATTGGTTAATGTTGACAGCTCCTTGAGGAAACCGTTTTTCCGTATACGGTCAGGCAGACCCATCACGTAGTTTTGAGTGTTGGCTATTTGGGCATGGGACTCATCATCCATTTCCCGGTCTTCCAATACTTTACGTGCCATGAAATCATTGTTGGCCATCAGCAGAGCATTCTGAATACTGTTACCGAGCAGGTTGCATATTTTTGTTCCGTCATCGTCGTCGATCAGTTGGCTCGCACTATTAACAAATTTAAAATGCATATCGCGACAAGCGATGGGATATTCTCCTGGTTTACGGCGTTCTAAATACAGCTTGGATACCACATCAATAGGATTATTGTTTGCTACGATTCCGGCTAAGTAAGCTATAGCACAGTCACGATCGCCTAATTTACTGATGAGCTCCTGATAGAAGTTATCTCCTATGACAATATTCCAGTTAATAATATTCTGAATCTGTTGCGGTCTTTCCTCTATTTGTTTAACCTTTTCTTTTAACACAGCAATTTCCTTGTGTATCTCTTTCATATCTTCCGATTCTGGTGCAGGGCGTTTCCTAATTACAGGGGTTACTCGTATCTGATTATGCACTGGAGGCGGTTTCTCTTGTTCCAGTTCCTCTAGCTCTGGGCTTAACTGAGGAATAATACCACATTTTGTGCGCATGTGACGCGCGAAATTTGCGCGCATAGTAATCCTTGTCCCGCAATATGGGCAAACGCATATTTTATGCTGGCACTTTTTGTTTACTTCTCCGCAGGTTTTTCCGATATTTCTACCGCTTGAGAGCACGATGCTACACTGACTCATAATATAATTAATAGCTTTTATTTTTAAGTAGACAATCTTGTTACAAGATTGTCCCTATAACCTACAAGCGTGTCCCTATAACCTACAAGCGTGTCCCTATAACCTACAAGCGTGTCCCTATAACCTACAAGCGTGTCCCTATAACCTACAAGCGTGTCCCTAT
>SXGU01472744.1_pt1 | contig 13658 bp, 18 predicted proteins | sample 3174531 | NCBI WGS metagenome assembly SXGU01 (sample SAMN11356863, study PRJNA531348) | freshwater metagenome | isolation source: freshwater sample F1-140 | place: China: Fuxian Lake, Yuxi | collected 2017-12-25 | reverse complement strand
GGTTCACAATGACCTGCGCACCCCAATAAGACATTTGCCCCCAAGGTAGAAGGTAGCCGAAAAAGGCTTCACCCATTAAACATAAAAATATCCCCACACCGAACAACCATATGAGCTCACGCGGGTTGCGATAGGAGCCGTACATAATGCCGCGGAACATATGCAAATACACCACCACAAAAAACATGGAAGCGCCGGTGGAATGCATATAGCGTATCAACCAACCCCATGGCACATCGCGCATGATGTACTCGACAGAAGCGAAAGCCAACATGGCATCTGGCTTGTAATGCATGGTCAAAAATATGCCCGTTAAGATTTGCAGCACTAACACCAATAAGGACAGCGACCCAAAAAAATACCAAAAATTGAAATTTTTCGGTGCGTAATATTCCGTTAAGTGCGCTTTAATATTGCTGCTTAAGGGGAAACGAGCATCTACCCATTCAAAACCTTGGCTTAGCGCGTTAGCCACCACGGATTTTTTTTCTGTGTTTGTATTGTTTGTCATAACTTAAGCCTTATCCTCAGTATCCACACCAATTAGCAAGGTTGTATCTGTTAAGTATTTGTGTGGCGGCACCACCAAGTTCACTGGAGCCGGCGAACCCTTGAACACACGGCCAGCCAAATCGAATTTTGAACCATGGCATGGGCAGAAAAAACCGCCTGTCCAATTGTCTCCCATGTCACCTTTGGGCTGCAGCTTAGCCGATGGAGAACAACCTAAGTGCGTACAAATGCCCACCATAACCGCTAAATTTGCTTTAATAGAGCGGTCTGCGCCTTTGCAGTAATCGGGCTGCTGTGAAACGACCTCTGAACTTGGGTCGGTCAGTTGTTCATTGTGTTTGGGCAGATCCGCCGTCATCTCCTCAGTGCGATGGATAATCCACACCGGCTTACCACGCCACTCCACCGTCATCATGCTGCCTGGGGCTAATTTACTCACATCTACTTCCACTGGCGCCCCAGCGGCTTTAGCGCGTTCACTGGGCGTCATACTTAAAACAAACGGCACAGCCGCTGCCGCACAACCTAGTGCGCCAACGCTGGAAGAGGCGATTAAAAAGTTGCGTTTTTCTAAATCGACGGCATCGGCCTGATGGCCTTGCGCTACGCTTTTTTGTTTGTCATTTGGGGTATCTGCCATGTTTTCCTCATGAACTAATTGAGATTGATCGGATTGCATGGCCGACTTAATTTATGCATTTAGCCAGCTACACAAAAAATTCTTTTAATCGTTAATACGTTTGCCTTGCTACTTGTCTAAATTTTAATTTTCGTCATTGTACAATTTTTTGTTTACCAGTTAAAGATATATTTTATAAGTCATTGAAATATATAAGTTTAAACGGGATTGTGCAGATCTAGAAAATCATGCTTCACGGTAAATTTTTCTGCTAAATGTTCACCCAAGGCTTTAATCCCATAACGTTCCGTCGCGTGGTGCCCTGCAGCAATGTAAGCCACCCCAGACTCGTTAGCCAAGTGAGTAGTCTGTTCTGAAATTTCGCCGCTAATGAAAACATCCACCCCCAGCCTGATGGCATCTTCTATGTAGGCTTGACCAGCCCCAGTGCACCAAGCAACGGTTTTAACTTTTTTATCCGCATCGCCGATTACCAAAGTTTGCCGTTGCAACGCCGCATCTATCCGTTTAGAAAATACTGCCAAGCTGCAATCTTGCTCAAGGCTGCCATAGCAAACCAGATTGGATTCACCAACAGAACCGACCTGTAGAATGCCCAACATACGACCCAATGTGGCGTTATTGCCGAGCTCAGGGTGGGCATCTAAGGGCAAATGGTAAGCCATCAAGCTCATGTTTTTTTCTATTAAAAAGGCCAGTCTTTTGCGCTTAAGGCCTATGATTCTTGGGTCCTCATTACGCCAAAAATACCCGTGATGAACCAAGACCAGATCGGCATTAAGGTCCGCCGCCTGCTGCAAAAAATCCAAACTGGCACTCACCCCAGTCACAATCCGCCGCACTTCTGGCCGACCTTCCACCTGTAAACCATTCGGGCAGTAATCCTTATAGCGATCCACTTGCATGAATTGCTGGGTATAGTCGATTAAATCATTAAGCTTAACCATCTGCGACAACCTTTTTATTACGCCCATCTTGAATATTCGCTACAATAAACCGATATTACCTTGCAAAGCGCCATTACTCAAAGCAAAAACCATTTGCAAAATCGAATTTTTAGCGTTTATTTTTACTCATGAAATTTCTTAATTAAGTCAGCATTCAGCTCATCGCCATGCACCCATCGCTAAGCAAAAAACTATGGCTCATTTTTGCGCAAACCACCACCTTGTGTTTGGCGGTACTGTTTGTTTTACGTACGTTTGCACCGCACTTATTAGACGGCTTAGTGCAAAAACAAAAACCCACCGTACTGGTTAAATACGCTGATTCCCACCGAACCATCAACCCTGCAGGCTCCTACAGCTTAGCAGTCAAGAAAGCCATGCCAGCGGTGGTGAATATATTTACCCGCAAAAAAGCGGCGGATAATCCACATCAAAAATACCTGGATGACCCGATGTTTCGTCATTTTTTTGGTGATCAATTTGATGATAACGGCGGGCAAGCGCAACCTGAAAATAGCTTAGGATCAGGTGTCGTTGTTAGCGAACAAGGCCTTATTCTTACTAATAACCATGTGGTTGCTAGCGCAGATGAAATTGATATTGCCTTATCCGATGGTCGAAAAATGTCGGCTAAAGTAGTAGGCACTGACCCAGACACCGATTTAGCCCTCATTAAAATTGAGGCAAACAACTTACCGGCCATCACCTTTGCCAGCTCAGAAAAATTAAATGTGGGCGATGTGGTACTGGCCATAGGCAACCCTTTTGGGGTCGGCCAAACGGTTACGCAAGGCATCATCAGCGCACTAGGGCGCACGCATTTAGGCATTAATACATTCGAAAACTTCATTCAAACCGATGCATCCATCAACCCCGGCAATTCTGGTGGCGCATTAATTGATACAGAAGGCAATCTAGTGGGCATCAACAGTGCAATCTACTCACGCAGTGGTGGTTCCATGGGCATCGGTTTTGCCATACCCGCCAATTTAGCCCGGCAAGTGATGGAGCAAATAGTTAGCCAAGGCAATGTGACGCGTGGTTGGATAGGCATACAGGCACAAGACATTACGCCAGAGCTGGCGCAATCATTTAAACTCAATCAAGTAAAAGGCGCATTGGTTGCCGGTGTCCTGCGAGGGGGGCCAGCGGATAAGGCTGGCCTGCATGCTGGTGATATCTTGTTAGCCATAGAAGGCAAGCCCATTTACGACACCGGTTCCATGCTTAATGTGATTGCCGCGCTGACCCCCAATCAAACCGCTACCATTAAGGTAGCACGCGCTGAAAAAACCCTAAATTTAACGGTCACGGTTGGCAAGCGGCCCAAACCGATTAACGCTAAATAAATTCCGCAGCGATCAAGTCGAAGTTTCAATTTGGCTGTTTTTAGATTGGCCTATCACGCTAGCCAACAAAATTCCCAGCTCGTACAACAGCCAAATAGGCAGTGCTAGCATAAATTGCGAAACGACATCCGGTGGGGTAAAGATAGCCCCAACAATGAATGCCCCTACCACCACATATGCTCGCATCGCTTTCAATTGAGCTACATTTAGCCAATTAAAATGCACCAGAAAAATGACGGCAATTGGCACTTGAAAAGCCAAACCAAATGCAAAAAATAAAGCAATCACGAAATCCAAATAATTGGCTATATCCGTCATCACAGCCACCCCAACTGGCGCGGCGCCAACAATAAAGCCAAAAATGACCGGAAACACAAGAAAGTAAGCAAACGCCATGCCCATTAAAAACAAAGCACAACTGGCTACGATCATGGGTACCATGAATTTTTTCTCATGCGCATACAAGCCCGGTGCAACAAAAGACCATGCTTGGTACATAGTATGCGGTAAGGAAATAACGAAAGCCGCTAGCATGGCTACCTTCATGGGCACAAAAAAAGGCGTGGTAACTGCCGTGGCTATCATCTGACCGCCGCTGGGCAGTTGCGCCAGCAATGGCGCAGCCAACAAGCTGTAAATTTTATTGGAAAATGGCAACAGGGCTAGCAACACCACAACAAAAGCGATAAGCATGCGCAACAAACGGTCGCGCAACTCAAGCAAATGGGAAATGAAATTTTCGGTGGGGGTCACTGCTTAAAATTAACTGTCGACTGACGGGTGGTTTACCGAAACCGCTTCCGGTGTAGCCAATTCTGGCAAATCCAATTGCTCTGTTAGCGCGCTGGTTTTTTGCTTAGCCTTGGTCTGAGCCTTACGGCTGTTTTGCTTTATTTCATCTTGCAATTGCTGCAAGGCTTCAAAGCGCGCTTCACGGTTTACTTCTTCTTTGACTTCAGCCAAATAACGCTGCATGCGTCCGACAAGCGCGCCGAGCGTGCGCGCGACTTTCGGCAATTTTTCTGGGCCAATGACTATCAACGCAACCAGCGCGATGACCAATAACTCAGAAAATGAAACATCAAACACGTAAGGTCAAATTAGAAAATTACTGTGCGGCCGGTTTTTTAGCAGCCGGCTTCTTAGCGGCTGGTTTTTTTACGGCCGGTTTTTTGGCTACGGCTGGCTTTTTCTCTGCAACCGGTTTTTTAACCGCAGGCTTTTTAGCTACGGCTGGTTTTTTTACTGCCGCGGGTTTCTTCTTTGCCGCAGGCTTTTTAGCAGCCGTGGCTTTTGTTGCTGCGCCGGCTGTTTTTGTTTTAGGTTTTGCTGCTGGTTTTTTTGCCGCTGCCGCTTTAGGCTTAGCTACTGAAGCCGTCGCTGCCACCGCCGGCGCATCTAAGCCAGCACTGCCTTCATTAACCGCTTCCTTGAAATTCTTCACGGCGCCACCCACGTCACTACCCATATTGCGTAATTTTTTCGTGCCAAAAACCAGCACCACTATTAACAGTACAATTAACCAATGCCAAATGCTTAATGATCCCATGACGATACTCCTAAAATATTAAAGTTAGTTATTGCGTGACTTATCGCCACCGCCCATTACATGCACGTGAATATGAAACACTTCTTGACCACCTTCTACACCGGTATTGATTAGGGTTTTAAATCCTGCCAAGCCTTGCTGTTTTGCCAGTTTAGGCGCTAGCAGTAATAACTTTCCCAATAATGCCTGATGTTCGTTTTCACAGCTGGCTAAGCTGTCTATGTGTAATTTTGGCACAATCAAAAAATGTACGCTAGCCGATGGCCTAATGTCATTAAAGGCAATCACTTCATTGTCTTCGTATATTTTTGTTGATGGCACTGCGCCTTTTACAATTTTACAAAATATGCAATTTTCACTCATTTTTCTACAGCACTTCCTTGCCTGGATGCTTTTTCTTCTAAGCCAGACAAACCTTCACGTCTGGCCAATTCGATTAATACATCTTCTGGTTTCAATCCGGCATGCGCCAACATCACCAAGGTGTGAAACCACAAATCGGCCGTTTCGTATATTAGATCTTGCTTATTCGGATTTTTAGCCGCAATGATGGTTTCTGCGGCCTCCTCACCTACTTTTTTTAAAATGGCATCCATGCCTTTGGCATAGAGCTTAGCCACGTAAGAGCTTTGTGGATCGGCGGCCTTACGTTGCTCTAATAATTGCGCCAAACGGCTTAATGTATCGTTCATGTTGCTCTCATTCGGCCTAATAAATATCGCTGGGGTCTTTAATCACAGCCTGATCAATTATCCACTGACCGTCTTTTAACTTTTTAAAAAAACAATTGTGCCGGCCAGTATGGCAAGCGATGCCACCCACTTGGTCAACTTGAATCAACAGCACGTCTTCATCGCAATCCAAGCGAATTTCACGCACACGTTGAAAGTGACCGGATTCTTCGCCTTTATGCCATAACTTATTACGTGAACGCGACCAATAGACCGCTTGCTGGGTCTGCTGCGTCATGTGTAAAGCCTCACGATTCATCCATGCGAACATCAGTATACGGCCACTTTGGTATTCCTGAGCGATGACCGGCACCAAGCCATCGGCATCCCAGCGAATTTCATCTAACCAAGTCATAACCTAACTTCTATACCTTGTTTTGCCATAAATTGCTTAGCCTGCTTAACCGTGTATTCGCCATAATGAAAAATGCTGGCTGCCAACACCGCATCGGCACCGCCTATTTTTACGCCATCCACCAAATGTTGCAGATTGCCTACACCGCCTGAGGCAATAATAGGCACGTCAACCGCATCTGAAATCGCCCTATTTAAAGGATTATTAAACCCTATTTTAGTCCCATCACGGTCCATACTGGTGATTAACAACTCCCCTGCGCCAAGCTCGGCCATGTACTGAGCCCACTTAACAGCATCCAAGCCGGTTGCTTTGCGGCCACCGTGGGTAAAGACTTCCCATTCGAAAGGCTGATTGTCCACTTTTTTTGCATCTATCGCCACCACTATACACTGGGAGCCAAAACGATGGGTCGCTTCAGCCACCATTTTTGGATTGAGCACGGCGGTGGTATTAATGCTAACCTTATCCGCACCCGCGTTAAGCAAACGTCGCACGTCCTCAACTTCCCGGACACCACCACCCACTGTCAACGGAATAAAAACCTGAGCAGCCACTTGCTCAATAATGTGTAATATTAATCCGCGGTTATCCGAACTGGCAGTAATGTCTAAAAAAGTTAGCTCGTCGGCACCTTGATCATCATAGCGTTTAGCAATTTCCACTGGATCACCGGCATCCCTTAGTTCCAGAAAATTGACGCCTTTAACCACTCGCCCATCGGTCACATCCAGACAAGGGATGATGCGTTTAGCGAGCACTTAATTCATCCGCGAGTTTTTGGGCAGCGGCAAAATCCAAACTGCCTTCATAAATAGCTCGGCCGGTTATTGTGCCTATGATGCCTTCATCGGCTACCGCGCATAATCGACGTACATCGTCTAAGTTGGTTACGCCCCCTGAGGCGATGACGGGTATGGTTAAGGCTTGCGCTAAGGCGACCGTGGCTTCGATATTGACCCCTGTCAGCATGCCATCACGGCCGATATCGGTATAAACGATCGAATTCACTCCGTAATCCTCAAATTTCTTGGCCAAATCTATGACATCGTGGCCAGTGAGTTTAGACCATCCGTCTACCGCTACTTTGCCGTCCTTGGCATCCAGGCCGACTATAATTTGCCCAGGAAAAGCATCGCAAGCCTCGTGTAAAAAACCCGGGTTTTTGACTGCTGCTGTGCCAATAATGACGTAACTGATGCCATTATCCAGATAGCGCTCTATGGTTTCTAAATCACGGATACCGCCACCAAGCTGAATGGGAATGTCGCCACCTACGGTGCCGACAATAGAACGTATTGCCGCTTCATTGACCGGTTTGCCTGCAAAAGCACCGTTCAAATCTACCAAATGCAGGCGCTTACCACCGCAATCTACCCAATGCTTCGCCATGGCCGCAGGGTCCTCGGAAAAAACCGTGGATTCTTCCATTAAGCCTTGTTTTAGTCGGACACAATGGCCGTCTTTAAGATCGATTGCTGGAATAATTAACATAGTCATATTAAAAGGTAAGTAAAAATAGGTCGATAACTAGGGTAGGCGTCGCATTTAGTCCTAACACTAAGGTTGCCAGTTTACAAAATTGCTTAACATTTGCAAACCTGCACCCGCGCTTTTTTCTGGGTGAAACTGCACGGCAAATAAATTATCTTTGGCAATAGCGCCTGTGAACTGCTTTGGGTACTCACTGTATCCCGCTACCAAAGACGCGTCTTGTGGCACCACATAATAACTGTGCACATAATAAAAACGCGCGCCATCGGCTATGCCCTGCCATAAAGCGTGGGGGGAGTTGGCCTGAGTTTGTTTGTGTGTTTGACTTTGATACACCTGGTTCCAGCCCATGTGCGGCACTTTTAGCTTTTCGCCATGATCATCGTGCATATCGGCTGAGGCAAAACGACGCACTTGACCCTTGAGCAAACCTAAGCCAGCAGCATCGCCCTCTTCAGAATGCTCAAACAGCATTTGCAAGCCTATGCATATGCCTAAAAACGGCTTATCCCCGGCCGCATGCAAAACCGCAGCGCGTAAACCGCGTGCATCCAGTTCACGCATGCAATCCGGCATGGCACCTTGACCAGGGAAAACCACCCGATTGGCGCAAGCAATTTCATCCGGATTACTGGTAACCACAACCGATTTACCTGGTGCAACATGTTCCAGCGCTTTTGCCACGGAACGCAAATTACCCATGCCGTAATCAACCACTGCTATGTTTGTATTTTTCATTGGTCGAGCTTAAGCTAGCCTTGCCGCAAAGAAGCTTATAAACTGCCTTTGGTGGAGGGCATGATACCTACCATGCGTGCGTCCACTTCGATGGCCATGCGCAAAGCACGCCCAAACGCTTTGAAAATCGTTTCCGCCTGATGGTGGGCATTGTGCCCTTTCAAATTGTCTATGTGCAAAGTCACGTTGGCATGATTAACGAAGCCTTGGAAAAATTCGTGGATTAAATCCACATCAAATTCACCCACGGCCGCGCGAGTAAATTCACAGGCAAAGGTTAATCCGGGGCGCCCAGATACATCCAGCACCACACGAGACAACGCTTCATCCAGTGGCACATAGGCATGCCCATAACGGCGTATGCCTTTTTTATCAGCCAATGCTTTAGTAAAAGCTAAACCCAGCGTGATGCCTATGTCTTCAACCGTATGGTGGGCATCGATGTGCAAATCGCCTTTTGCATTAACGGCTATATCCATCATGCCATGGCGAGCAATTTGATCGAGCATGTGGTCTAGAAAGCCCAATCCGGTATTGAATTGAGAAACGCCAGTGCCGTCTAAATTAACGGTAACCGTGATTTGCGTTTCTAATGTATTTCTTACTACTTCAGCTGAGCGCATAGTAAATCACTAAATAAAAAATGCGTAAAAGGGATGCCTGCTATTTTAACCTAAACCGAATGCTCATGGTTTTTTGCGCACACAATCTATGCAACATTTTTAAGCGCGGGCTTCCATGAAAAGGCACTAAGCATAAAAAAAGCCTAGCAAGATTACTCTTCACTAGGCTTTTTTTAAGCTTGCGCTCATTACCCATCTTAATTGCCAAACGCAGTGCAAACACGGCGTTTAGCGTTTAAGGTAATTATTTCGCTGCTTCAGCAGGGGCCGCTTCGGCAGCTGGTGCTGCTTCTGCTGGAGCCACTTCAGCTGCTGGCGCTACTTCTGCAGGCGCATCAGCTGGTGCCGGCGCTTTGTTAAATACAGAAAGCAACACAAACGCTACAACGGCAGCAAGCAACCATGGTAATAATTTTTTAACACCGCCGCCACTTGCACAACCGCCGTGAGCGATAGCCGTGATTTCAGCTGCCGCAGCCGCTGGATCTTTAGCACCGTAGATAGCAGCACCGGCAACAATGATGGTTGCACCCGCATCTTTAACTTGCTGTGTGGTTGACGCTTTAACGCCGCCGGCTACTGAGATGTCAACGCCTAATTTTAAACCAGCCACCATAGTTAGATCGTTAAATGGCGTTTGACCAGCCGCTTGTTGATCCAAACCAGTGTGAACGCCAATAATGTGCGCACCCAATTTAGCCACTTCAATAGTACGTGCTTTTTTATCGGCCACGTTGATCAAATCAACTTGGGCTTTTTTGCCGTATTTATTAGCTACATCGATCACGCCTTTGATGGTACCGATATCGGCTGTACCCAATACGGTACAAATGTCTGCACCGGCTTTGTAGAAAGGCTCAGCCTCATAGAAACCGGCATCCATTGTTTTCAAGTCAACTAAAATTTTGTTTTTTGGGAATTTAGCACGCAACACTTCAAGCAATTTGATACCGTTGTGCTTGATGCATGGTGTACCAATTTCTAAAATATCTACATGTGGAGCAACTTTAGTTGCTAAAGCGACGGTACCGTCAAAATCTAATGAATCTAATGCCATTTGGGTTTGTGCCATGCTACATCCTCCAACTAAAAGTAAATGCCACTGCATTTACTTATGATTAAAAATACGAATTAAATAGTTTATTGTGCAGAATTCACACATTCCGCGATAATACCACGCCGTTTATATGGAATTAAGTAATTTTTTGCTAATGTGCATTTTTTTAGGATTTTATACGCATTTTTCCGGTAAAAACCGCCTATTTTTAGCAATCTTACTTAATTTGCAAAACATCAAGATGGCTGCAGCAATTCGGCTAAAGCCTGAATCAGCAAGAGTGATTGGGCTTCCGTGCCTATGCTGATACGCACATAAGAAGCGATACGACTGGGGGTTTTGAAATGCCGCACAATGATATTTTTCTGCCTAAGCAATGCGCTAATTTCTGCCCCGTCTCTTGTGTGGTGTTTAGCAAAAATAAAGTTTGCCCCTGAAGGCAATACGGCAAAACCCAAGGCGGTTAATTGCGCAATCAGCGCTTCACGGGTAGCCACCACTTTGCGGCAGGTGTCCTGGAAATACGCCTGGTCTTGTATGGCAGCAATGCCCCCGGCGGAAGCAAATCGGTCTATGGGGTAGGAATTAAAACTGTCTTTAACCCTGATCAAGGCCTCAATTAAATCCGCTGCGCCCAAAGCATAGCCTACACGTAACCCGGCTAACGAACGGGCCTTGGATAAGGTTTGCACCACCAATAAATTGGGGTAATGCTTAATCAAGTTAACGGCAGACTCAGTACCAAAATCCACGTACGCTTCATCCACCACCAGCACAGAATGCTTATTGATTTTTAATAATTTTTCTATCTCCGCCAATGCCAACGGAATGCCAGTGGGCGCATTGGGATTGGGAAACACGATGCCGCCATTAGGCTGATCGTAATCTTCTACCTGGATAGTAAAATCGTCTGACAAAGGTACGGTTTGGTAATCAATGTCATACAAGCCACAATACACTGGGTAAAAGCTGTAGGTGATGTCTGGAAACAATAAGGGTCGACTGTGCTTTAACAGTGCTTGAAACACGTGCGCCAACACCTCATCCGAACCATTACCAACAAACACGTTTTCGCTATGCAATTGGTGAGCGCTGGCAATGGCGGCTTTTAACGCTTCGGAATTTGGATCCGGGTATAAACGCAGCGATTCGGCGGCCTCTAATGTTAGCGCCTCAAGCACCTTAGGGCTCGGACCGTAAGGGTTTTCATTGGTGTTTAACTTAACCAAATTATCCAACTTAGGCTGCTCACCCGGCACATAAGGCGTTAACTTATGCACCACATCGCTCCAAAATTTACTCATAGGGATTAACTTTTTAACCTAAATTCAGCGGATCTGGCGTGCGCTTGCAAACCTTCACCGTAGGCTAAGGTCGCCGCAACCTTACCTAAAGTTTGCGCACCGGCCTCGGATACCATAATTAAACTGGAACGTTTCTGAAAATCATAAACACCTAGAGGCGAAGAGAATCGAGCAGTGCGGGAGGTGGGCAACACATGGTTAGGCCCAGCACAGTAATCGCCTAAGGCTTCACAGGTATTACGCCCCATAAAAATGGCGCCAGCATGTTTAATGGTTTGACTAAAAGCCAAGGGATCGTCCATGGACAGTTCCAAATGCTCAGGCGCGATGTAATTGCAAATGTCAGCCGCCTCGGCCAAATCACGCACCTGGATCAACGCCCCCCTATCGGTCAAAGCGGTTTTGATAATGCTTTTACGGGGCATTTCCGCCAGCAATTTGTCTATACTGGACTTAACCTTATACAAAAATTCTGCGTCTGGGCTTAATAAAATGGCTTGCGCCAATTCATCGTGCTCAGCCTGACTAAATAAATCCATGGCCACCCAATCTGGATTGGTCTTGCCATCGCATATGACTAAAATTTCCGATGGGCCGGCTACCATGTCTATGCCAACCACACCAAACACACGACGTTTGGCTGCTGCCACGTATGCGTTACCTGGGCCGACAATTTTATCGACTTGCGGTACGGTTTGCGTACCGTAGGCCAACGCACCCACCGCCTGAGCGCCGCCTATGCAAAACACCCGGTCAACGCCAGATATGGCCGCTGCGGCCAACACCAACTGATTGCGCTCACCATTTGGTGTCGGCACCACCATAATCAATTCTTTGACTCCCGCCACTTTGGCTGGGATGGCATTCATCAATACGGATGAAGGGTAAGCGGCCTTGCCGCCTGGCACATACAAACCCACTCGATCTAAAGAGGTCACCTGCTGCCCCAGCAACGTTCCATCTTGTTCTTTATAGCTCCACGAGCTCATTAATTGTTTCTCGTGGTAGGCCCGCACGCGGTCTGCCGCCAGCTGCAAAGCGTCACGCTGATCGACAGGCAAACCCTGTAAAGCCGCGTGCAATTCTGATTTACCAATTTCCAGTTCACTCAAACGACTGGCAGAGGTTTTATCAAAACGCTGGGTGTAGTCCAAAACGGCCGCATCGCCACGCTTTTTAACGTCTTTTAGTATGCCCGCCACCACTTCATCCACGCTATCATCTTGCGCCGTTTCAAAAGCCAACAAGGCCTGTAATTGAGCGTCAAAATCCGCGTCTGCTGTGGAAAAATGCCTAATATCTATACTCATAAACCCAACCCAATCTCATTCATTGCTTAATTTAACCTTGCTTACTTAACAGAAATAGCGCTTAAAAAGGCGTCCATAATCGGTTGGATTTTTTCGCGATTCAATTTCAGTGATGCTTGATTTACCACTAAACGCGAACTGATATCGCCAACTTCTTCTACCGCCTTAAGTTTATTAGCCCGCAACGTACCACCGGTGCTCACCAAATCCACTATTACGTCAGCCAAGCCTACCAAAGGCCCCAGTTCCATGGAGCCGTACAATTTAATCAAATCCACGTGCATGCCTTTGGCGGCAAAATGCTCACGCGCCGTTTTGACGTACTTAGTCACCACTTTAAGGCGCGCGCCACTGCGTATCGAAGCGAAATAATCAAAATCCTCACGCACCGCCACCATCATTTTGCATTTGGCTATTTGCAAATCGATGGGCTGGTACAAGCCTTCTCCGCCGTGCTCATCCAGCACGTCTTTGCCGGCTATGCCCAAATCAGCCGCACCGTATTGCACGTAAGTGGGCACATCGGAAGCACGAACAATAATTAAACGCACATCATCGCGGTTGGTAGGCAAAATCAGCTTGCGTGACGATTCCGGGTCCTCCAAGGCACGAATGCCTGCCGCCGCCAACAAAGGCGTGGTTTCCTCAAAAATTCGACCCTTAGAAAGCGCTATCGTTATCATGCTTAAACCCGTTTCACATTGGCACCCAATGCGTTTAATTTTGCTTCTAAATTTTCATAGCCGCGATCCAAATGGTAGATGCGTTCCACCACGGTTTCGCCTCGGGCAACCAAGCCGGCCAACACCAAGCTGGCTGACGCACGCAAATCGGTAGCCATGACCGTGGCACCATCTAATGATGCCACGCCTTTAACCAATGCGGTGTTGCCGTCTATGCTGATATCAGCCCCCATGCGCTGCATTTTAGACTCGCCTGGCCCAGAAACTGGCACAGGTTGCTGGAGTGGGGCGGGTTAGCATCGCCGGTGGACGGCGACCGGCGGTGCGGGTACAGGTCAATCCGCAGGCCTTGGCCGCTGCAGGGC
>SXGU01266662.1_pt1 | contig 13661 bp, 11 predicted proteins | sample 3174531 | NCBI WGS metagenome assembly SXGU01 (sample SAMN11356863, study PRJNA531348) | freshwater metagenome | isolation source: freshwater sample F1-140 | place: China: Fuxian Lake, Yuxi | collected 2017-12-25 | reverse complement strand
GGCATCATCGTTTCTTCGTTCGTCTGATTGTTGAAAACGCGAAGGGTAGTAATCGTCTTTCCATCTCCCAACACTTCCTTCACTTCTGAATTCCAAACAATGGTAATCTTCGGATCTTTCTTGGCGCGCTCCTGCATGATTTTTGAAGCACGCAAGGCGTCGCGACGAACGATCAAAGTAACTTTGGTGGCGAAACGTGTCAGAAACGTCGCTTCTTCAAGCGCACTGTCTCCTCCACCTACAACCACAATCTCCTTCCCCTTAAAGAAGAATCCATCGCACGTTGCACACGCAGAAACACCACGGCCGTAATGTTCCTGTTCTCCAGGAACATTCAGCCACATCGCCGAAGCGCCCGTCGAAACAATCACTGTCTCGGCTTCCTGTGTCCCACTCGCGGTTGTGACACGAAACGGACGAACAGAAAAATCAACATCCGTTACATCTTCCGAAACAATACGTGTTCCAAATCGCTCAGACTGCTTTTTAAATAACTCCATGAGTTCCGGACCCATGAGCCCCGCAGGAAATCCAGGAAAATTCTCAACGTCCGAAGTCAACATAAGCTGCCCACCCGGCTGCAGCCCTTCAAACATGAGCGGCTTCAACTCTGCACGCGCTGCATACAACGCAGCCGTGTGACCCGCAGGCCCAGAACCAATAATGATCAGCTTCTCCATAGATCAACAATATCGACATGATTGTGAAACTCGCTGCGGCCGGCCCCCGCCCGAACGACGAGTGTCATTCAGTCGGGCGGGCGGGCCGGCAAGAGAATGTCAGTCTGCTGACTCAGTTTTCTCGAGGAAGCCAGACTGACCAGAAAAAAGACCGCGGACTCAAGTAACGTGAAGTAAGCAGTGGTTCGTAATGCTTAGACGTGTTTCTCTATGCGTGCACGCAAAGCATCCTTCGACATCGAACCAGAAAACTGCTCGACAACTTGTCCGCCCTTAAACACCAAAAAGGTTGGAATCGAGAGAATATTGAAGCGTTGAGCCAGGTCGGAGTGATCATCGACGTTTACTTTTGCAAACGTGGCACCGGAGACTTCGGTCGCAAGCTCTTCCACAATCGGCGACATCATTTTGCACGGACCACACCAGGGAGCCCAAAAGTCAATGAGAATTGGTAGGTCAGAAGCGAGGACAACGGGATCAAAGTTGGAGGAAGTCAATTCTTGCATAAGGGTAAATTGGTATTTGGTATATGGTATTTCGTATTTGGTATTTTAGGAATCCATACCAGATACCTGATACGAAATACCTAATACCCACATCAACCTAACGCATATCGATGCCGTCGATATGCAGGATACGCGTTTTTGCTTCTTCTGAGTAGGTCTCCAAAATGTCGCCTGGTTCGATGCGGGTACGCGACGAATATTCGATACCACACTCCGTTCCTCCAGAGACTTCTTTCACGTTTTGGCGACCGCTCTGCAACTTGAGGAGTTCTCCTTCGCCCACCACTGCCCCGTCGCGCAAAATGCGCAATTTCGTTCCGGCACGCACTTTTTCCCCAAGCACTTTTCCTCCAACGACTCCGCCCTTATCTAGTTTTTTGAAGGAAGCCAACACTTCGATTTTCCCGAGCTCAGTCAAAATCTGTTCAGAAGGCAACAACTTTTGAAGTCGTTCCATGACGTTTTCGAACAGTTTGTAAATAATCGGGGATTGAAGAATTTCGATGTTTTTATCACGTGAAAGCTGCTCCGCGCTTGTCGTTGGTTTGACGTTAAAGGCGTAAATGACGGATTGCGTGGCTTCGGCCTTATCGATATCTCCGTCCGTTACGTTTCCGAGCCCCCGGGCAACCACGTCCACCGCTACCGATTCATGTTTGATCTTTTCAAGCATCCCAAGGAATGCCTCAAGCGAACCAAGCACGTCGGCGCGCACAATCAAGTTGAGCATCTTTGTGCCTTCTTTGCGGACTTCTGGAACGGAAGCTGTGGCTTTCGTGCTTGCATCCGCAGCACTCGTCACTGGTTTGCGCATTTTTGCGAGCGCTTTTTCGTCAGCCGGCACTTCCATGACATCTCCCACAGCAGGAGCCACTTTGAACCCAAGTAATTTCACTGGCATGGACGGAGTAGCAACCGTCACATTTTCCCCGCGCCAATCACGCATAGAACGCACACGACCAAACAACGCGCCGCGTACCCCAATAGAATCTCCGAGTTTTAATGTTCCATTTTGCACCAACACCGTAGCCACAGGGCCTTCCCCTTTGTTGATGTGTGATTCAATAATCGTTCCAGCGGCAAGTCGCTCTGGGTTGGCAACGATTTTTTCCTGTTCGACATCATTAATGAGCAAGAGAGCGTCGAGCAACGCATCAATACCGACACCAGTCTTTGCAGAAACAGGTAACAACATGGTTTTTCCTCCCCACTCCTCGGAAATCACACCAAGCTCTGAAAGCTGCGACTTTACTTTCTCCACGTTTGCTTCCGCTTTATCAACCTTGTTGAGGGCTACGACAAATGGTAGCCCAGCCGCTTTGATGATTTCTACCGCTTCTTTTGTTTGAGGTTGAACACCGTCGTCAGCCGCAACAACAAGAATAGCAATGTCCGCAACCTTGGCACCACGCGAACGCATGACGGTAAACGCTTCGTGTCCAGGCGTATCGATAAATGTGATGAGACGATCTTTGCGTACCACTTGATAGGCTCCAATGTGCTGTGTGATTCCCCCAGCTTCGGAATCCATCACGTTTGTCGTGCGAATGGAGTCGAGCAATTTTGTTTTTCCGTGGTCGACGTGACCCATGACTACAATAATCGGTGGGCGACCAATGAGATTTTCTTTCTTTTCTTCTGCTAACATTTCTGACAAACGCGCAGCTCCTTCCGTGTCTCCCGAGTCGGCAGCAACAGAAGTCATCGGGTGTGCTTTCACCCCCATGTCTTCGGCTACAATCGACGCCGTATCAAAATCGATGCGCTCGTTGAGCGAGGCGAGGATGCCGTTCTTCATGAGCTCACGCATTACCTTGGCAATCGGTTGATCGATGACGGTTGCAAAATCACGCACGGTCATAACCGCAGGCAACTCAACTTCTTTTTGCACCGGTGGCTTGATGCCGGCTTTTTGCGCCGCCGCTTGCGCCATCTGTTCTTCACGACGCTCCGTCAAACGTACACGGCGCTTCATTTCTGAATACGCCATTTGAATGCGCTGTGCTTCGCGATCATTGATTTTGATCGCGTGGCGGCCGATACTAAAACCAAGAGCCGGCAGCTTGGCTCTCAGATCTTCGGTGGAAACACCGAGGCGGCGCGCGAGTTCAGAAATATTCATGGAAATGGTTCAAAGGATTTTGCGGCCATACTAGCTTCTCAACACGTTTCCGTCAATGCAAACGACCCGACGTTTGCCGGGCCGTTTTTTGCTACTCTTAGCGTTCAACCGAGATGGATGTGGCTACTTCCGGGTCGCAAGCAGCAATGACGATGTGGCCACTTGCGGTCTGGTTAATGGCATAATCCGTATTCGCCGCGTCACCCGTGCTTGGATCGGCTGGCATGGCGGAGAGATAGGAAATGGTGCTGGAAACGAGTTCTGTGTCCAAATCAGCGCAAGATGCCGTTTCGGTTCCAGAGAGTCCGCACGTTGTACTACAACCAGATGTATCGGTTCCAATGACTTGATAGGTGCTGGTAACGGAGTCGATGGCAGCAGGCACAGTGCCGTCATTGTCAACAATGTATTCTTGAACGGATTCAAGCAAATCGCGTACATCTTGGCGACGCACCGCATCGCGCGCTTGCTTCAAACGGCGTGCCGGATCGATCGCAACCAAGATAACAGAGAACAAGACAACGATAATACCAATCACAACGAGTAACTCGACAAGTGTGAATCCGTCTTCTTGTTTTTTCCCCCGCCGAAGACGATTGATAAGCAATTGAAGCATAGAGCGAAACTAAAGAATGATAGATGTTATAAAGAGTATACCAATGTACTGAATTAAAACCTAGAGTTCTGCTTCTGCATTATCCACAGCATGCAGGTCAGCCCAAGAAAGGTCTTCTGCCACAGCATCGAGTTCAAACTTTTTATCCGCGAGAGGACCAAGTTCTGCGATTTGATAGAGAAGCACTGTCAAAGTCCCTGTTGCCTCCACACTAACAGTAGAAGCTTCTGTACCCACCGGCACAGAAGAAACAATCGAATCTACATCAAACCGGAAAGCACCAGGAACGGCTTGCTCGCCGACTAATTGTTCGAGCTGTAGTAATCCATCAATCTGACTCGTTACTTGTGTTTGAATGCCAATTTTAGCCATGTCTATATCAGCCTCTGTCCAGGTTCCAACAAGCTGTTCCCCTGTAGTAAATGGTAAATCACTTCGTGCATAAACGACTTCTTGCAGACTTGCAGATAAACCAGGCAACAGAAGTCGACCGGGGACAATATTACCTTGCACGCCTGGTTCATCTGCAACGACAGAAACACGAATGGATGTTCCTGATTCAAGTGAAATAGATTCCTGGATTCTAAAGATGACACCTGTTTCGGACTGAAGCCTGGTACTGGCAATGAGCACATGAACCGTTGTGTCGTTATTATAGATGGTCACTTCACCAGTGGCTCGTGCAGGTTGAGGCTGAGCATTGGCTGGAGTGACAGCTGTTGTGAGTCGCACTCCATTAACGACATGAAGTCGACCGATAATTTCATTCGAACCGCCTGTCGCTACTAAAGAAACCCGAAGATTCTGCAATGACTCATCTGCCGGCACATCAACATAGGCAAGCGCTGCTTCCTCATGTGCGGCATCATCTAACTTTTCCTGACGTCCAAACCAAGTGACGGCAAGCACAGCCACAGCACTAACCAGGAACACACCAGCCACGATCAATTTCACTGATTCAGGAACAAGTTGTAACCGCTCGCGCCAGGTTGCTTGCTTCCAAGCGGGAGACGTCGACAACTGACTCCACCAACCACCAGATACCGTATGCGATCCGCCATCGGAGGCAAATTGCAAAAATGGTCGATCGCCCTGCGAAACAAGAAGGGCCATTCCAAGTGCCGGAGCGAGTACACTTCCCACGGATTGCTTTCGAGCCTTTTGTGCAACATCCCCATCGGAAACACGAACCAATGGATTCACGCGCCGCAGAACAATAGCATCCGTCTTTTCTTCCAAAGCAGATGTAAATACAGCCTCCATTCCTTGCATTTCACTACTCCCTCCCGTAAGCACAACTTCATCGATCACGAAACCCGTTTCAAGTTCGCGATACCACTGAATGACCTCTACAACCCGGTCCACCAAGGCAACGATTCTTGCCTGCAACGTTGCTTTTGTAACCTTGTCGCTCTTGGTACCAATTCCAACACTTCGCTTGAGTGCTTCTGCGGCATCCGGTTTTATTTTTTTTGCCATCGCCAAAGCTTTTGTAAAATCTTCTCCGGCGATCGGAACAGAAAACGTTCCACGCAACCCGAGTGTGTCTTCTACAAATACCGTTGACGTAAACTGACCAACATCTACAACAACCGAAGCTTTCCCTGCCCGCGCTTCTCCAAGCAACGCCCGATCGAGAGCCTCTGCTTCCAATCCGATTCCCCCCAGTGAACAACCTACTTTTTCACATACTTTTTCAAACGCTCGAACCGTTTCCTTAAATGCCACGGCATACAACACCGTGGTTTGTTGCGCCGTTCGGTCGAGAACAAGAAAGTCTCCAAACAAATCTTCAGCTGGAAACGGAATCACTTCTGCTGCTTCAAATTGAAGGGCATTTTGCACTTCAAGGTTTGTAAGCATTCCTGGGAAGTGAAACACGTGGAAATACGTCACGCTATCCGGCAGCACCAAGTGAAGTCGACGTGATTCTACTGGGCCCGGAATAGCTTTTTTGAGGGCATCCTGCAACACACCCGCTAGCCGATCCACATCAAGCACGCGTCCACCCTCCACAATTCCAGCCTCAAGCGGCCGCACGGCCCAGGCACACAAAACAACCGGAGCCGATCCATTTCCGGTAGATGCAATTTCAACAAGTTCAATGGATCCATCCGAAATACTGACACCAACATGGCGAGCGGTGGATCGAATAAAAGGAAGGAGCTTCATGTAATATCCTCAGACCAATTTGTTATTGACACCGTACTTCCAGAAATGGAGACATCCATGAGTATCGTACGTGTGTTTCCACCCACGGTTGCAGAAACAGAAATGGCACGTGTTCCTCCAGAACCTGTTACAGAAATTGTACAGGAATGAGAACCGACACTCAATGTGCCGCCAGCGTAGGATGAACTACGCGAGAGGCGTAACAACGCTTCCTGCGAACACCCCTCTGCCAAGGCAAACGCTTTCTCACTTTGGACCGAGCCAAATCCCGCCTGTAAGTCTGACAAGCCTACAAGGTACACACTGGTTGCAAGCACCGTCGCAACCGTAAGTGAGACGAGCACCGCAGCGATCGAGACGATGCCGGATTCATTGTTGAGTCGAGAAAACATACGCGTTTAAATACCGTGTGGTGCGACGGTTGTTTCTGTGGTGTAGGACAAGTCCGTCGGTTGTCCTGTTGGATCGGACGCCGTGAGTGTGAGCGTGATGTTAATCGCTTGTGCTCGACCATTGGTTGTTTCACGTTGCGCAAATGTGAGTTCAGAGACAAATACTTCGTCCGTTGTTAACGCCAAGGGCGAAGCAGAACCAGATTTCCAGTACAACATGTTTCCTGTGACGGAAAACTCCGTTGGATCTACAGCAACGTCTGGCATGTCGATATCAAGTGAGGCGCCTGATGTCGTTGCAAGATTCACATCAAAATCCGTCGTTGCCTCAAATCCACGTCCGCGTCGCATTTCATACAGCAGCGCACGCATCGCCACACGAGACTGCGCGTGCAACTCCGACATCGCTTCGGCGCGCGCCTGCGCTCGCACTAAACTCACAGTGAACTGAACCGTGAGTCCGCCGACAATCGAAAAGAGAGCGATCGACACAAGTAGTTCAACGAGGGTGAAGCCAGCGCGCTTGGTATTTGGTATGAAAAAAGTCTGAGTTCGTTCTTCAACCCAATACCAGATCCCAAATACTAGATACCAAATACGACTCATCATAATCCCGTTCTATTCACGGTAAAATCCGTAAGCAACGGTGTACACGTTCCATCCCCTGTCAACGTAGCACGGTATTGCAAATAACGGTCACCGTTGTGGGTGCTATCAATCAGCTCTCCTTCTGCTGTTGAGAAATAATCCGTCTCGTCAACATCTTCTCCATCTGGCCCTTGCCACAACTCACTAGCGAGCCCTCCACTTGTCGTCGATGTACGAACTTGCAATCGAACATCACCGCTTGAACAACTTGCGAGGGATTCTGTCCAAGTTAACAAATTCCAGTTTGCTCCACTTGTGGAGGCACTGTCGATGATGACCGAATCGTACGTTCCAGATGCAACATATCCGGACGACCCGCCCCCACCAGACACTTGGCCGTACACAGCAAACTCAGCAGCATCTGCCGTATTTGCAGAGTAGATGACATCATTCAAAAACTGCAGATGTGTGAGGCTATTTGAGGTTGAGGTGATGATCGAATGAATACTTGGTGCGGTCGATGATGAAACATCAATCACTCTAAAATAACTTCCTGCCGTAGCAACTCCAACAAAGGCGTAACTGTCGTCATCGTCAACGACAACCGCACGACTGTTGGCTCCGAGTTCCAGCGAACCGGTGAGTGTTGGAGACGTTGGTGTGGAAACGTTCAGGACAAAAAGTTCACTTGTGGAAGTGTTTGTATCTGTCACAAGGTATGCCGTACTTCCTTTGATAGTCACGTCTCGCCCATCACCCGTTCCCGATGTGTTATAGCTTCCGGCCGTTGTTGGAGTGTTTGCAGAAAAATTCACAACGCGCATTTCGTTGCTGTTATCCGCATTTGGTACGAACGCGTACGTGGAATTATACGGTCGAATGCGGTAAATCGTTCCTCCAAGAGTGACACTTCCGAGCAGTGTTGGAGCCGTAGGTGTCGCTACGTTGATGTTGTAGAAGACCGTTCCTTGCCCAAGCATCACTTTCGTTCCCGAAAGAGCGATGGCGGTCGCATCCGTACTTCCGGAGGCATTGTACGATCCGACGATTGCTGGAGTTGCTGGAGTTGAAACATCGATCACCTGCAACTCCTGACTATTATCGCCTGTAGCGATATATGCGTAGTTCCCAGAAACAACGACGTCGTATCCCGTTGCTCCAAGGTTGAGTGACCCAAGCAGCGATGGGGCTGTTGCGGTGGTGACATCCCAAATAAAGAAGTCAGCCCCCGACGCCGAAGCGGTAACGCCATACATGGTTGTTCCGGAAACATACACCGCATTTCCATCGGTCGATGTACTTGCATCTGTGATATTTGCTTTCAGCTCCGAACAATCCCATCCCGTTGTTAACTCACGCTCGATCACATACAATTCTGCATTGTCAGCGGTGGTCGCTGCGTACAAATCAGAGCCTGTCCAATACAATGCGTTCACATCGTCGGCTCCCAAATTCGTGTAGGTCGAAAGAACGGGAGCGGACGGTGTGTCGTTATCAACATACAAAATACTACGTCCATCGATGGCTGTTCCGACCATCGCACCTGTGCCATCCATCTTAATTGTATTCGCTGCCGCACCAAGATCGAGATACCCTGTTTGAGTCGGCGTGCTTGGAGTCGAAATATCAACAACATAATAATCTCCTCCCGGGGCTGTCGTATTGTCTGCCGTCACGACGTATGCATACGAATCTGATATATCGAGCTCATTGGCATCCACGGTGGTTGGAAGATTGAGTGTGCCTGCAGAACTTGGTGTGGCTGGAACCGAAACGTCGACCACACGAAATTCTCCTGCATCTACGCCTGTCGCAAGATACACATACGATCCATCAAGCACGACTCCGTTTATATTTCCACCCACCTCGAGCGTTCCTGTGGTCGTTGGTGCAGCAGGTGTACCAACATTGATAAGGTACAACTCTTGCGTGGCAGAGTTGGCACGACCTAGATACGCATAGGTTCCAGAAACCGTGATGTCATAAGCATCTTCATTTCCAGAAAGATTGATAGACGACAACGCAACCGGAACAGTAGGAACGGTAATATTCACAATACGGAATTCATTACTATTGTCGCTCGTGGCAAGATAGGCATAATTACCACTCACATAGACCGCATTGATGTCCGCCCCAAGTTCAAGCGAACCTGTCAGTGTTGGTGCTAACGGATTCGAGATATTTACGATAAAAAACTCTGCACCAGAACTATTTGTGAGTGTCACAAGATAGGCGTAGTTTCCTACGACAAACACATCCGTGGCGTTCGCGCCACCGACTTTGTCATAAACTCCCTGCACATGCGTACAGGCCCAGTACGAACTAATCTCCTCAAGCGACACAGCACCATCGCTATCACCTGTTGTACTCGTGGTGGTGCTAGAAAAAGTCCCTGCGTTCCAGTCACTTGTCGTATCATCTGTTGTGTCTTCACTCTCCCAGGCCGTGAGGTATGTTGTTTGAGAAAGGGCGTGCGGAATTCCATCTCGGTTCCAGTTCACAGCCACGGTGACGGTTCGGGTGTACGGATCCACTGTTCCGCTTCCAATGTCACCCGACGCGTCACGTTGCGTATCCTCAATGGTCACCGTGCGTGTAAACACCCCATCGGTATCAGACGTTCCTGATAGTTCCCACGTTCCTCCAGCGTCGGACAATCCGTACGTTCCTGTCTCAACGGCATTAAACGCAGCCGTTCCCATCGTCCGCACTGCCTCCACGCCTTCCCGAAGCACGGCCGCCGCTTGCGTTGATTGTCCCCCAACCCGACCACCTCGAAATGCCGAAAACACCATCATAATCGCCGTGGAACCCGCCACAGCAAAAATCCCGATCGCGACTAAAATCTCGACCAGTGTTTCTCCTCGATTGTTGCGGAGGAGAGCCATATCTTTAAGAGGGATCAATGATGCCAGCAGAAGAGATGTCCACCGTATTGGAGAGTCCACCTTCACTCCACTGAAGCATCACCGTTCCCTCGTCGGTTGTTCCACCAAATCCTTTGGCGAAAGTAATATCTGAGTCAGGTGTGGTCGAACTCAGTGTGACGAAACTTGGGATTGCGAATGTTTCATCGTAGTCCGTGTCGCGTCCAGCGTAGTCGTCGCCTTTATAAACAATAAAACTACCGCCCACTCCCGATAACAAATGTACACTCCACACAGAGTCACCTTGCGATTGCACCGTGAGCGACTGTGTTCTTCTCAGTGCGTGCACCAAATCCTGCTGCGCGGACGAGAGACCTGAACGATGAAGAGCGTTCCATACCTTTGGAATCGAGACCCCAATGAGTAGAGCCGTGATACCGAGAACAACGAGAAGTTCGACCGCGGAAAAGCCGGCACTACTTTTGGGTTTCAGGTTACGGGTTACGGGTGACACATTATCTAAGAAGTGTTCGTAATAATTCGTTTAACATCCGTAACCCCAAACCCGTCACCCCTAACCTTTTTACCCCACCGACCCCACAAAATTATAAATCGGGGAAATAATGGACAGAGCAACAAGAGCAACAATGGCTCCGATGGTTACAAGGAGAACTGGCTCGATCATCGTCGATAAGTTTTTGAGCGTGTTATCGAGTTCATTCTCGTAAAACTGACCAAGATAATCAAGCACATCTTCAAGTTTTCCGGTTTCCTCGCCGATCCGCATCATGCGCATAGAAAAATGAGGGAAAAGATGCGGAGCACCAGCAAGCGTTGTAGAGAGCGATTCTCCGGTGTTTACACGCGCGACCGCCGAAGTCAAAACCGCGCGATAGGCTTCATTACTCAACACCTGTGCTGTCACCGTTACGGCTTGATTAATCGGCACACCACTTTTCAACAACGAGCCAAACACGGTTGCAAACCGCGACAAATTCACGCTCCGGGCAATGGTTGAAACAACAGGAAGTCGTAAGTACAGTCGGTGGAAATACGATCGTGTCTGTTTCGCTCGCGACGCCCACACGGTTACCACAAAACTTGTCACGAGAATGATCGCTGTAATAAATCCGTGAAAGCGTATAAAGTCAGACACGATAATAAGGACACGTGTCGTCCAAGGCAGCTCAAACTGAAACGATGTGAATAACCCAGAAAGTCGCGGCAACACGAAAACCGAGATAATCACTCCGAGCCCAACGGTCATCCCAAAAATAAGCGCTGGGTACAACATGGCGCTTAACGCCTTTTGCGTAAGTTCATAGTCTTTGCTGAATCGATCTGCAAGCAACTCTAAATTTTCGGAGAGCCGTCCGGACTGTTCTCCGGCACGGATCATGTGAATGTAGTAGTTGTTAAACGTCTCTGGATATTTTCCTAGCGAATCAGAGAGTGTATCTCCTCCCTGCACATCTTCGCGCACGGTTTTCAAAATACGCTTGAGTTTTCCTTTTCCTTCGGACTCCAAAATCCGCAACGCTTCATCCAGAGGGATTCCCGATCGAAGCATGATTCCTAAATGCTTCGTGAGTGTCACTTTTTCAAGAGCGCTCACCCCGCCAATCGTAAACTGACGTGGCCCTTCTGCCTCAACCAAAGACGTCACGAACAAACCACGCTCGCGTAAATCGCGCAACACCAAATCTTTAGAATCCGCCTCGAGCTCACCCGAGGTTTTCTTTCCATTTTTTGCTGTGGCGCTGTAGCGAAATTTCATAGTCCCCCTGCCAATCCTCTTAAGTCTTCACTACACGAAGCACTTCTTCCACAGTCGTAACACCCTCCGTTACTTTTCGCAGACCATCTTCAAGCATCGTTGTCATCCCATCGGCCATGGCGCGCGCTTCAATATCTCCTGCGTTCGCTCGCTTCATGATCAATCCACGAATCGCGTCTGACACTTCCAAAATTTCGTAGAGACCAAGGCGACCTGCATACCCAGATTCGTGACACGCCACACACCCTTTCCCTTTAAACGTACGACCCGTGCTCTTTGTTCCAAAATATCGCTTATACAACTCCGGTTCCAGGCTTTCTTTTAACCGAGTGAGGTCTGTCTGCACGCTGGAAACACAAGATCCGCAAATACGTCGCACCAAACGCTGAGCAATAATCAAGTTCACGGACGAAGCAATCAAAAACGGCTCAACTTCCATGTCGAACAAACGTGGAATGGCCGTGGCTGCGTCGTTGGTATGGAGTGTAGACAAAACCAAGTGACCGGTCATAGCAGCGTTTACCGCAATGCCTGCTGTTTCCGCATCACGAATTTCTCCCACCATGATGATATCCGGGTCCTGACGCACAATCGAACGGAGGCCGGCTGCGAAGGTAAGATTCGTGCGGGTGTTTACTTGAATTTGGTTAACACCTTCAACATCATATTCCACTGGATCTTCGATGGTTTGGATGTTCACGTCGCGCTTGTTCAAAATTTTGAGCACCGCGTACATGCTCGTAGTTTTTCCGGAACCAGTTGGACCCGTCGCAAGCAACATGCCGTAGGGTTTTTCCGCGGCACGGCGCACTTTCGCCAAATCCGCTGGCGCAAATCCTAATGTTTCAAGCGTTAGCGCTCGACCTTTTTCCGACAACAAACGCATCACAATTTTTTCTCCTTCTACAATCGGCAAAATAGAAACACGCACATCCAAGGGAAGCGTCCCCATTTTCATACGAAACTTTCCATCTTGAGCTGCAAAATGCTCGTCTGTACGCAAGTTACTCATGATTTTTACACGAGCCACCACAAGTTCGTGCAATGACTTCGGCAGCTTCACCGCATCATGCAAAATTCCATCCAAACGATAACGAACCATCGTTGTTTTTTCATGCGGCTCTACGTGAATATCGGAAGCATTGTTATCGAATCCGTACTTCATGAGCGCATCCACCACCGACACCACCAAGTCTTCGTTGTCCTTCCCTGTGCTCATGGCCGGTGCTGTACCTTCTTTACGGCGCGACTCAAATAACTCGGCGGCAGCAACCGCGCGTGCCAACGTATCTTCCGTATAAGACATGAGCGCTCCGCTGAGCAAATTTGGCGTGGTGTATGCAACATCTACTTCATGCCCTGTTTTCTTTTCCAAAAAACCAACAAATTCCGTGTTGTGCGGATCCACCATCACGACTTGCAATCGCCCTTCTGTCCAACCATACGCAAACGCAAACTGTCGTTTGGCTACTAACTCCGGAATGATACGTGCTGCCTCACGATCTACTTTTATCCGAGACGCATCGACAAACTTCGTTTCGTACGCATCCGCTAATAGCTTCCCCGCCTGCTCATCGGTAAGAACACCTGTTTCAACAAAAATCGCCTCAACAGAGCGCGGCGGATTACTCGATTCAGCATCGATTTTTGCACGCAAAAAATCTTCCTCTGACACTAAGCCAGACTCCACGAACACAGACGTATACTGAGCAACGGACAAGGGCATGTACGGTTTAGCTAGAGCGCGGCAATGTGCTCTTTCACTTTTGCCACCATTTCAGAAAGGGAGTGATCGGCTTTCACCAGATAATCTTTCACGCCAAGTTTTTTCACTTGATCAATATCTTCTTGCTGTCCCAAGTTCGAAAGAACAACCACAGGAATTTTCCCACCACCAGGGAGCGCACGAATTTCTGTCAGTACCTCAAATCCACTTTTCTT
>SXGU01347872.1_pt1 | contig 13663 bp, 8 predicted proteins | sample 3174531 | NCBI WGS metagenome assembly SXGU01 (sample SAMN11356863, study PRJNA531348) | freshwater metagenome | isolation source: freshwater sample F1-140 | place: China: Fuxian Lake, Yuxi | collected 2017-12-25 | reverse complement strand
TCGTCCATCCGCACGGACAATTGCCGATACTTTCTCCTGACCTGGGCGATGATGATCTTGAGCCGGATCCTTCGAGCTTATCTCTCGATCCGTTTCAAAAGCCAGCCTATTTGCTCAAGTTATTATTTCGCTCGCCCTTATCACCTCGCACAAGACGTTCTACGACCCTGGCCTTCGGCATCCGGACCTGGTGGAAGTCCGGTTCGACCTGAAATACTACGAGAATGCCAAGTATGCCTGGCCCAAGTGCGATGACAAACGTGACAGCGTTCGGGGCAACTACATGTACTATCCCCAGTCAGATCAACCCGCGAAGAAAGCACCCAAGCCCGGCGAGGAAGACTGGTCACTCGTCGCGGAAAAGTCCGGCCAGTTGGTGAGCCAGCGTTCCGTGGTCACGGACCTCATCTACACAGTCAGGACCAGACCGCATACATCGGCCAGAAACCCGACCGGAATCAATACCCTGTGGGGAGACGGCCACGTTTCCTTCAGCACGAGCAAGAAGGCATTTGAACCCAAGCTCTGGGATCCGGGCGATGACGCGGCGAGCGCGCGAAATCCCGGCGATAATCCACAGAAATTCCGGACGATCGTTTCGCTTCTGCGGCCCTGACCGCCTGTTCTTCGATTGCTTCGCCGAGGAACGCCGCTATCAATCCCACCATGAATTTATCGGCCTCCCGGCGGCTCATCGCGTTCGTTGCATTTTCCTGGTTTGTTGGGATTTGTCTTCCAGGCAACGCGGACGACGCGCCAGTCCAGAAGACGGGTGCGACGAATGAACCGCCTGCCGGTCATTCGCTGCACGGTGAAGCCTTTAACGAGGGGCCGCGACAACGTGCCGTGCTCATGCCTGGAACAGGCAAGGTCAATCTCACCATCACGAGCGGGCATCCGCAGGCGCAGGCGTTTTTCAATCAAGGCATCGGACAGCTCCACGGTTTCTGGTTCTTCGAGGCCGAACGGTCCTTCCGCCAGGTTGCCGCCTTCGACACGAACAGCGCCATGGCCTACTGGGGAATGGCGATGGCCAATGTCAACAACACCAACCAAGCCATTGGATTCATCGAACGCGCCCATGCACTGAAGACCAACGCCAGCCCGCGCGAAATACTTTGGGTCGATGCTTACCACGCTTACATCACCACGAAGACCAACAGTACTGAGCGCCGCAAAGATCTGATCAAAGCCCTGGAGAAAATCATTCACGAGCACCCCGACGAACTGGAAGCGAAAACCTTTCTCGCTTTTCAGATCTGGAATAGTGAAGGAGAAGGAATTTCCATCGGAAGCCGGCAGGCGGTCGATGCCTTGATGAACGAAGTCCTCGCCGTCGAACCTCAGCATCCGATTCATCACGCGCGAATTCATATCTGGAATTACAACAAGGACGAGCGTGCCTTGAACTCCGCAGCCCGTTGCGGGCAGTCCGCGCCTGGCATCGCCCACATGTGGCACATGCCGGGGCATACCTACAGCAAGCTCCACCGGTTCGATGACGCCGCCTGGCAGCAGGAGGCCGCCACGCGCACTGACCACGCCTACATGATGGAAGCGCGCATCCTTCCTGACCAGATTCACAATTATGCCCACAACAATGAGTGGCTTTGCCGTGATTTGCTGCACTTGGGCCGGCTCCGGGACGCCATCGATCTCGCGAAAAACATGGTCGAACTGCCGCGCCATCCGAAATACAACACGCTCAATCGAAAGGAGGACAACACTCCCTACGACAAGAATCATGGCAGTTCCATGCTCGGTCGCAACCGGCTCCTGGACGCCTTCATCGAGTACGAACTATGGAGCGATCTGCTCTCTCTGGCGGACACGTTTTACCTCGAACCCACCGCCCTGCCCGAGGAACAGGCGCGCCGCCTCTACGCGCTGTCGCTCGCTCACTTCGCCAGCGGCGACACGAACCACGTCCAGGCGTTGATGAGTTCACTCGACGGCTGCTGGAAACAACTCAAGCAGGAGCGTTTCGACGCCACCGAGAAAGCCGAGGAAACTGCGAAGAAAGAAAAAACGGACGCCCCGAAGGCGATGATCAAGGCGATGGAAGGTTTCAACTCACGGCTTGAAACGGTGGGGAAATACCGCACAGAACTCAAAATCTGGTCCACGATTTCTTCAGGAGAAGATGAAGAAGCGTTGAAACTTCTCGGCGACGCCAAGGAACTGCCGAAGCCACAGCTCGCCCGACTTTGGAGCCGACTGGGTGATGTCACCAATACTGTCAGCGTGGTGAAGGAACTGATGAAGGACGGCACGAATCAGGCACCGTCACTTGCGCTGGCGTCACACCTTTTCTGGAAGAGCGGCGAGACCAACGAGTCCACCAATGCGTTTCATCAGCTCCGCGCCGTCTCGGCGCGGTTCGATCTGGGGACGCCGATCCTGGCGCGTCTGGCTCCCATTGCGAACCACTTGGGCCTGCCGACCGACTGGCGCATCGCCGACTCGACAAAAAGCGATGTTGGCAACCGACCTCCTCTCGATTCGCTCGGCCCGTTTCACTGGCAACCCTACACCGCCCCGACGTGGACCCTCACCGACGCGGATCACAAACAACGTTCGTTGCGCGATTACCAGGGGCGACCGGTTCTGGTGGTGTTCTATTTGGGCTTCGGATGCACGCACTGCATCGAGCAACTCAATCTCCTGGGGCCGGTCGCGAAGGATTTTCAGGCGCAAGGAATCAACATCGTCGCCGTGAGCACCGACAGCCCCGATGGGCTTCACAAGACGGTGGAGAAAGCCAAGCAGCAGGGAGGCTTTCCCTTTCCCATCGTTTCGGACAAATCCCTGAACACCTTCAAAGCCTACCGTGCCTACGACGATTTTGAGGACATGCCTTTGCATGGGACGTTTTTGATCGACGACGAAGGCAGGGTGCGGTGGCAGGACATTGGATTTGAACCGTTCAGCGATCTTAAATTCCTGCTCGACGAATCACGTCGGTTGCTGGGACTGGCGAAGAAGCAAGTCGCTGTAAGATAGAGCCCCATCACGGTGCATTCGTCTTTGCAGATCATCCTTTCGCTTGCCGCCAGGAAACCGGGCGCGACGCTGCCGCACGTCTCTTCAAACATCTCATTCATCATTCGCCGCACTCCCATGTACCTGGCTTGATTTCGTGCGAGGTGGAGGCTGTGAATTCAAACTCAGGTCACCTCGCGAACCGGCACCGAAATCCTGATGACCTCCGGCACAACACACATCCAAATGAACGATTCAATTTGTTGGGGAATTCTTGGCACCGGAAAAATCGCCAGGCAATTCGCAGCCGGGTTGCAGATCTTGCCGGAAGCAAAGCTCCTCGCCGTTGGCTCACGCACCTGCGTCGGTGCGGAGGCTTTCGGACAACAATTCAAAGTTCCACATCGTCACGCCAGCTACGAAGCCCTGATAACCGATCCTCAAGTCGATGTGATCTACGTGGCCACGCCGCACTCATGTCACAAGGCAAACACGCTGCTCGCGCTCTCCGCTGGCAAGGCTGTGTTGTGTGAAAAGCCATTTACAATCAACGCCCGAGAAGCGGAACAAGTCATCACGTTTGCCAGGGCGAAGAAGCTCTTTCTCATGGAGGCGATGTGGACCCGTTGTTTCCCGTTGATGGAGAAATTGCGACAGTTGCTCGCATCAAAAACCATCGGCGACGTGCGGATGTTGACGGCGGACTTTGGTTTCTTCGCGGAGTATCACGACGAAGAACGGTTGTTCAATCCGGCATTCGGCGGTGGTGCGTTGCTTGACGTTGGCGTTTATCCGGTCTCGCTGGCTTCAATGCTTTTTGGCCCGCCGACGCAAATTGCCAGCCTCGCCCATCTGGGCTGGACCGGCGTGGATGAACAGGCCGCAATGTTGTTCTCCCACTCTCAAGGACAACTGGCAATCCTCTCTACAGCCGTCCGCGTGGACACTTGCCAGGAGGCGGTCATCTTGGGCTCGGAGGGCCGCCTTCGCATTCACCGTCCCTGGTGGCGGCCCACCACAATGACGCTGTCGCGTGAAGGCGTTGCAGATGAAGTGATGGAATTTCCGCTGTCAGGAAACGGGTATCAATTCGAAGCGGCAGAAGTGATGCGATGCCTGCGTGAGGGGAAAACCGAGAGTCCGATGATGCCTCTGAACGAAACTCTTTCCATCATGAGAACGCTCGACGCGGTCCGCGCGCAGTGGGGCTTGCACCATCCCACGGATTAGTGTGATGGAGTAGTTGCTGCAAAGCAGAACGAATCAGCAGGAAACCTGGAATGCATTTCGTTTCCGTTGGAAAACCTTACACTTGACCTCCGCCCCAGCTCCACCGTGAGCTGATCGAAAGCAGTACCAATGAACAGGGCACTTTGAAAACCAACGCTTTGCATCACACAACATGACGATGCCGTTTGTTGGACTTCATCCTGCTATTGCCTGCGGCAGCGTTTCGACAGTCACAAGGAACCGATTTGAAAATCTCATGAAAAAATCGATAGTGCCGGTCATCAGCTGTTCCATGGCATTCCTCCTATTTGGTGTGGGTTTGGGCGGCTTCATGGTCTGGCAGCACATGTTGCCGAAGTTGGAATCCAACCGTGACGCGACTATCACAGACATCAGGAAATTTTCGCAGGAGACCCAGGCCCAATTGTCCGCTCTTGATACCAGGCTCAAGGAGAAGGATCTGGAACTCGCCACCATGTCTTCAAGACACAACGCGCAGTTGAAGAGCTATGAGGTGCAAATTTCCAGTCTCAAAAAAGATGCCGCAAACCGTGAACAGCAAACGGTGGACTTAAAGCCGGCAGCATCCACCGTTTCCCAGGAGCAAAACTTGCGTCTCGTGTTTGAGACGGTTGGATTACGGCGCGGTGAATTCTCGCAGAAACTGAAAAATTGCCGTGATGAACTCTCCGCAAACAGTTCATTGTCACACCAGGCACGCGGACAGTTGAAAGAACTGGCGAACGTTGTTCACGCTTTGAGCGAGTTTTCCCGCAAGCCTGACCAAAATCTGAAGCTCCTTAATGAGTTTCTGATTCGAGGACAGTGCGCCGACGAAAAGATCTTAAAAGACAAGCCATCCCCATTTCTGCGCGTTGCGGCAATTTTTTCGAAAGGAGCCCGCCAGAAACTCCGCGATTACCGGATGGCGGCAGCACACCAGGAGGCCCTGGCTGAAGTGGAATTTGTCCTCCGGATTCAGATGCGCCAGCTCGCCTCCCAGATTCAGCCGGTGAGTTTTGAACTTGATCGGTCCTTGAGAACTGTCGAGGTCATGCTGGATGGGCGTTTCGTTTATCGTGATGACAAGGCTCGGGAGTTCCTGGCCACTGCTGAAACCATTTCGAAAATGATCGACCGACAGTTCGCCGCCAATAATCCGAGGAGCTGAACGCGTTTCCGCGAAATTGGCGGGCCATCGGTGGCAGGAGGAAGGCGCTGGCATCATCCAACCGACTGGGCCGTTGTTTAGCTACTTGATCTTTCGGGTCGCCCGATCCTGCAGCCAGACGACATCTTTGTTGTTTGGACTAGGGGCGTTCAATGCAAGCCCTTGACCCTTTTTGAGCTTGGGAGCTGTGCGCGGATCGACCCATCTCTTAATTTCGGCGTGACCGTCGGCAAATGAGAAACCTGCGGCGTTATTGTGGTAGCTCGCCGGATAATCGACGATCATGGTTTTGGCGAAGTTTGGATAACCGTCCATCTGCGTCACCCAAAAACCGTCGTTGATGCTGTCCTCGCGTTCATCGAGCATCACCCAGGTCATGGTGGGCCCTGGATCGTTCATGTCGCTTAATTTCCGATAAACCTGCCAGATGTTCGCTGGCCACCCATCCTGCGTCCAGCCGGGTTTATACGGCAGTTCGCCATTTCCACCCACGAAGTTGCTCATGGCCATGCTCCGCACCCGTCTGACCAATTGACCTTTGAACGGTCCCGTCGTCGGCTTGACCGTGCTCTGGTCTGCCGGGCATTTCCATATCCCCGCAGATCCGCCACAGTAGGTCCACAGTGGACCTTTTTGAATATCCTGAGCGATGTCCCAGTTGGAGGCGTTCCCGCCGCTGAAATCCATGGAGCTGGTTCCAACGTAGCCGTGTTTCGACCCGTAGCCTTCCACCACCTTGTCATTGTTGTCCTCGGCGTACAATCTCCAAGCCAGCATCAGTTGCTTGTTGTTGTTCATGCACGTGATGCCCTGGGCTTTGGTTTTAGCCTTGGACAACGCCGGAAGGAGCATCCCCGCGAGGATCGCGATAATGGCGATTACGACAAGCAGTTCGATCAGGGTGAATCCGCGGTGCGGACGGATTGGGTATGATGTCTTCATAGTCAAGTGAGCTTCCAGTTCATTGGTCGATCCCCGAGAGCGTTTGATGCGTTTCACGGCCAGTCCAATGTCGGGAGCGATTGAGATGAAAGTATGCCGCCCTCATTGAGATGGCAAACGGAAGTTCTTTTGAGGAAACCGGGCATTACGGAACCAGCTCACCGGACAATTACGGTTGATCGGCAAAGAAGCTTCCAGATCTTACTGAGGAGACCGTGGGATAGGCTACGAATGATGGCGAGCGCCACGGATGCAGATGCGAGGCGCGAACGCGGGAGGATGCCCGCAGCGGCCTCCGACCAAGTGAGCAACGAAGCAGATGCGTCTGTGCCGCCGTCAAGATTTGTAGCCTATCCCACAGTCTCCTCAGCACCTCGTGCATTCGTATTAAAATTGTTCACGGACGTTGGACTTGCATGGTCACCGCCCGATGCAACCAATTCTTCTCTCGCCTTGGCGTTTCCAAATGCGCAATCTCCCGCCTCTGTTGCTGACTATGAATGCCGACAACCCTTCTGCAAACACCGTTGGAACCACGTGCGAGATACCGTGCCTGCCTCCCAACACTCGATTCACCACACTCAACAACGGCCTCGTGATCATCGTCCGCGAGGATCACAGCGCGCCAGTAGTATCCGCGCAGGTGTGGTCGAGAACCGGCAGCATCAATGAAGGCGCCTGGCTCGGCGCGGGGCTCTCACACGTGCTCGAACACATGCTTTTCAAGGGTACCACCACTCGAGGCGCTGGCCGGATTGATCAGGAGGTTCAGGAAGCGGGCGGTTACATGAACGCCTACACTTCGTTTGACCGGACGGTTTATTACATCAACGTTCCCAACACCGGCGCCAAAGTCGCGATCGACATTCTTTGTGACATTTCGCAGAACGCCAGCTTGCCGCCAGACGAGCTGGCCAAGGAACTGGACGTGATCCGTCGTGAGATGGACATGGGCCAGGATGATCCTTCGCGCCGCTCGGGCAGGCGGTTGTTTGAAGTGGCTTACACACGCAGCCCCTATCGATTTCCAATCATCGGTTATCTGGACATTTTCAACCAACTCAAGCCGGAGGACATCTCCGCCTATTACCGCTCGCGTTACGCGCCAAACAACCTGTTCTTCGTCGTCACAGGCGATATTTGCCCCAAGGAAGTGATCGAACAAATCCAGACCGCGTTCACATCGAAGCTGGCAAAGCCTCTGGCACCCGAGGTGATGCCCGATGAACCACGCCAGGCCGCTCCTCGAGAGGTGATTGAAGAAGCGCCCATCGAACTTGGACACGCTCATTTCAGCTGGCACATCCCCGACGTGCGACACCCAGATGTGCCCGCGCTCGACGTGCTGGCGACGCTGCTCGGCACAGGTCACAGCTCGCGGCTTTATCAGGAAATCCGTGAACGCGCTGGAGTTGTCCATTCAGTCGATGCATGGACATACAATCCCGGCAACCCCGGCCTCTTCGGGATGAGCGCCGTCATGGACGCCGACAAGTTCGAAGCGGCGCGCAACGCGATGTTGCGGCAGATAGAGCGCATGAAAACCGAACTGGTCAGCGATGCGGAACTCGGAAAAGCGTTGAAACAGTTCACCGCCTCCACACTTGGCATCCGAAAAACGATGCAGGGCCAGGCACAAGATCTCGGTGGCAACTGGATCGGCACTGCGGATCTGAATTTTTCCGAACGATACCTCGCGGCCGTTCACCGGCTTACTACCGCGGACCTTCAGCGTGTCGCCCGCGCTTATCTCACGGAAGAAAACCGCACCATTTACGCGCTGCTGCCGCAGGGTTCGGTCAACGGAAAAACCACCACCACCGCCACACACACCGAGCAGGCGGTGCAGAAAATTGAACTGCCCAACGGCCTTAGACTGCTGATCAAGGAGGATCATCGGCTGCCGTTCGTGGAAATGCGGGCGGTGTTCCAGGGAGGCGTGCTTGCGGAGACCACCTCCAACAATGGCATCACTCATCTCTTCACCAGGATGCTGCTCAAAGGCACCACGCGCCGCAGTGCCGAGCAGATCGTTGCCGAAATCGAATCCGTGGGCGGCAGCATTGACACCTACGGCGGCAACAACAGCTTTGGTGTCAACACGGAAGTCATGCGTGGCGATTTCAACCTCGGATTGGACCTGCTCTGCGATGTCCTGCGAAATCCGACCTTTCCCGCCGCCGCGCTTGAACGAGAACGGGAGGTGCAACTGGCGGGGATCCGCGCTCAAAAGGATCAACTTCTTCAGAGCGCGGGGAGAGCCATGCGCCGGGCGATCTTTGGCACTTCCTCTTATGGCCTCGATGCGCTCGGGACCGAGGAATCGATCACTTCGCTCACCTCAGGGCAACTCGCGGCACTTCATCGAAACCTGACGGTCCCAAAAAACTGTGTTCTCGCCATCTATGGCGACATCAACACTTCTGAAATCGTCGCAGCAGTGCAGGCCAGGCTCGGCGACTGGTCCGGCGGTGCCGCGCCCACGGATGTGGCCGCCCTCAGACCTCCCCTGGACGGGACAACGCACGTCCTTGAATTGCGCGACAAGAAACAAGCCGTGCTGGTCATTGGGTTCAAGGGTGTCTCCGTAAAGAATCCGGATCGTTATGCATTGGAGCTGCTCCAGGAATCGTTGAGTGATCTGGGCTCACGGCTCTTTCTTCGGATTCGTGAACAGCTCGGGCTCGCCTATTATGTCGGGGCGCAAAACTTCCTCGGTTTGCAGCCTGGCTATTTTTCTCTCTACGCTGGCACAGCGCCTGAAAAAGTAGATCTCGTGGAATCTGAACTTCTCAAGGAAACAGCGGCGCTCCGACTCGACGGGCTGACGAGCGAGGAACTCGCCCGAGCCAAGGCCAAGGTCATCGGCCAGCGAAAGATCGCGCGCCAGGATCTCGGTTCCCTGGCGATGAATACCGCATTGGATGAGCTTTATGGTCTCGGCTTTGCGAATGCCGATCAAGATGACGAACGTTACCAACGCGTGACGCTCGACGAGATCCGGTCGGTGACAACAAAGTATCTGAACCCAAACGCCTGCGTCGTGGCCTGTGTTCGTCCTGAAATTGCTGACCAGACCGCAGGATAGAATACAGTAACTGTTCAGTTGCAAACGGGGAGCGCGTGCGTCTCGCGCGCCCTGATCAGCGTCCCGCTGGCCAGCCTGTCCGCTCCGGAAACCCACCATCTGGTGACTGGTCACCACGTACTGAGTTCTCGGCGAGACGCCGAGAACAGCGGTCGAGACGACCGCGCTCCCCATTTCGACTGGATGCCGAATGCTTCCTACTTTGCCACCGGAAACTGCGTGATCCGCAGCCGCGTGGCCCCATAAGGCAAGAGCACAATGTCCTCCGGGCGCGCTTTTTCAAGATGCCCCTGCGGTCGGCTATGCGGCAGGGGACCAGCCTTGTTATTGTAGAGCTGCCATTCGGGCACTCGTTTTCCCTGGGTGCGGATTTCGATGGGTGAACCCTCCTGGCTCCACGGATATCCCATTGCACCGCGACGGATCAGCATGAATCCGATTCCAGGTTCGGTGACCGCGGCATCAAGCAACGCATAATTCCAGGGAGACTTGGGCCGCACTTCGAAGAAATCACCATGCTCATCAGCGTTGCGAACAGATGTCCATTCTTCGGCAATCCGGAGCGCGAAGACGAGTGGCCCTCGTTCGACAGCGACAGATTGCTCCGCCCAGCGGGTTGTTCTGATGGCGGCACCGAACTGCACTTCCAGCTTGTCTCCAGGGTTCCAGGTGCGGCTCACGGTCAAGAGGCGATTTGTCGCGAGGACTTCCGCGAGCTGCCCATTGAGGCGGATCGATGTGGATGTCGCCCAGGCGGGAACACGCAGACGAAATGGGAATGCAACGGCTGCCGGTGTGTTGATAACGAACCGCACCGTCTCCTCGAATGGATAATTGGTTTGCTCGACGATCTGGACACGCACTCCCCCTGGCGTTTCGAAAGTCACCTGGCTTGGACCATAGACAAGCGCGGCAATTCCACCATCCGCAGTTGCGTGCCAGAGACTCTGAACCAGTTTGGGCCAGCCTTGGTGCATGTTGCAGGTGCAGCACGGAAACCCGTTGAGCAGTCCAATGCAACTGTCCGTGCCACCATGCCAGTCGTCTTCGTAGAAATTCCGTCGGGCGCGGGTGCAAAGAACCTGATTTGCAGACTGAAAGTATTGGCGGTGTCGAAAGTCCTCGGTCGTTTGAGCCGGAAGCGCGTTGAAGGCGATCTTTTCGAGCTGATCCGCGAACTCGAGATCACCCGTAATGGCGAGCATTGTTTCCAGGGAGAACATCATCTCGACGACCGAGCAGAGTTCAACGCCTTGCGTTGGATCGTTGCCATGCATCGGTTCGTCGCCGCCATACATGCCCTGCGCCTGCCCGTGGAAACGCTTGATGTCCACGATAGCCTGTTTGACCGCGCGGAGGTGCCGTTCATCGCCGTTTTGCTGAAAATAAACGACGGGCTCCTTGATGCCTTGGGCAAGATTCACGCAGTGAAAGCTCTGCAATTGATCAACACTCAACCGTCGGATGAGATCGCGATTGAACGGGTAGCGATTGCGTGTGTTGTAGGGATAAAGGTGCGCCGGATCGGGTGATGGAGCAGGCTCGGTGTTCAGGAATACCTCGGTCCAGGGAAAAGTTTGTTTGTGGATAAGTTCCGCAAGTTCGAGGAGGAAGGGCTCTCCCGTGACGTTGTAGAGCCAATAGACCACGGCGAGGTTATCTCCGGCCCGACGGTTTGCCCAAAAGGACCAGTGATCGAGCGGCGTCCTGGGCAGCTCGCGCAATTGATAGCGAAAGTAGCGCAACAGAACTTCGATGACACGGGGATCACCCGTGGCGCTGTGATGCTGCTGAAGCACCTTCAACATCACCATGCGCGGCCACCAGTCCTCGCGCGGTGTCTTTTGAATGCCTGATTCTGCCGGAGGCTCAACATCGAATCGCTTCGGCCCGAGATAGCCCGACGGCTCTTGATGCGTGAGCGTCCACTCGATCCAGGGTTTCGCTTTTGCCAGCAGCGCGTCGTCGCGAAGAATGTGCCCGAGTGGAACGAGCCCATCGAGCCAGTAGGGGCCGCGCTCCCAGCCATCGCCATCGCCGCCCAGCCAGCCATTCCGCAGGCCGACGACTTTCTCGTAACGCTGATCGAGATCGCCGGTGAGTCCAGTTCTCATGCGGTCGAGTTGCTCACGCATCCAGCCGTGCGCCTCGATCGCACCCAACGGAAGCTCGTTGAATGCCTTCGGACGTAGCGGAGCGCGATTCACAACAGGCTTCTTGAGAGTTGCGGCAGTATCCGCGGCAAACGCAAAGAGGTGAAGGAAGAATACGGCCAGCAATGCAACGGCGAAGGACTTCATGGAGGCGAGAATGTCAAAGCACTGGCACTCCTTCAATCGCCAAGAAAAGACGTGCGAATAGAGCGCAGGGGGGCGATTAAAAACGAGGGAGGCCTCACTTGGGGGCGCTGGCATCGTTGTCGGCGATTTCTATCTTCGAGCGCCCTTCTGCACTCGCTGCACGCGCCGGCAGGGATGCCGGCGCTCCAAGGTCGGACCGTATTCCTTCCTCACCCGCTTTTAATCACACCCAAGGCGCAGTGCATCCCTGAGGTCGGTGGACCACTGAAAGACCCGGGGCCTGTTTCGTGGAATCGTAATTTCCTCGGCTGGCTCAACAGGCTTGAAAAAGAGCTTTTACCACGCGGAGTTTGTGGCAAGGTGCGGGAACAAACCGCACGATCACCGCCAGCGAGGTGCTTGTTACGTGAGCTAAAAGCAAACTCCTTATGCAGACCATGTCTCATTTGATCAATTTCTTACCCACGATTATCCACCCTCGATGGCGTGCCGTGTGCCTGGGAATCAGCATCTGGTTCGTGCTCGCCGCTCCTGCCGTCGTCAGCGCGGAGCTTAAGATTACCTCGCAGCCCACCAGCAAAATGGTCGCGCAGGGTCTCGCTACAACCATACTCCGCGTCTCGGCGACTGGCACGGTGCCACTCGGCTTTCAATGGTACTTCAACGGCCAGGCAGTGACAGACGCGACCAACTCCAGCCTGGTCCTGACGAACATCCAGCGCTCCATGGCGGGTCTATACACCGCCGTCGCGAGTGACGCATCCGGATCGGTGACAAGCCGGGTGGCCCGGCTTGATGTTTTTGTCCGCACAGGCATCTTCGACATTGGCGATCCGGAGGAGTTCAACAAAATCATTTCCACGAACGCGGTCCTGACCCGCATGGCCACGCTGAACTCCTGGATCGAAGGTGTGGTGTGGATTCCTTCGGATGGCGGCTACCTCGTGTTCAGCGACATCGGGAATGACGTGCTCAAGAAGCTGGTGCCGTCGGGAAAGCTCACCGACTTTCTCAGACCGCCGCGGAACACCTTGTTCAACGGCAATCTTCTGGACCTGCACGAACGCCTGATTTCCTGCGCGGCGGGACGGGCCGCCCTCCAGGTGACTCTCACCACCAATGGCGTGACCGTGCCGCTTCTCACAAATTACGTGACTGGAAAGAAGTTTTATTCTCCCAACGATCTGGCCATGAAATCAGATGGCTCGATCTGGTTCACCGATCCGGGATACGACAGCGGCCTGCCATTGCCGCCCCCGTACGGCGCGTCCATTCCGACGGGTTTTCAACCGGGCCTCCACGTCTATCGCTTCTTTCAAAACGATCCCTCAACCGTCTTGCAGGTGATCACCAACATGTCCCGCCCCAACGGCCTCTGCTTTTCGCCGGATGAAAAGAAGCTCTACGTCTCGGACACCGGAAGCTCTCCCGGCCCCATCCGGGTGTTCGATGTGACACCCGACAACACGGTGACCGGCGGAGAGATCTTCTGCACCATCGGGGCTGGAGGTCCGGACGGAATCAAGTGCGACGTGGATGGGCGCATCTGGTCCAGCGCGGAGGACGGTGTGGAAATCTTCGCCCCCGACGGACGTTTGATCGGCAAGATTCGCCTGACCCGCACGGCCAACCTTTGCTTCGGGGGCCCCGATTACAAGACCCTTTACATGGTTGGACAGCCTTACGTCACCTCCATCCCGGTGCTGGTGCCCGGCGCGGTTTCGATCAAGAGGCTCAAGACCTCCTTGAGCGGTAATCAGTTGACCATCGCGTGGCCGGTGCCTTCCACCGGATTTGCGCTTCAACAATCCGACTTAGGGCGAGCGAAATAATAACTTGAGCAAATAGGCTGGCTTTTGAAACGGATCGAGAGATAAGCTCGAAGGATCCGGCTCAAGATCATCATCGCCCAGGTCAGGAGAAAGTATCGGCAATTGTCCGTGCGGATGG
>SXGU01330904.1_pt1 | contig 13663 bp, 14 predicted proteins | sample 3174531 | NCBI WGS metagenome assembly SXGU01 (sample SAMN11356863, study PRJNA531348) | freshwater metagenome | isolation source: freshwater sample F1-140 | place: China: Fuxian Lake, Yuxi | collected 2017-12-25 | reverse complement strand
ATTGCCAAACAAAATAATTTTCTTTCCCTTGGAAAGACAGTCAACGATAACAGTGATTGACTCTTCTATTTGCGGGATTAATTTTACAAGATCCTGTATGGTTTTAGTGCTTTCTTGGATAGATTTTGTTAGATTTGGTCGCAAGTTTGTCTCTTTCAAGTAATAGTTTTTGAAACTAGTCATAGATATACAATATAGTAAGTTCAATTGAAAATAATAGTTAATTAAAATTATATGATAAAACAAGCCAACAGATTCATTATTTTATTGAAAAATTGACATACACTAAAATAGTTTTATTGTTTTTTTCGTTTATTGGCACCCGACATGGTAGACGCACAAATAGCAGAGGGGGCTTCCAAGACATATTCTGTAGCTGATGGAGTCAGTATCAAATCTAGAAGGGAAAATGATCAATGGGGTAAATTTGACGAAGATTGGGGTTTTCGTATTCACGATATTCCAATAGAGTTTAGATCTCAAAAAAAATATGACAACTATATTCTTGCAAAACAAGAAGAAAAAGAAAAAAAGATCATTTTAAAATCACAACCGTACAATGTTGTCATTGAGCCTACAAATATTTGTAATTTACAGTGTCCTTTGTGTTCAACTGGAATAGGAGCGCAAACTAGGAAAAAAGGAGTCCTTGAGTTAGAAAATTTCAAATTCGTAATCGATCAAATAAAAGAAACATGTTTACAGATTTCTTTACAAAACTGGGGAGAGCCAACATTAGTTTCAGACTTGCCAGAGATGATCAAATATGCACATGATAACAATGTGTTTACACGTCTATCAACAAATTTTTCAATTGATTATCCTAAAGGTTATCTAGAAAACCTAATAAAATCAGGCATAGGTAGACTAGTCATTGATCTTGATGGTACCACACAAGAAGTTTATGAACAATATAGAAAAAAAGGCAAACTAGAATATGTATTAAAAAACACAGAGGCGATAGTCAAAATAAAACAAGAAAATAATCTCAAGGTCCCAATAATTCAAACAAGAATGCTGGTAATGAAACACAATGAACATCAAATAAATGAATTTAAAGAACTATCAAAAAAACTCAAAGTCGACGAAATGGAACTGGGTAATATTCAGATAAATCCAGGTACTGCAAAACAATGGCTTCCAGATAACAAGGAATTTGTATATGAATCGTATCTCAAAGAAAAAGAAATCAAGCCATGCCATTGGCCTTGGAGTGGTCTTACAATAAACTGGGATGGTGGAGTTTCTCCATGTTGCATAATTGATGATCAGGACACAGATTTTGGAAATATCTTTGAAAGCGGAATGATGAATCTCTGGAATAATGAATACTATGTTTCTGCAAGATCTGAATTTTCAGACACCAAAAAAATGACCAAGTTAACAATTTGTAATGTCTGCAAAAATGATACACACAATCCAAATTTGTACAGAGTGGGAGATACATTTAGCATAACAATGAATCCTTCTACAAAATATAGAGATTCAAAATTAATTACAAAAAGCGATAGCACATAACCTAAGTATTATTTTTAAGTTGTGTGATTTTCTTTAGGTATTCTTGAGATATTTTATCAAAAGTCAATTTATGTTCCTTGATAAATAACTCCATTTTTTCTAATGGTATGTCTACATCTGCCAAATATCCACCATAATAAAACCAGTTATGATATGACGTGATAAAACCAAACCAATCAAAATCAAATGAATTTTTATCAAGTAGTTCTACATAACTATCAAGATATGATGCATCAACTTTTTGTCGTAATGCTGTTTTGATAGTTTGAGGTAATTCTTCCAGTGACTTTACTTTGAACACAGACGGTAAAAGTGAATAACCTAAATCTGAAAAAATGATGGATGATTTTCCATAAAATGCTGCTTCAAGGCCAGATGTTCCAGATATAGTTACGACTAGGGATGATTTTTTTAATAATTCGTCATTATTTACGCTGGGATGTATTAGATCAAGATTTGGTAAATTTAGTAATTGTTTATAATATGAAACAGATCTCCATCCGCGAAGAGACTGGGTTGGGTGTTCTTTTACCAAAAGTTTGTAACCAATTGGGAGAGATTTTAGGATATGACGCACGGTTTCTAATTGATTTGTAAAATATGGAGCGCCTATTAATGTGACTCTTTCTGGCTCTTGATGCAATGGAAAATAAATAAACGGTACTGAATCATCTATTTTTCTTTTGAAATTTTTGTTGATAAAATTTTCCCTGTATTTTGTTTTTAGTGAATATATGATTTCTTTTACTAAAACTTTAATTTTATTTCTGCCATAGTAGCTATAATGTGTCTTAATGTTAGTGTTATTTGAAATTAATAGAAATTGTATTGCAGCTTTTATTTTCTCTTTTTTTGAGCTTTGAAAAGTGTTTTTGTAATTAATTAGTTGTTTTAACATATCAAAGCTTTTCAGATATTTTTGTAATTCGTCAAAATTTCTACTAGGTAATTTTGGAGATAATGTATTAACAAAATCAAGCTTGTGTAATTCTTGAGAAATAATACACTTGTAACCAAATTTTGATTGATTTAGCATCAATATTTTGACTCCTTTAGCACGACAAAGCAAATAGAAAAGGTGATGATGGTGCAAAGCAGTTTCAATTGTGATAAAGAAATCAGGTTTTTCTTCATCTAGTATTTTTTCAAATAGTTTGCATTCAGATTCAAGAATAGCCAATATCTCATTTGATGAAAATTTGTAGTAGTCATTGTATTGCAGATTGAACAATCTCTCATTTTGTGCTAAAACCCATAGATTAATTCCATATTTTTTTTCAAATTCTGCAAGATAATTTACATCGATGTCATCTTTGTGTGGAAAAATATGATCATGGTAAAACCACATCTTGTTGAATTTGATAATTTGTTGATTTTCAAAAAACATTTTTTTTCTGTCTGTAGTATCTATAACCGCATAGAAATCAAAATCACCGTATTCTTTTAATGAATTACATAAAACGAATGGGAAAAAGTTACCACTTTCCCAAATAATTATTTTATCCTTCATATTCTAGATTTGATATGATTGTCATTTTTAGTGTTATCCAGTTAGAAAAATTTACGATTTAAGAGAAAGATTCTAGTACTGTCAGAATTAACCAGACGTTAATGTTTGATGGGAAAAAGATACTAATCACAGGCGGTACTGGCTCATTAGGACAGGCTCTAACCAGAAGATTGCTCAAGACAGATGTAGCAACAATACGAATTTTCAGCAGAAATGAGAATAAGCAGGTTACAATGGAGTCAGAATTTCACGATAAAAGGCTCAGATTTTTGATTGGAGATGTTAGAGATGAGGAGCGATTAACCACTGCGCTTGAGGATGTAGATGTTGTTTTTCATGCTGCAGCCTTAAAACATGTTCCAGTCATAGAATACAATCCATTTGAAAGTATAAAGACAAATGTATTAGGCTCTCAAAATGTTATTGATGCATGTCTTCACCAGAATGTCGAGACTGCAGTATGTATTGGAACTGACAAAGCAGTTTCCCCGCTGAACACTTATGGGGCTACAAAACTGTTGATGGAAAAACTTTTTGTGACAGCAAATAATTATCTTAATCGTCAAAAGCATCGTACAAAATTTCTAGCTGTTCGATATGGAAATGTTGTAGGAAGTAGTGGCTCTGTAATTCCAAAATTTATTGAACAGATACAAGCTAGGAAAAAAATAACAATAACAGATCCTAAAATGACTAGATTTAGTATTACCATGAATCAGGCTTTAGATTTGATTGTTGATGCGGCATTGAATGGAAAAGAATCCGAAATCTATGTTCCAAAACTAAAATCGTATTTGATTACGGATGTAAAAGAAGCATTGTTTGAACTTCTTGGAAACACTGGTGAGGAGGTTGTAGGAATTAGGTCTGGAGAAAAACTACATGAGGTATTAATCAACAAGGATGAAATACGTTGCAGTTGGAATTTAGGCAACAGATACATGATTGCCAATCCATTAAGAGATGAAAACGAAATTAAAAAATCATATTTAAATAAAATATCAAAAATTGAAGATATGGAAACTTATTCTTCTGACAATGTTGAAAAGATAAGCAAAGATGAGCTAAAGAAAACTATAATTGAATCAGGCCTGTTAAATGTCAAAAGTTAATATTAAATTATAAAATGTTGGATTCTTCAAGAGTTTTCATAATTGCTGAGGCAGGCTCCAATTGGAAAGTTGGATCTTATAACGAGGATGTCAAAAGGGCAAAAAAACTCATACATGTCGCATCAGAGAGGGGGTAGATGCGGTAAAGTTTCAAACATTTAGAGCAAATACAGTATACGTTGTTAATGCTGGAAATTCTAGTTACCTTGAAAAATCAGGAATAAGTAGAAACATAAACGAAATATTTGAAAACGCACAAATGCCTTATGAAATGTTAAAGGAGTTATCAGAATATTGTGATAAGCAAAAAATTCAGTTCATGTCCACGCCGTTTTCTGTCACTGATGCAAATGCAATAAATGAGCATGTTAAAATCCATAAAGTTGCATCTTATGAAATAAACCACGTTAGACTGTTGGAATATATTGCAAAAACAAAAAAACCAGTAATTCTGTCAACTGGAGCAAGTAATTATGATGAGATTGATTTTGCCGTCAATATATTAAAAAAATATCATGTAAAAGAATACGCATTATTACAGTGCACTGCCAAATATCCTGCACCGCTTGAATCATTAAATCTATTAACTATTCCAGAAATGAAAAAAAGATACAAAATTTCAATTGGTCTGTCTGATCATAGTCTAGATCCCATCATAGGACCAATTATGGCAGTTGGTCTAGGTGCAAGAATTATTGAAAAACATTTTACACTTGACAAAAATCTGGCAGGCCCTGATCACAGGTTTGCATTGGAACCGGCTGAATTGAAAAAAATGGTGGAAGTCATACGATTATCTGAAAAAACGTTTGGAGATGGCAAAAAACGTGTATTAGATGTTGAAACAGAATTAAGAAGTTTTGCAGTACGAAGAATACAAGCCATAAAAGATATTAAAAAAGGTGAGAGGTTTAAGGAAGGATATAACATGGATGTTTTACGTCCAGGTAACAGAACTAAGGGTGCTAATGCTAGATTTTTGCTGAAAATTAATGGTAAAAAATCTAAAAGATCAATAAAATCAGGTGAAGGAATAAGATTGAAAGATTGTGTTAGTTAATTTTAGCTTCTGCTACAAATGCAGATGCCATAAAGTTACCTCTCCAGTCGTTTGGCTTTTCTAATTGGATACTTTTTTCTTTGAAAAATTCTTGAAATTTCTCTGAAAAGACAGGAGGTAATGCATGATAATGATAAAAATGAATATTTTGTAATACAAATCCATTTTTTGAAAAAAGATCATGTTCTATGGTTAGCGGATTTCTGAATCTTGCCAATATGTCATCATATAAAATTTTACCATCAGGTTTTACTTTGGTTTTTTCAACGCCATAGACTTTTGAGTAAAATTCAAGCATGGCAGTTTGAATTTCTGTTGGATAAGAGTTAAAGTTAAGCATTTTATTTAGAATAAAATCTATAGAGTATTTGTTTGATGAAAACATGGCAAACAATTCATTTCTAAATTCTATGAAAACTCTTCCGTTACGATTTAATCTTTTTCTTAAATTCTGTAGAGCTTTTTCTTCATCTATCAAGTGTGGAAATACTCCTAAAGCTAAAATTGAATCAAATTTTTCATTTGGTAAGCTATTGTCATCTTCAACATCTGCTTGAGAAATCAAATTTATGTCAAATCCTTCTTTATCAAGTTGCAGTTTTCCAATTTTGATCATTTCTGATGAAAAATCGCATCCACGAACTTTGAATCCTTCTTTCAAAAGTTTAATCATAGGCGTGCATGTACCGCAACCCACATCCAAAACGCTATTGGTTTTGATTTCTTTTAATCTTTTGATAAGCAGTTTTAAGCGTATTAAATTAGCAGGATATTTGTCATAACTTTCTTCATACATTTGTTTGTACGTTTGAGCAACTTGATCATAGTATTCCTTTGATTTTTCCTTACCAGACTCTAGATCCATTTCATTTAGAAGATAAGTTCATCATAATAAATTATTTATTTCCTTTAGCTTCTCTTATTAGGTTATTTTGTTGTAGCTTTAATGCAGCATCTACCAATATCTCAAATTTTATTCCTGATTTTTCAGATATATCTAAAATACTGTGTTCACCATCTGAAAAATTCAACATCCAGAAGATAGTCATCTCAGAATCTTGATTTAATTTCTGGCCGCCAATTTGCCTATACAAGCCTCTTTTTCCCAATTGTGGCTCACATTTAGGATTTAGATTAACAAATTTTTTGTTGTTTTCAAGAACAAATATTGTATTTATGTACTTCACGTAAGAGTCAGCCAAATGATGTGCTCTTACAAAATCTAAATTGTCTTCTGATGTATGATACTGGGAAAATTTTCCATATGGAGTTCGCATCAATGATCCTACAGGTAAATTAAATCCAGGTGAGCAAAATTGTCGCTCATCACTTCCTGACGGAAAGAAATCAACTATTTGGTATTCAGAATTGGAGTTTCTGAGAATGAACTCCACAGTTTTATCAATATCAGCATTGTTTTGTCTGCTTTTTTTGTATGTAGAAATTCCAGGATGGCCAACACATGTTGCAACAAGACCGTGTTTTATTTTTGACAGGTTTTTTTCATAGCCAACCATGTTATTGCCCCTATAGTTTCTGGAATAAACAAAAATCTGAACGAGTAATCAAGAGATAGTTTGGAAATATGCTTTGCAAGTATTGTTGTCAATACAACTCCAGACAAATTGTCATTACACATAGAAGGATGACAAACATAGCACGAAATTAAAATCTCATCAGAACTTTTTCCCGGAATAAAATACTCTCCATATGTCAAAGAACCATCTTTTAATGAAGAATCTATTACTACTTGATATTCACCGTCTTCTAATTTCAAAAAATCATTGTGGCTTAGACAAAATCCCCAGTTTTCATTATAGTAAGAAGTTAGGTATGGAATAGTATCAGGTTGATTTGGCAGTGTATGCAAATGTGGCTTTAATTCTTCAAGCGTCATTTTTTGTCGAATTGGAGTGCTATAGCTTACCACATGTAGATTATATTTTTTAAAATCGATGACTTTGTTCCCAAGTGGATCAATTACATATGCATCTACTATATTCCATTCTTTTGGAATTGTCCAATCAAAGACAGAAGTGTTACTCGGTATTTCATGAATTTTAAGATCAATGTGATTTTTGATTTGGTTCAGTGTGTCTCGTACACCGTTACCTGTTATACTACGACAGATTGGAAATAATTCAGTCATTAATTGATACATATCAGAACCAATGTGATCAATCTGCGATACTATATCTTCAAGTTCAATCGAATTCATTTTCTTTTTTAAAGAATACTAATTTAATAAATCATCCATCAATCACAAAAAATCAAGAAAATTTGTTTACTGACTCGATTATTTTATTTATATTTTCTTCAGTTAAATTTGGATGAGTTGGAAGAGTTACTATTTGTTGGCTGATTTTCTCAGTTACAGGCAATTTTACATCATCACTATACATACTCATTTTATGAATAGGTTTGTAATGTATTCCAGTCTCAATGCCATTTTCGAGCATTTTTTTTCTAAATTGGTTTCGATTTTTTGTTAAAATCCAGTAAAAATGATAAGAACAGTCCTTGTTCAGAGGCATTTTTCTTTCAACATTAATTTCTTTATTGTATCTGCTTGCTACATTTAGTCTGATTTTATTTGATTTATCAAGTGCAGAAAGTTGTGCTAATCCAACTGCTGCTGAAAACTCGTTCATATAGAAATTCCATCCTAATTCTTTGACATCATAATCTACACCTTTACGGTCAGCAATTCCACACCACCTACGAGAGAGAAGAATTTTTCGTATGTGATCATGATTTTTATGATTTATAGCAACTAGCCCTCCTGTAGGCATAGCCAAATTCTTGACAGGATGGAAGCTAAAACAGGACATTATTCCATGTGAGCCGATTCTTTTTCTGTCAAATTTAGCACCAGCTGCATGTGATGCATCATCTATTAGCATAGCATTCGCATTATCAGCCAAAATTTCTAATTCTCGTAAATTTGACGGCATTCCACCAAAATGCACCGGTAAAATTACACATGTTTTTTTGCTGATTTTTTTCTTTACTGATTCTGGATCAAGACATAGCGTAATTGGATCTACATCAGCAAAAATTACTTTTCCTCCATTGTACATGACTGCATGTGCAGTACTTACAAACGATAATGACGGAATGATCACCTCTTTTCCGGTTACATTTGCAACAGATAATGCCAAATGGAGTGCAGCTGTACCGCTATTAACGGATACACAAGCCTTGGCGTCAATATATTCTTGGAATTTTTTTTCAAATAATGAAACATATTTTGAACCTGCACCTGATGCCCACTGACCGCTTTTTAGTGCTGAGATGAGATATTTTTCTTCATTTTTTGTTATATAAGGATCGAAAAGCTTGATAATTTTCATAATATTTCACTTTGAATAAACTTGTAAGTATGTTGTATTAATGTGAACTTGTTTTTCTTGAAAAAATTGATGGATTTACGGTTCTTTGGATTAACGTTAGCCAAGTAACAAGATTCTGGGTTTTTTTCATTAAAAGTTGTAGTGCTTGCTTACCAATGTTTTTACCTTGATGTTTAGATAGTATGAAAAGTCCAATTTCATTTTGTTTTGAAAGATAGATAGAACCAGATTTTGTATTTCCAAGATAAATTATATACCAAATTTTGTAAGGATTTGATAAGATAAATTTCACATGCTCCTCATAAGAAGGCATTTTTTTATGTGATATGTTTGTCCTAGGATCACGTTCCTCAATAGATCGTAAAGAAATAGAGCATCTGATTTTTTTACTCTGTTTAGTTTTATACTCGTATTATTACGCATGATAATGACTTGAAAGAGCCAATTATTAAATAATTTTAAAATTCAAATTATTTTGTATGATTAATAACTACATTTTCTTTAAGATAGTTTAGTGTCTGACCAAAAGATTGGATGCATAATACAAGCAAGAATGGGTTCAACCAGACTTCCTGGAAAAGTTATGCTTAACATAGATGAAAAAAATCCTATAATATATTACGTAATAAAACAAATTTCAGAAAGCAGGCTTTGTGATCAAATAGTAATTGCCACAACTACATTACCAGAAGATGAAGAAATTGTAAAATTTGCAAAAAATATGAGTGTACCATGTTTTAGGGGTAGTGCGGAAGATGTTCTTGATAGATATTATCAATGTGCTAAAGAATTTTCTTTTTCTACAATTATCAGAATAACCTCTGATAATCCATTAATTGATCCTAAACTTGTAGATGATGCCATTTCATTCTATAAATCAAACTCATATGATTATGTCACAAATTGTAAACCAAGAACTTTCCCACAAGGGACTGAAGTTGAAATATTTTCATTTAATGCACTAGAAAAAATATGGAAAAATGCAAGAAAACTATCAGAAAGAGAGCACGTAACTCCATATTTTTACAATAATCCAGATCAGTTTAAAATATTTAACATAAGAAACAATGAAAATCTTTCGCATCTAAGATGGACTGTTGATAGAAAAGAGGATCTCGAATTTGTAAAAAATATTGTTTCAAAAATAAAAAAATCTCCTATCTTAATGAGTGATATTTTGAAGTTATTAAAAATGGAACCTGAGTTAATCAATATCAACAAGGATTATGTTATGAATGAAGGCTATCTAAAATCCCTAAAAGAAGACCAAAAAAATTAGATTTCATTTAAAAATTTCAAGATTTGCTCAGAGGAATTTCCTTTATTGGTAAGATAATAATTTAAAAAATCCTTGCCGTTTTGAGTAATTTGTAGTTTAAAATCCTCATCGTTTAAAATTTTCTGTAATGTATAATCAAAATTGTCCATTGTTACACTGACGCAAGATTTAGTTTTGAATATTTCAGATTCTCCAAAACCATAATCCTTAAGGCGTATTGAAATTGCAGGTTTATCAAAAATCTGAGCTTCCAAAATGGTAGTTGAGAGATCAAACGTTATCAAGACTTCACAGTTTTCAATAAAAGGAAAAATACTGCCAGATTTTATGACCATAATTTCAGGATTAATTTTTTTCACAAGCGATTCAACATCAAAATCAACTAATGATGGATGTAGTTTTATTACTAATTGTTTGTTCAGTCTTGTAACAGTATTGCAAATTTGTTCTATTGCATTTTGATAATTTTTATTTGTTTCTACCAAGTTGTCAAAAGCTAAATCTTTCATTGGTGGAGATGTAGCTAGCAAAATATGTTTAGAATTTTTTAAACATATTTTTTTATCAAAAAGATCATCATAAACTGGACTTCCTAGGGCAGCTATTTTTGAAGGATTTAATCCAGAGTTTTCTACATATTTTTGTGTAGATGTACCCCAAACAATCATTTTATCAGAGAAATTTGGGAAAAAGCCTGAAAGATTATTTCTTTCGAATGCCTCTGCTGTTTCATATGGTATCCCATGCTGAATTAATATTATAGGTACTTTGTACTGTTTTGCAATATGCATTACAATTTGTTCATTAAATCCAATTTCGGACAAAATTAAAACTGAGCCAATATGAAAACTATTAAATAATTTTTTAGTAATTTCAATCTCCTGAATTGCATCCAAAATACGCCTATTCACTATTTCTACAAAAATAGTCTTTAGGGAAATCCAAAATGAATTGCCATCAATAGAAAAAAAAGAACTAAAAAATGCATCATTTGCCCATATGCGATCTAGATTTTCTTTTATCTTATTTTTGAGTTCATTAATTTTATTTTGTGAACCATTATTTGTTAATGTTTTAAGAGTTATAATTCTACATTTTGATTTTTTTATTGTTTTAAATGATTCAAAATTCCATATTGTTGGTCTTCTTCTATTATAAAGAATGATATTTTGTGACAAGTCGTTTGCAGAAAATAAGAATTTTTTGTATTTTGTAGGATCAAATTCCACCATAAGAATATTTTTTTTTGAATTTTTTGGCTTATCAAAACGAAATATTATTTGATAAAAATATTCAAAAATATTTTTGAGTCTAATGTATCCTGTTTTTGTAATATTAATTGATATTGATTTGTTACCTAAACGGTAACTGTGTTTTACGATGTCATTTAATGGGGCAATATTGAAAGACTCTAATTTTATTACATTACTGGTCAATGTACTTATCATGTCATAAAGTGTGCTAGATGTAAAAAATTGACAATTTTTATTTATATGAAATATTTTAATTATTTCAAAGAATTTTTTTACAAAACTAACAGTCAATTCTGTGAGATCAAAATAAACAAAATTACCAAGATTAATTCCTTCATATTCTAATAATGAATTGATTTCTTTTTGTATGTTCCATTTTGATAATTCGTAAGATTTTTTTTGAATTTTTTGTAGATCCATTTTGTCTATATAATCATCAGATATTTCATGAGCAATATTATTTTCAACCAAGAGGCAATGAGATGGATAATCAAATGAAATTATTTTTGAATATTCATTATTTGTATCTTTAAGTGATCTAATGTTAAATGAATAATCAACTAAAAGAATTTTCTCTAAATTATTTTTTATTTTTTCCATTTAGACCAATTATAATCATCAAAAGATACATCTTTCATCTCGTTATCATTAGGACACCAAGCAATGTCTGCCAAAGTTAGGATTCTAGAAATACTATCTGAAAGATTCAGATGTGCAGATACGATATTTTTTGGTACACAAATAAGTGTTGGTTCTCCATCATCAGTTATAATTTCACGGTATTTTCCATCATTATCTTTTATTATAAAGACAACTTTGCCATGAATACATGTAAAATAACTGGTTCTTTTAGTATGGACATGAGGACCTTTTATTTCTCCAGGATTTACAGAGGAGACATAAACCATTTTTGGGTGATTTTTAATTATGTCATCCCAATCTCTCCAAATAACAGTGAGTGAACCGTTAACATGTTTGTTTTTGATATTCCTTGTTTCGTGTTTTTCTAGCTTAATTGTATAAAATGATTCATTCAAATCTAGCAGATTTATAAGAAATTATCAGTATTAATTTATCTTTCTCATGTTTTGTACAGAATAGGCATGCTATAATTAAAGATAATAAAAGCAATGGTGTGAAAATTGCATGAAGGCTAATTTAATGAATCAAGATTCCAAAGTACTAGTTACTGGAGGATTGGGTTTTATTGGCAGTAACTTTATTTTAAAAATTTTAGATAATAGCCCAAACTGTCAAATATTTAATCTTGATGCAGAGATAGTTGGATCTAACAAAAAAAGTCTTGTTCAGATAAAAAATAAAAAGAATTATCACTACATAAAAGGGAACATTAACAAAAAAAAATCGTTGAAAAACTCATAAAGAATTGTGATGTTGTTTTTAATTTTGCTGCAGAATCTCATGTGGATAGGAGCATAAATAATCCAAAACCATTCCTTGACTCAAATATTTTTGGAGTCTACACAATTTTGGAAGCTATTAGAAAATATGATAAAAAACTAATTCATATTTCTACTGATGAGGTTTTTGGAAGTTTAAAATCAAATAGTGCAAATGAGGGATTTCCTTTTAATCCATCGAGTCCATACGCAGCGTCTAAAGCTTCTGCTGAATTGTTGATAAAGTCTTACTTTACAACGTATGGATCAGATGTAATTATCACTAGATGCACCAATAACTATGGGCCAAGACAATTTCCAGAAAAACTCATACCAAAAGTTATTTTATTAGCTATGCAAAATAAAAAAATTCCGATATATGGAAACGGTAAGAACATACGTGATTGGATATTTGTTCTTGATCATTGTGATGCGATTTTAAGCATATTTAAAAAAGGAAAAATGGGGCAATCATACAATATTGCAGGCCACAATGAATTAGATAATAATACAATTGTTAGAACGATTCTAAAAATAATGGAAAAACCTTCTAGTTTGATAACTTATGTAAGAGATAGACCGGGACATGATTTTCGTTATAGTCTGGACTCTACTAAAATTCAAAAAGAAGTAGGCTGGAAACCAATGTATACTTTTGAAAGTGGTCTTAGTCACACCATTAATTGGTATTTAAACAACAAAAATTGGTGGCAAAAAATTTCTTCCAAAAATTTTGGCAGGACAAAATAGTAAAATAAATAGACTTGGGAATTGACTTAGTAACATTGAAGGGCATTATTTTGCATGGTGGTCATGGGACAAGACTAAGACCGCTTACACATACAGGACCAAAACAGCTTTTACCTATAGCAAATAAACCAATGTCACAATATTGTTTAGAATCCATCAGAGATGGAGGGATTACAGACATTGCAATAATCATTGGAGGCATTGGCTCAAACAAGGTACAAGAGTATTACGGTTCTGGAGAAAATTTCGGTGTAAAGATTACTTATGTTAATCAAGATCTTCCACGGGGTATTGCTCATGCGATACAACTATGCAAAGAGTTTATAGGAAATGAAAAATTTGTTGTTTTTTTGGGCGATAATATATTAAAAAAAAGTATCGCAGATTACGTCTCAAGATTTCAACAATCAGATGCAAGCGCATCTATT
>SXGU01033331.1_pt1 | contig 13663 bp, 10 predicted proteins | sample 3174531 | NCBI WGS metagenome assembly SXGU01 (sample SAMN11356863, study PRJNA531348) | freshwater metagenome | isolation source: freshwater sample F1-140 | place: China: Fuxian Lake, Yuxi | collected 2017-12-25 | reverse complement strand
TGAACGGCGGGCGCGCGGAGCAGATCGGCGCGCCGCAGGAGGTCTACTGCCGGCCGGCCACCACCTTCTTCGCGGGCTTCATCGGCTCGCCGCCGATGAACCTGATTTCCGGGCGCATCTCCGAGCGCGGCACGGTGCTGGCCGCCGAGGCGGGCGCGACGGTGCGGCTGCCGGCGGCCCTGCCGACGCTGGATGGCCGTGACGTGCTGCTCGGCGTTCGTCCCGAGCATCTCGAGGGCTGCGCGGAGGTGGACGCGATGCTCGGCCCGGACATCGACTTCATCGAGTTGCTCGGCTCCGACTCGCTGGTCTACGGCCATCTTGGGGCGGACAAGAAGGGCGCGCGGGTGTCGGCGCGCCTGCACACCTCGGTGGTGGCGCAGCACGGCCGGCTGCACCTGCGCTTCGCCGCCGAGAACCTGCACCTTTTCGATCCGTTGACCACCCTGCGCATCGACCTGTGAGCGGCTGGCCCTATCCGCGCGTGGTCGCCCACCGCGGAGGCGGCAGCCTCGCGCCGGAGAACACGCTCGGCGCGTTGCGGCACGGCGCCTCGCTCGGCTTTCTGGGCGCCGAGTTCGACGTCATGCTCGCCGGCGACGGCACGCCGGTGCTGATCCACGACGAAACCCTTTCGCGCACCACCAACGGCAGCGGCGACGTGGCGCGCACGCCCTATGCCGAGTTGCGGCGTTTCGACGCCGGAAGCTGGAAGGGGGAGCGCTGGAAGGGCGAACACCTGCCGACCTTCGACGAGGCGGGCCGCCTGTGCCGCGAGCTGGGCCTCTGGGCCAACGTCGAGATCAAGCCGGCGAAGGGCTATGCGCGCGAGACCGGGACCGCGGCCGCTCGCATGGCGCGGGAGCTGTGGCGGGACGCCGAGCTGCCGTGCGTTTTGTCGTCGTTCTCGGTGGAGGCGCTCGAGGCCGCGCAGGCGGCCGCGCCGGAACTTCCGCGCGGCTACATCGTGCGCGACATCCCGCCGGACTGGAGGGAGACCATGGCTCGTCTGGGTTGCGTGTCGATGCACTGCAAGCACCAGCTGCTCGCCGAGGACCAGGCAGCCTCGGTGCGGGCCTCGGGCTACGCGGTGCTTTGCTGGACCGTGAACGACCCCGACATCGCCCGCCGCCTGCTGGGCTGGGGCGTCGACGGCATCATCACCGACGCGCTGGACCGGATCGGCCCGGACTTCCGCTAGGACGGAAGACAGGGCCCCTCCCCCGTCCAGGCACCCGCGTCAGAACGGCAGCGGCGCTTCCGGCTTCAGCGGCTGCAGCGCCGTGCGGAAGGATTCCTGGATGCGGGCCAGCGCCGCCGCCGTGTCGGCCTCGAAGCGCAGCACGATCACCGGTGTGGTGTTCGACGCCCGCGCCAGGCCGAAGCCGTCGGCATACTCGACGCGCACGCCATCGATCGTCAGGATGCTCGTCGCGCCCGGGAACGCCTTCGCGGCCTGCAGCTTCGCCACCAGCGCGTGCGGCTCGCCTTCCGCGAGCTTCCACTGCAGCTCCGGCGTCGAGGGCGCGTCGGGCAGCGCGTTCAGCACCGCGCCGGGGTTCTTCGAGCGCGACACGATCTCGAGCAGCCGCGCGCCGGTGTAGAGCGCGTCGTCGAAGCCGTACCAGCGCTCCTTGAAGAAAGTGTGGCCGGACATCTCGCCCGCGAGCAGCGCGCCGGCGGCCTTGAGCTTCGCCTTGACGAGCGAATGCCCGGTCTTCCAGATCGTCGCGCGGCCGCCGTGTTTCTCGATCCACGGTGCGAGCAGGCGCGTGCACTTCACGTCGTAGATGATCTCGGCGCCCGGGTTGCGCGACAGCACGTCGGCGGCGTAGAGCATCAGCTGGCGGTCCGGGAAGATCACCTGGCCGCCCTGCGTCACCACGCCGAGGCGGTCGCCGTCGCCGTCGAATGCCAATCCCAGCTCGGCGTGCCCCGCCGCCAGCGCGGCGATCAGGTCCGCGAGGTTCTCCGGGTGCGACGGATCGGGATGGTGGTTGGGGAAGTTGCCATCGACCTCGCAGAAGAGCTCCTCGACCTCGCAGCCGAGCTCGCGGAACAGGCGCGCCGCGATCATGCCGGCGACGCCGTTGCCGCAGTCGATCGCGATGCGCATCTTCCGCGACAGGCGCACGTCGCCGGTGATGCGGTTCACGTACGCGTCGAGCACGTCGGCGGAGGTCCGCCTGCCGTTGCCGCTCGCAAAGGCGCCCGCCTCGATGCAGCGGCGCAATCCCTGGATCTCGTCGCCGGACAGCGTGTCGCCGGCGGCGACCATCTTGATGCCGTTGTAGTCCGGCGGGTTGTGGCTGCCGGTGACCATCGCGCAGCTGCCGGCGCCGAGGTGGTGCGCCGCGAAGTAGGCGACCGGGGTCGGCACCATGCCGAGGTCGATCACGTTCGCTCCCGCCGCCATCACGCCTTCCGACAGCGCGCCCGCGAGCGCGGGCCCGGAGAGGCGGCCGTCGCGGCCGACGACGATGGTGTCCGCGCCGCGCTCGAGCGACAGCGTGCCGAGGGCGCGCCCGACGGCGCGCGCGATCGGCTCGTCGAGCGTGCGCCCGACGATGCCGCGGATGTCGTAGGCGCGGAAGATTTCTGCGGGGAGTTTCATGGCTGCGAGAGGAAGTCGAGGAGGCGTCGCGCGAGCCAGCCATGGCGGCCGGGAAAGCGCGGCGAGACGAAACCGACATGTCCGCCGGTGTCCGGGAATTCTAGCAGCACGTGCGGCGACGCCTCGCGCGTCGCTCGCTCCAGCGCTTCGCCCGGCAGGAATGGATCGTTGCGCGCGTTCAGCACCAGCGTGGGCACGCGCACGTGCTTCAGCACCGGTCCGGAGGAGGCGCGCGCGTAGTAGTCGGCGGCATCGCGGTAGCCGTGCAGCGGCGCGGTCACCGCGTCGTCGAACTCGTACAGCGTGCGCGCGGCCCGGACGCGCGCCGCATCGAAGAGCCCGGGATGCCGATCCAGCTTGGCGAGCGACTTGCGCTTCAGCGTGCGCAGGAAGTGCTCCGCGTAGGCGAGCCGCGGGAAGCCGTGCGACAGCGCGCGGTCGGCGGCGGCGAGGTCGAGCGGCGCCGAGACCGCGGCGGCGCGGTGCACCAGCGGCACCGCCTCGTCGCCGCGTTCGCCGAGCCAGCGCAACAGCACGTTGCCGCCGAGCGAGATGCCCGCGGCGTGCAGCGTCGTGCCCGCCGCGAGGCGCCGCAGGATCCAGTCGGCCTCGGTGCTGTCGCCCGAATGGTAGGCGCGGGGCAGCCGGTTCGGCTCGCCCGAGCAGCCGCGGAAATGCACGATGGCGACGCGCCAGTCGCGCGCCGCGGCGGCCCCGGCGATCGAGCGCGCGTAGGGGCTCGCGGAACTGCCTTCGAGGCCGTGGAACACCGCCAGCGTGCGTGCGCCGTCGCGAGGTCCCGCCCAGTCGACGTCGATGAAGTCGCCGTCGGGCGTGTCCCAGCGCTCGCGGCGCAGCGCTATGCGCGGTGCGGGGCGCAGCGTGGAGAAGAGCGTCTGCGCGTGGCCGCCGGGCAGCCACCACGGCGCCTGGTAGGACCCGCTCAATGCAGCGTCTTGGGCGCGCCGGACGATGGCGCAGGTTGCGCCGGACCGGGCGCGAGGGAGGCGTGGTGCGCGACCATTCGCCAGCCGGCCGCGGTGCGCAGGTAGACGTTGGTGGCCACCACGGGGCCGCGCGGCTTCGGTTCCCCGGGCGGCGTGAGGCTTTCCTGCACGTTGTGCACCGCCGACATCGGGTTGGTGACCGCCACCAGCTGGGAGACGTGCACGCCGAGGCCGGCGCCGCCGGCGAGGATGCTCCGCCAGCTGTCGCGCACCTGCTCCTGTCCGGCGAAGCGCGGACCGCCTGGGTGCACGCAGACGATCTCCTCGTCGTCCGCCCACACCGCCATCATCAGCTCGACGTCGCCCCGCGCGAGCGCGTCATAGAACGCGTTCTCGGCGTCCTGCGCGGTGGGGAAGATGGGCGTGCTCATGGCGGCGTCGTGCGGGCCGCGATGTTAGCACCCGGGAAGCTGCGCGATCTCGGCGCGCACGCGCTCCGGGGTGAGCTCGTTCATGCAGCGGAAATGGCCGAGCGGGCAGGTGCGCTCGAAGCAGGGGCTGCAGTCCGGCCTCAGCCAGACCACGCGCGCCGCGGCGGACAGCGGCGGCGTGTGCTCGGGACTGGAGGAACCGAAGAGCGCCACCTGCGGGCGGCCGAGCGCGGCGGCGACGTGCAGCAGCCCCGAGTCGTTGGGCACGACATGCGCGGCGCCGGCGGCGAGGTCGATCGCCTCGTCCAGCGTGGTCTCCCCGGCGAGGTTACGCCCGGCGATGCCCTCGCAGGCTTCGCGGTCCGACGCCGAACCCAGCAGGATCACCGGGAGCGGCGAGCTGCCGGCGCGCTCGGCGACGCGCGGCCAGCGCTTCGCGGGGCCGTACTCCGCGCCGGGACAGAACACGGCGTAGCCATCGGGCAGCCCGAAGCGCGCCGCGGTCGCGCGCGCCGCCGCGGGATCGGCGCGAAGCACCGGGTCGGGCAGCGGCGCGGCGGGCTCGGTGCCGGGCGCCTCGGCGAGCCGAGCGTAGTGCAGCGCCATCGGCGCGCGCCCCGGAGCCGGTTTGTAGAGCAGGTTCAGCAGCCCGTAGCGCGATTCACCGACGTAGCCGCTGCGCACCGGTATGTCGGCGAAGAAGGGCACCAACGCCGACTTCCAGGTGTTCGGCAGCACGATGGCCTGGCCGTACCCGCGCGGGGCGAGGCTGCGGCCGAGCCGCCAGCGCGCCTTCAGTTCCAGCGCGCCGTGGCGGAACGGGGCTTCGACGACCTCGTCGATGCCGGGCATGCGCCGCATCACGGCCGTCACCCAGGGCGGCGCGAGAACGTCGATGCGGACGGCGCCGAGCTTCTCGCGCAGGCGCGCAAGCAGCGGCTGCGCCATCAGCGCGTCGCCGATCCAGTTCGGGGCGACGACGAGGAAGCTGCGCACGGTCGATCCCGGCGCGCGCCGCGCGCTCAGTGCGCCCTGGCCGGCGCGCCCTTGTAGACGAACCTGGTGCCGCAGTACGGGCAGAGCATCTCGCCCGACGCCGCGACGTCGAGGAACACGCGCGGGTGCCGCGCCCACAGCGGGGCGGAGGGCACCGGGCAGTGCAGCGGCAGGTCGTGCTCGGTGACCTCGACGACGCGCTTGTCGTCCTTGCCCTGGAGGCTCATTTGGCGCCCTTCTTCATCGGCACCGGCGTCAGCCAGTGGCGGTAGCGCGCGTCCTTGCCGGTGACGACGTTGAAGAACGCCTTCTGCAGCTTCTTCGTCACCGGGCCGGCGCGGCCCTCGCCGATGGTGCGCGAGTCGAGTTCCCGGATCGGCGTCACTGCGGCGGCGGTGCCGGTGACGAACGCCTCGTCGGCGATGTAGATGTCGTCGCGCGTCAGTCGCTTGGCCTTCACCTCGTAGCCGAGGCGCGCCGCGAGCTCGATCACCGAGCTCCTCGTGATGCCGGTCAGCGCGGAGGTCAGCTCCGGTTCGTAGATCGTGCCGTCCTTGACGATGAAGATGTTCTCGCCCGCGCCCTCGGCGACGAAGCCGTCGACGTCGAGCAGCAGGCCCTCGTCGTAGCCGTGCATGGTCGCCTCGAGCGTCGCCAGCACCGAGTTCGGGTAGGTGCCCGACATCTTGGCGCGCGCCATCGTGACGTTGACGTGGTGGCGCGCGTACGACGCGGTCTTCACGCGGATGCCCTTGTCGAGCGCGTCGGGGCCGAGGTAGGCGCCCCACGGCCACGCGGCGATGGCGACGTGCACCTTGGCGCCGACCGGCGAGACGCCCATCTTCTCCGAGCCGTAGAACGCGATCGGGCGCAGGTAGCAGGCCTCGTGGCCGTTGGCGCGCACGACGTCGACCTGCGCCTTCATCAGCTGCTCCCGCGTGTACGGGATCTTCATCATGTAGATGTGGGCCGAGTTGATCAGCCGCTGCGTGTGCTCCTTGAGGCGGTAGATCGCAGTGCCGCTCACCGTCTTGTACGCGCGCACGCCCTCGAACACCGCGAGGCCGTAGTGCAGCGAGTGCGTCAGCACGTGGGTGGTCGCCGAGCGCCACGGCACCAGCTTGCCGTCGTGCCAGATCCAGCCGTCGCGGTCGGCCATCGAGAGCGCGGCCTTCGCGGGCGCCTTTGCTTTTGCCATGGGGAAACGCCTTTCAGTCTTGTCGAGCGCGGATTGTAACCACAGTCGCGCGGGGCGCGCTACACTATTAACATGGATGTTAATCCTCTCGACGGCGTGTTCGCCGCGCTGGCCTCGCTGCACCGGCGGCGCATCCTCGCGTTCCTGTCGCAGACGGCGCTGTCGACCGCGGACCTCGCGGCCCGCTTCGGCATCAGCCCGCCCGCGGTTTCGCGGCACCTCGCGGTGCTGCTGCGGGCGGGCCTCGTCTCGACCGAGCGCCACGGGCAGCGCGTGCTGTACCGGCTGCGGCGCGACGCGCTGCTCGACGCGCTCGCCCGCTTCGCCTCCGAGGTCGACGGCCCGCTGCGCCGCGCGTCGCGCGCCGGGCACGTGCCGCGCGACGCGATCTGATGCTAGGCTCGCCCTGGCAAGGAGGGGGGATGCGGGGACGGATCGCGTGGCTGTCCGCCGCCGCGCTGCTGGCGCTCGCCGGGTGCGCGACGGTGGACGATGTGCTGGTGCGGCTGCAGCCGCTGGTGGGGGGCGACAGCATCGAGGTCGCCACGTTCTCGCGGGCCGGCGCCGACGACGAGCCGGCGCGGTACTGGCTGCCGTACATCGTCACGCCGTCCAAGCCGCGCACGCACTACCGCACGGCGCGCGTCGACGGCGGGGTCGCGCTCGAGGCGCGCGCCAACCGCTCGGCCTCGGGCCTGTACCGGCCGATCCGCATCGACCTGCGGCAGCACCCGCTGCTCGAATGGCGCTGGAAGGTGGCGCACCTGATCCCGGGCGCCGACAACCGCATCGCGCAGCGCGAGGATTCCCCGGCGCGGCTGATCGTCGCCTTCAACGGCGACCCCCAGAAGCTCGATTTCCTCGAGCGCGGCAAGATGCGCCTCGCCAAGGCGCTGTCCGGCCAGGAGCTGCCCTATGCGACGCTGATGTACGTCTGGTCCAACGCGCACCCGGCGGAGACGGTGATCCACAACCCGCATATCTCTCGCATCCGCATGATCGTCGTCGAATCCGGCGACGGCCGCGTCGGGCGCTGGGCAGAGTACCGGCGCGACCTCGCCGCGGACTACCGCCGGGCCTTCGAGGAGGAACCCGCGGAGGTGCTCGCCGTCGGCCTGATGACCGACAGCGACAACACGCGTGAGCAGGCCCGCGCGTGGTACGGCGACATCACGTTCCGAAAACGGTCTTCCACAGCGCCCTGACCGCGGACGCGTGCTCATCCGCCTCCGTTTGCACCACGCGCGCGTACTGCGCGCCGGCGAGGCGCAGCGCGTGCTGGCGCCGCCGCATCTCGCGGTAGGCATTGCGACCGCCCTCCGCGAGTGCCGCGGGGATCAGCCCGAGTTCCGCCGCCATGCCTAGCAGCGCGATGTTGCCCAGGTTCCGGGTCAGCCCGGGGTGGCGGCTGGCATGCGCCAGCACCAGGAACTGGACGAGGAACTCGACGTCGATCATGCCGCCGCGGTCGTGCTTGACGTCGAAGAGTTCCGTCCGGTTCGGGTGCGCCGCGTGCAGGCGCTCGCGCATCGCCAGCACCTCGGCGGCCAGCACCGCGGCGTCGCGCGGGCGCGTCAGCACCTCGACGCGGATGGCCTCGAACGCGTCGCCGACGGCGCGGTCGCCGGCGCAGAAGCGCGCGCGCGTCAGCGCCGGGTGCTCCCAGACCCAGGCTTCCGAGTCCTGGTAGCGGCGGAAGCCCTCCAGCGACGAGGCGAGCAGCCCCTTGTCGCCGTGCGGGCGCAGGCGCAGGTCGGTCTCGAACAGCGGGCCGGCGGTGGTCTGCGTGGTGAGCCAGCTGTTCAGGCGCTGCGCGAAGCGCATGTAGACCTCCTCGGCGCGCTCGTCGGCGTCGTCGTAGAGGAACACCATGTCGAGGTCGGACGCGTAGCCGAGCTCCTTGCCGCCGAGCTTGCCGTAGCCGATGACGGCGAACGCCGGCGCGGCGCGATGCGCGCCGCGCACCTGCGTCCATGCAGCGCGCTGGGCCGCGTCGAGCATGCGGTCGGCGAGTTCTGACAGGTGGTCGGCGAGGTGCTCCACGGTCAGCCGCCCGCCGAGGTCCTGCGCGAGCAGGCGGAAGAGCTGGCCCTGGTGCTGCTCGCGCAGCACGTTCATCTGCTGCTCGATGTCCCCCGCGTGCAGCGCGAGCAGGCCGTCGAGCGCGGCCTGGAACGCGGGCCAGTCGGGCGGCGCGTACAGCACGCGGTCGTCGAGCAGCTCGTCGAGCAGGATCGGGTGCCGCGTGACGAACTGCGCGGCCCACGGCGATGCGCCGATGATGGTCGCCACGCGCTGCAGCGCCTCGCGATGCTCGGCGAGCAGCGCGAGGTACGCGGCGCGGCGCGCCACCGCCTCGATCAGGTCGAGCCCGCGCACCAGCGTGGCATCGGGATCCGCGGTGCGGCGCGAGGCCTCGACCAGCGCCGGCACAAGCGCGTCGAAGCGCCGCCGCGACTCGGGCGGCAGCGAGACGTAGCGCTGGCCGGCCTGCGCCGCGGCGATGCGCCGCGACGTGCCCTCGACGTCGCGGAACCCGGCCTCGCCGAGCAGGCGCGCGCGCTCCTCGTCCGACCCCTCCCAGGCCGCGTGCATCGCGGATTCCGCGGCGGATTCGGCGAACACGGCCTGGAAGTGCTTCGTCACGTCGGCGCGGCGGGCATCGAGCTCGCGGGCGAAGGCCGTCCAGTCCGCGAACCCGGCCATCGCTGCGATGCGCGCGCGATCGTCGTCGTCGCCCGGCAGTTCGTGCGTCTGCCTGTCGTCGAGGTACTGCAGCCGGTGCTCGGCCCGGCGCAGGAAGTCGTAGGCGCGCGCGAGTTCCGTGTCGGCGCCCTCCGGCAGCATGCGGCGCTCGGCGAGCCGCGCCAGCGCCTCCAGCGTGGGCCGCACCTGCAGCGCGGGATCGCGCCCGCCGCGCACCAGCTGCAGCGCCTGCACCACGAACTCGATCTCGCGGATGCCGCCGGGGCCGAGCTTGACGTGGTCCGCCAGTTCGCGGCGCGCGACCTCGCGGCGCACGTCGGCGTGCAGCCGGCGCATCGCAGCGAGCGTGCCGAAGTCGAGGTATTTGCGGAACACGAACGGCCGCACGATGGCGGCGAGCTCGGCGTGGCGGCCGCGTCCGCCCGCGGCTGGCGCGTCGCCCGTCAGCGGGCGCGCCTTGATCCACGCATAGCGCTCCCATTCGCGGCCCTGCGTGAGCAGGTAGTGCTCGAACGACTGGAAATCCATCGCCAGCGGCCCCGAGTCGCCGTGCGGGCGCAGGCGCATGTCGACGCGGAAGGCGAAGCCGTCCTCGGTGACGTCCGCGACCAGCGCGATCAGCCGCTTGCCGACGCGCTCGAAGTACTCGGCGCAGGACAGGCGGCGCGCGCCGTCGGACTCGCCCTCCTCCGGGTAGACGAACACCAGGTCGATGTCGGAGGACACGTTCAGCTCGCGGCCGCCGCGCTTGCCCATGCCGATGACGATCAGTTCCTGCGCGCGCCCCGGGGCGTCGCGCGCGCGCCCGAATTCCGGCGCCAGCCGCGCCACCGCGCAGTCGAGCGCCGCGGCGATCACCGACTCGGCGAGGTCGCTCATGGCGCCGCAGACCTCCCGCAGCGGGGCATCGCCGTCGAGGTCCCGGGACATGGTGCGCACCATCACGCGGCGGCGCAGGGCGCGCAGGCGGCGGCGCGCCTCGGCGTCGTCGCAGGCGGCGAGGTCGCGCAGCGCGACGTCCATGTCGGCGCGCGTGAAGGGCCCTGGCGCATCGCGCTCGGCGACCAGCCCGGGCTGGGCCGCCAGCCACTGCGAGGCGCAGCGGGAAAGGTCTGTTTTCCGAGTGGAATCTGGCATTTACGGTTAGAATCCGGACAGGCCTAGCGGCAGGTTGGAAAGATTCCGGCGCCGCGGTGCCCCGAATCCGAGACTGAGACGTTAACGGTATCCATGGGGGCAACGCAAAGGAACGTTTGCAGGAATCCCGTGCCTGATAAGGAATGTCCGGAATGTTGACGCGGAACGGTCTCCTGCGGGTGCTGGAAGCGCTCGCGTGGGCCATGTTCTTCGCAGTCGCGGTCTTCATGCTGGTGCTGCGCTACTGGGCGCTGCCCAACATCGAGCGCTTCCGGCCGGGCATCGTCGCCGCCATCTCCAAGGGCGCGGGGCTCAAGGTCACCGTCGGCTCGATCGAGGCCGACTGGCGCGGACTGCGCCCGCAGATCGAACTCTCCGACGTGCGCATCCACGACCGCGAGGGCCGCGAGGCGCTGGTGCTGCCGACGGTGCGCAGCGTGGTGTCGTGGCGCTCGATGCTGTTCCTCGACCTGCGCATGCGCTCGTTCACGATCGAGAGCCCGCGGCTCGCCGTGCGGCGCGACGCCAAGGGCGACATCTACGTCGCCGGCGCGCGCATCTCCGGCGAGAAGGGCGACGGCAGCCTCACCGACTGGGTGCTGGGGCAGAACGAGATCGTCATCCGCGACGCCGAGATCGACTGGACCGACGAGATGCGCGGCGCGCCTGCGCTGGCGCTGAAGTCGCTGAACTTCCGCCTGCACAACGACGGCGACCAGCACGACATCGGCGTGTCGGCGAGGCCGCCGGCGCACCTGGGCTCGGGGCTGGAGGTGCGCGCGCGGCTCGTCGGCCGCAGCGTCACGCAGCCCTCGGCCTGGAACGGCCGGCTGTTCGCGGAACTCGGCTACACGGACCTCGCGGGCTGGCGCCAGTGGGTCGACTATCCCTCGGACGTGCGCCATGGCCAGGGCGCGCTGCGCGTGTGGGTGACGCTGGGCGACGGCCGCCTCACGCGCGCCACCGCCGACGTGGCGCTCACCGGTGTCGTCGCGAAGCTCGGCCACGACCTGCCGGTGCTCGAGGTGCGCAGCGTGCGCGGCCGCGTGCAGGGCCGCGAGACGCCCAACGGTTACGAGTTCGGCGCGCGCAACCTTTCGCTGTCGACCCCGCGCGGCCCCGAGATGCGCTCGACCAGCTTCCTCGCGCGCGTCGAGGGCGGATCGCCGCGCCGCGCCGGCGCACAGGTGGCGGAGGGCTGGAAGCCGACCAGCGGCGCGGTGACCGCGAACCAGATCGAGCTCGCGCCGCTGGCGCATCTCGCCGACTTCCTGCCGTTTCCCGCGGACCTGCGGCGCGTGCTCGCGGAGCTCGCGCCGCAGGGCAACCTCTACGACGTCAAGTTCGACTGGGCGGGCGAGCTGCCCGACGCGGCGACGTTCAAGGCGCGCGCCCGCTTCAACGGGCTGGCGATGCACGCGTGGCGCAGGCTGCCGGGTTTCGCGGGCCTCTCGGGCAGCGTCGACGCCACCGAGAAGAAGGGCACGCTGCAGCTCGCCTCGCAGAAGTCCGAGCTCGACCTGCCGCGCGTGTTCCCCGAGCCGCGCATCGCGCTCGACGCGCTGTCCGGGCAAGTCGACTGGGAGCGCGCGAAGGACGACAGCGTGCACGTGCGCCTCGGCAACCTCGCGTTCTCCAACGAGCATGCGGCGGGCACCGCGTACGGCGCCTACACCTTCACCGGCGCGGGACCGGGCGTGATCGACCTTTCCGCGCAGCTGGCGCGTGCCGACGGCAAGTTCACGGCGAAGTACCTGCCGCTGTCGACGCTGATGGGCGAGGCGACGCGCAGGTGGCTGGCGGGCTCGATCCAGGGCGGGCTGTCCACCGACGTGCGGCTGCGGCTGAAGGGCGACCTGCGCGATTTCCCGTTCGCCGGCGGCGAGAAGGGCCTGTTCCAGGTCGCGGCGAAGATCACGCGCGCCCGGCTCGACTACGCCACCGGCTGGCCGGCGATCGACGCCATCGAGGGCGACCTGCTGTTCGAGAACGAGAAGATGGAGATCGTCGCGCGCAGCGGCCGCATCCTCGGCGCGAAGATCGCGAACGTGAAGGCGACGCTGCCGTCGCTGCTCGAGCCGGACAAGGTGCTGCGCGTCACGGGCGTCGCCGACGGCCCGACGCAGGAGTTCATCAAGTACGTCGCCGAGAGCCCGGTGCGCCGCAACCTCGAGGGCATCATCGACACGATGGCGTCGAAAGGCCAGGCGCACCTTGCGCTGAAACTCGACCTGCCGCTCGCCGACCTGTCGCGCACCCGCGTGAACGGCGACCTGCGCTTCACGGGGAACACGCTCACCATCGACGGGCGCCTGCCGCCGATCGAGCGCGCCGCCGCGGTCATCGGCTTCACCGAGTCGGGGGTCGAGGTGCGCGAGGCGGGCGGGCAGCTGTTCGGCGGCCCGTTGAGCGTCGGCGGCGGCACGCAGAAGGACGGCGCGATGGTCATCACCGCCCGCGGGACCTTCACGCCGGAAGGCATCCGGCCGGTGTTCGACCACCCGTGGCGCCGTTTCGCCACCGGCAGCGCGCCCTACACCGCCACGGTCGCCTCGCAGGCGGGCCGCGTACAGGTCGTGTTCGAGAGCACGCTCGCCGGCATCGGCATCGCGCTGCCGCCGCCGCTGGAGAAGGCGGCAACGGCGACGATGCCGCTGCGCGTCGAGATCGTGCCGGGCGAGAGCGGCACGCGCGAGCGCATCTCGGTGTCGCTCGCGCGGACCATTCAGGGCGAGTTCCTGCGTGCGCGCGAGGGCGGTGAGATGCGGCTGCAGCGCGCGGCGGTCTCGCTCAACGCGCCGGCCGGCGAGGCGGTGCGCCTGCCGGAGCGGCGCGGCGTGCTCGTGTACGGCACGCTGCCGGGGCTCGACCTCGACCGCTGGCGCCCGGTGATGGCCGGCGACACGGGCGGCGGCGGCGCGGCGACCTTCGACCTGCGCATCGGCACGCTGGACGCGTTCGGCAAGCGGCTGCGGACGGTGGCGATGAAGGGTGGCGCGGACGCCGGCGGCTGGTCGGCGAACGTCAACTCCGCCGAGCTCGCGGGAGACATCGCCTACCGCGGCGATGGCGACGGCAAGCTGAGCGCCCGCCTCGCCTACTTCACGATCCCCGACGACGTGCCGGGCGGGAAGGCCGCGGGCGGCGCGGCGACGGCGCGCGACTATCCCGCGGTGGACCTCGTCGCCGAGAGCTTCACGTTCCGGGGCAAGAAGCTCGGCCGCGTCGAGATCGCCGCGGAGCACGACGGCCCGAACTGGCGCATCAGCCGGTTCTCGCTGGTGAACGCCGACAGCGCGATGAGCGGCAAGGGCGTGTGGCAGACCACACCCGTGTCGCGCACCACGCTGGCGTTCAACTTCGATGCCAGCGATGTCGGCAAGTTCCTCGAACGCATCGGCAACCCCGACCACGTCAAGGGCGCGACGGCGAAGCTGTGGGGCACGCTGGCGTGGAACGGCGACCCGGTGAACATCGACTATCCGAGCCTTGGCGGCGAGATGACGCTGCGCATGGAGGACGGGCAGTTCCTCGAGATCGAGCCCGGCATCGGCAAGCTGGTGTCGCTGATGAGCCTGCAGATGCTGCCGCGGCGCATCGCGCTGGACTTCCGCGACGTGTTCTCCAAGGGCTT
>SXGU01423627.1_pt1 | contig 13664 bp, 10 predicted proteins | sample 3174531 | NCBI WGS metagenome assembly SXGU01 (sample SAMN11356863, study PRJNA531348) | freshwater metagenome | isolation source: freshwater sample F1-140 | place: China: Fuxian Lake, Yuxi | collected 2017-12-25 | reverse complement strand
GGTCTTGCCATGGCGACGGGCGACGTTCTTGACGATGTACTTGTACATCATCATCTTGTCGGCGGTGCGGACCAGCGAATCGAAACGGATGTCGATTTCCGCCTGACCGGCCGTGGCAACTTCATGGTGATGCTTCTCAATCTGGATGCCGGCCTTCTCCATCTCCAGAATCATCTCGCTGCGGATATCCTGTTGGGTATCGGTCGGGGCGACCGGGAAATAGCCTTCCTTCTGACGGATCTTGCCGCCCAGGTTATGGCCTTCCTGCCCCATGTTCCAGACGCCCTCTTCGGAATCGATGAAGTAGTAGCCGCTGTGGCCGTTCTGATCGTAGCGGGCTTGATCGAAAATGAAGAACTCGGCTTCCGGGCCCCAATAGGACGTGTCGCCAATCTTTGTACTCTTGAGGTATTGCTCCGCTTTCTGGGCGACATAGCGCGGATCGCGATCGTAGGTCTCGCGCGTAATCGGATCGACGATGTTGCCGATGAGGCTCAGCGTCGGGACCGCACAGAAGGGATCGAGACAGGCCGTCGCCGGATCCGGCACGACCAACATATCGCTGTTATTGATGGCCTTCCAGCCACGAATGGAGGAGCCGTCCAATCCGGACCCGTCCCTGAAGAGGTCTTCCGTCAATTCGCTCGTCGGGATGCTGAAATGCTGCCACGTCCCGATGAGATCGACGAACTTCAAGTCCACGATCTGGACCTTGTGCTTCTTCACATACTCCAATACCTCATTCACGTTCATCCCACTTCTCCTTTCAACTCACCCGCATGAGACTATGCCGCCTCTGCTAGGCCGCTTTCGCCTCGAGAAAATTCTCGAGGGCCGTTTCAACTCCCGTTCGTACCCGCTCCAATTGTCCAAGATCGTCGAGCTTCTTATTTTGATGATCCGTGACATAAAATACGTCTGCCACTTGATCTAGTCTCGTGGAAATGCGGGCGGCATGGATGGACAAGCCGAGCTGAAAGATCGTGTTTGTGATCACATACAGCAACCCCTGTCGGTCATCGGCAAACACATCAAGGATCGTATAGGCGTCCGACGTTTCATTGTCGATCCGCACCTCCGTCGCTTCACGGGCTTTCGGCAAAGACCTGGTTAGCTTCAACCGCGCGCCCCGGCGCAACACATTGTCGACATGCTCCCACCCCTTGAGGACCGACGCAATCCGGTCGCCTACCGTCCGCAACCGCTCAGCCGGAGGCGCGCCCTGATACTCCGGGTCCATCACTTGGAACGTATCGACCACGACCCCGTCCGCTCTAGTCAGAATCTGCGCGTCGAGAATCTGCACTCCGCTGCCGGCCATGACCCCGGCGATCTTAGAAAAAATTCCCGGCGTCACGTCATTATGGGTCACGACGCTATACTCGCAAGTGCCCAGCTCCCGGTTGAACTCCGCCTCCACCAACACCTCACCGACATGCAACCGCCGCACGGCCGCCAAATGCCCCGCGATACGAGCCGGCACCGTGCCATAGACATAGCGCTCTGGGAATTGGGCCAATTGGCCCTCGACCCAGGCCAGCGTCTCACCGGCCTGCCCGGCGAGCACTGGGTGTCGGCTGACCTCCTCGGCAATCTGGCGAACCCGTTCCGGGTCCACACCCTCATTCCGTTCCCCGGACACCTCAGCCATCGTACGTTGATAGAGCTCGACCAGCAGCGATTCCTTCCACTTGGTCAAGACACCGGGACCGACCGCGGCGATATCGGCCGCCGTCAGCACCAACAGTTTCTTCAAGACCTCCGGTGTCCCCACTTCGCGGGCAAAGGGCAATACCACCTTGACGTCGTTCGGGTCCCGTCGAAAGGCCGTGTGGGCCATCAACAAGTGCCGGTGCACGAGAAATGAGAGCGTCCGCAGATCCTGCTCATCGAACCCGAGCCGGGCTGCCGCGTCCTCAGCCAGGCGCCTCCCCACATCACTATGATCTTCTTCCTGGCCCTTTCCTAAATCATGGAACAGGACGGCCAGGTGCAGGAGGTCTTTCCGCTTGATACTGCGATAGATCTCCCCCATCGCCCCCTGGTCCTGTGCGAGGTCCTCCGCTCGTGCCACCGCGAGCAGACTATGCTCATCGACGGTGTACTTATGGTACTGATTGAACTGCATCAGGCCACGGACCGTGCCCATGGCGGGCACCAACTTCTCAAGCACCGAGGCCCGATGCATGGCCTCTAGCGTCTTGGCTGTGCCAGGCCCCCCGAGAATCGTGAGAAACGTCCGATTGACCTCTGGCGTGCGATAGGCCTCCGCTGAGACCGTACCGACATGCCGGTGAATGTCTTCGAGCAAAGGCGGCGCAATGGTCAGCCTCTGTGATCGCGCCAAATCGAACAGACGAAGAAGCAAGGCTGGGCTTTCTAGTACCTTCGCACGATGTTCGTCCGCGACCGTCAGGATCCCGCTGCGAACAACAAAGTAGCCATCGACACGGGGCGCCGGGAGAAACCGCGTCAACCGCAGCCAGAACGGCACGCTCCGGCACCGTTCGACAAATCGCATACAGCGTTCATGCAACCCTGTCGTGTGCTGGTAATACTGTTGCATGAACTGCTCAACGGCCAACAAATGTGGCCGGTCCTGGAATCCAAAATGTTGGGCCAGCCAGATCTGTTCGTCGAACGAAAGAATTTCCTGGGCCGTATCGGCATGGACGTGGAGCAAGGCCCTGACCCGCCAGAGAAAATCACGCGCTTCCGTCAAAGCCATCGAATCGGCCCGGGAGAGGATGCCGCGATCGGACAGTTCGCGAATTGTCGGCGCCTGGTAGCGGGCCATGCCGGCCCATTGGAGCAGATGTAAATCACGGAGACCGCCTTTGCTTTTCTTGACGTTCGGTTCCAGCAAATACACCGTCTCGCCGAACTTCAGATACTCGCGCCGGCGCTCTTCGAGCTTGTGATCCAGATAGGCATCCGTGCCCTTGGCCACGACCTTCCTCAGATACCGGCCATGAAACTGCTCAAATAATTCAGGGCTGCCAGCCAGAAACCGGGACTCCATCATCGACGTTTTCACTGTCGCATCGCTCTCAGCCAACTCGATACAGTCATGGATCGTTCGCACGCTATGCCCCACCTGAAATCCGCAATCCCACAAGGGATGGAGGACCGCGCGCACAAGTGATTCGACCTGCGGTTGGGCCTCGGAACGGAAGAGCACCATCAGGTCGATGTCCGAATGGGGGGCTAGTTCTCGACGGCCATATCCACCCAAGGCCACCAGACAGCATTGATGGAGGCCGGCTGAGGCAACCGCAGCGCCCCCCTCCCGCACCGCATTCCGGTACCGCCCAATGATCAGCCCGTCCACCAGCTCCGTCATGGCCGCCATGGTTTCCGCGCCAGTCGCGCCTGCCATGACCCGCTCGTCGATGATGCGGCGTTGCTCAGCGAGAAACAGGCCGACCGCCGCCATATCGGCGGTCGGCCCTGAAAAGCTGGAGAGATCCTGTGTTGCGCCCATAGTCACAGAGCCGTTTCTCCGGTTTCAGCAGTCCTGATACGAACCGCGTCTACTAAATCACGCACGAAGATCTTGCCATCCCCGATGCTGCCGGTCTTGGCCGCCCGGGCAATGGTCTCGAGCGCGCGCGACAGCTGCGCATCTGTGACGGCCACTTCGATTTTGACTTTCGGCACAAACTCGATCGAATATTCCTGGCCCCGATACGTTTCCTTGTGACCCTTCTGACGGCCGAACCCTTTGACCTCCGTGACCGTCATCCCCTGCAGACCGATTTCCATCAGGGCATCTTTGACTTCATCCAACTTAAACGGCTTGATGATGGCTTCAATCATCTTCATGTCACGGCCTCCTTACCAGGTCACCCGAGGACGCGGGCTATCCATCGTCGCTGAGATCGCCGGCATGATCGCATGGTCAATTGTGTCATCGTCTGTCTATGAATAGGCCCGCTCGTTATGCTGGCTCAGGTCCAGCCCAGTCGATTCGTCTTCCGGAGAAACCCGCAACCCGACCGTTGCATTCACGATCTTCAAAATGACCCAGGTGCCAAGCACGGAAAACAATGCCACCGCGCACACCATGATGGCCTGAATCCCGAGCTGCCCCGCATTTCCGAAAAAGAGCCCATCAGCCCCGGCGGCATTGATCGCCTTGGAGGCGAACAGGCCCGTCGCGAGGATGCCGACGACTCCGCCCACACCGTGGATTCCCACGACATCGAGCGTGTCATCATAGCCCATCCTCCCCTTCCAAACAACGGCGAAATAGCACAGAAACCCTGCAAAAACGCCGATTATGATCGCTGAAAATGGCCCGATATACCCGGAAGCCGGCGTCACAGTGGCCAACCCGGCCACCGCACCGCTGGCCACCCCGAGGACGGTGGGCTTCCCACGATGCAGCCACTCCACGCCCATCCACGCCAAGGCACCAGTTGCCGCAGCCGCGTGGGTCGCCAAAAAGGCACTCGCGGCCAGCCCATTCGCGCCCAAGGCGCTGCCCGCGTTGAACCCGAACCAGCCGAACCAGAGCAGGCCCGTTCCCAACAGGGTGAAAGGGAGGTTGTGAGGCGCCAGATAATCCCTGCCATGGCCTTTACGCGGGCCCAGCACGATGGCGCAGACCAGCGCGCTTGCGCCGGACGTGATGTGCACCACCGCGCCTCCGGCAAAGTCTAACGCGCCCATCTTGCCCAACCATCCACCGCCCCAGATCCAATGGGCCACTGGGACATAAATGACAAGAGACCAGAGGACCGTAAACAGCAAGAGGGCCGTGAACTTGATCCGCTCTGCCATCGCCCCCATAATCAAGGCCGGCGTAATGGCGGCAAACATGAGCTGGAATAGCATAAACACTTGATGGGGAATCGTCGGACCATAAACCGGATGGGGCTCGCTCCCAACCCCGTTGAGCCCGACCCACTCAAGGCTTCCGATAAAACCGCCCTGATCGGGACCGAAGGCCAGGCTATACCCGACAAGAATCCAGAGCAGACTGACCAGACAGAGCACAACGATGCTCTGCATGATCGTCCCCAGGATATTCTTGCTGCGCACCAGCCCTCCGTAAAAGAGCGCCAAGCCTGGTATCGCCATGGCTAGGACGAGCGCCGTGGACATGAGGACCCAGGCCGTGTCCCCTGTATCGATCTTCAACGCAGGGGCTGCGGTCGCGACCACTTCAGCCGATGTGACCGCTATGTCCTGGGCCACGACGGTCCCAGGACAAATCGCCAAGACTCCTCCCATTACGGCCGCGAGGGTCAAACCCATGACGATGAGCCTCCCTTGGCACTTGCGATTGCTCTCGCGTTCCTGGTCAACTACCATTCCCCCTCCTTCTCCTCGGCACCCCTGCTTACGAATAGGACCGTTCGTCATGTTGCGTGAGGTCCAAGCCTATTCGCTCTTCCGTTTCACTGACACGCAGCCCCATCAATTCATCCACCAGTTTCAGAAGCACGAAAGTTCCCACGAACGAAAACACAACCGAGATCAGCACGGCCATCGCTTGAATACCCAACTGTGCTGGATTCCCGTAGAACAGCCCGTTGGCGCCGGCGGTATTGACCGCCGTCGAGGCAAACAACCCGGTCGCCAACGCGCCCCAGATGCCTCCGACTCCATGAATCCCCACCACATCGAGGGCGTCATCGTAGCCCAGCCGAGACTTCCACAATACCGCTCCATAGCAGAGCACTCCCGCTCCCAGACCGATCACGATCGACGCCATCGGACCGACGAATCCCGAAGCAGGCGTAATTGCCACCAGCCCAGCCACCGCCCCGCTGACCGCCCCCAGCACGGTCGGTTTGCCTCGATAGATCCACTCCGTAACCATCCAGGACAACGCTGCGGTGGCTGCCGCCATATTGGTCGCAACAAAGGCGCTAGTCGCCACCGCTCCGGAGGTCAGCGCGCTGCCTGCGTTGAACCCGAACCAGCCGAACCAAAGCAGGGAGGCGCCCAGCAAGGTCATAGGCAAATTATGCGGAGACATAGTGTCCTTGCCGTAGCCCACTCGCTTCCTCAGCACGATGGCACAGGCCAAGGCCGCAGCACCGGAACTGATATGGACGACTGTCCCTCCGGCAAAATCCAGCGCTCCCATGTTGCGAACCCAGCCCCCGACCGCCCAGACCCAATGGGCCAGCGGATCGTAGATGAAGGTCGCCCAGAGCAAGGTGAAGACTAGAAAACTGCCGAACTTCATCCGTTCGGCAAAGGCGCCGGTCATGAGGGCTGGCGTAATCACCGCGAACATCATTTGAAAGATCATGAAAGCTTGATGGGGCACGGTCGCGGCATAATCGACGTTGGGCTCCAACCCGACGCCGTTTAGCCCGATCCATTCAAGCCCGCCAATCAGATGGGCCTTATCCGGCCCGAAGGCCAGACTGTAGCCCCACAAAGCCCACTGGAGGCTGATCAGACAGAGGATGATAAAGCTCTGCATGAACGTGCCCAAGGCATTCTTCGAGCGAACCATGCCGGCATAAAACAAGGCCAAGCCTGGCGCCGTCATCGCTAGCACCAATGCCGTCGAGATCAATAGCCAGGCTGTGTCGCCCGTATCGATCTTTGCCGGGACCGGCACAGCAGCCGGAGCCGCCTCCGACACAAAAGGCGCTACCGCTGCTGGAACCGGAGCCTTCATGTCTTGAGCATAGAGACCCGGCGCCCCGAATAAGATGGCGCAGGCCAGAACAGGAAGCATCGCTGGGCTGATAGGTATAAATCGGTTCATGATCCACTCCTTTCCTCCCCTGTCTAGAAGAGGTAAACGATTTGGACTGACAGGGTTTCTTGATTGTTCACTGCGCGGCTGCCATAGAGAAACACATTTTTATCGGACTTGTCGTAGCGGAACTCGGCTCGCGTAATCAGCGAAGGAAACGGCTTATATTGAAGCGTAAAGGTGTTTTCCCAGAGCGTTTGAGCGGCTATTGTGGCCGCGACCGTCTCGGTCGCCCCCGCACAGGTATTGGTGCCTCCGGCAAACCCAAAGCTTCCACGACAGGTACGAGTCCCTCCCGCATCCTCGAAGATTTCGCCGCGGAATCTGGCGCTCCATTGATCGCTGAAATCATGAGTCAGGTAGCTGGCCAGCCCATTCCAGCGGGCATTTCGTGATCGGTTGACCGTGCTCACGTTCCCTTCATTCCCGTAGTAGGGCTCTAAAACGATAGTGTCCTGGTCGGTGGCCTTGACGGTCATAATCGTCCCTACCACCGTCCGCTTGGCCGTCGGATCGGCTCCGGTGGAGGCAGGGGCGGCCCCTTGGCTGTTGGATTGCTCTGCGCCGTAGGACCCGTAGAAACTCATACCGAACTTCTCATGCGGTGTCAGAGCCAGGAGCCACTCGAAGGATTTGCCCTTGTTGTTATCGGTCACGTTATCCCAGCCGTTAATCACACCGAGTGACGCGCTCACCATCGGATTGAATGCATAGCTAAGCCGGACGCCGGTAGTCGTGAAGGCCTGGCCTAAGCCGAACATGAAACTGCGCGAAAAGTTGGGATTCTCGAAACTATTGATCACCTCATAGCCGATCAACGTATTGATCTTCCCCGCTTGAATCTTCAAACCGTTGCCGATCGGGGCGATGTATTCTCCGTAAACTTCTTGAAAATCGAGCTCGTTATTGCTGGCGCCAGACGCAAAGTTCGTACGCGCCCGCGTCACTCTGGCATCCAACCCGAAGTTCAGTCTGGTACGGAACCCGAGGCGATCCATACCGCTCCCGCCACCATCAGCAGGCCGTTCCAACATGATTTGCACCAGGTGAGTTGAAAAGGAATTCGCATCGGTGTCGAAGATATGCAGTTGGTTAAGGTTGCTATTGGGATTGTTAAAATTGTGGGTATAGGCCACGTCCAGAAATCCTGAGGCCTTGAACCCCAAGGTCTTCCAGATGGACGGCGCATCCACTTTTTTCTCTAAAGAATCCAGCCGCTCCTGCACGGTCGGCGGTGGGGCCGACGGCGCCGCTGGCTCTTGGGCAAATCCTGCGTTGCCGCCGAGCAGCGACAACAGCGCCCACAAGCCTATACCAATGAGACTGCGTATTGACATCGTAATATCACTCTTGTCGATTGGTGGTTCCAGTACTCATGCCCCTTGCCGCTCTCACCTCGACAACGTCGTCGCGACGCACACCCTTGGGTGCAACCCCTATCCTGCATGCCCACATCGATTCGACCGGCCAACCGATCCATCTCGGCTCTCAGCTTTTCCACGCGATTCAGCCGGCTCGAATGGAGTCAAAAAAAAACGCCTCTAGCCTGCTGGGGCTGGAGGACGTCATTGTCCATGCCATACTATATAAAACACCGGTGTGAAACGTCACTGTTCCCCAGTTTGATGAACCGAGTTGTACCATGGAGATGAAAAATCTGTCAACGACTTTACCTTTCCCACACTCTGGCCTGACGATGCCCTATCGTCTGTGCTAGATTCGCTCGTACCTATGATCCTCCCATCGCCATCCTCTCCAGTGGAGCGGCCACACAAACCTTCCTTTTCCCTGGTCCTCCTCTGTCTTCTCTTCGCCGCCTGCGCGACCACCGACCAGCGCGACAGGGCCCTCATCGAAGACCCGCGCGGAGCGGTGGCGCTGCGCCGAATGCCAGATCAATCAGTTCAGGCCAGTCACCCGATCAATCTCGAACCGGCCATCATCGCCCGAGTCTTGAGCGGGATGCAAGTCCAGGAACGCCAACGGACCCTCCAGGAGTTGCTGGCAGGGTCCTCTTCCGTCCCGGTCTTTTCGGCAGAAGAGGTCCAGTTCCTCGCGCCCAGGATTATCAAAGCTCTCACGACCGCCTCAACGGGAGAGGCCGTGTCATTCCAGATCACGAGCCCTCAGCAAAACAGTGGCCGCTTGGAACATGCAGTCATCGAAACCACGACAGGCTCTCTTTACGCCTATGGCCTCTCGCTGTATGTGACGCTCGCTCAATATCGACATACCCCGGCCCAAACGAACACGGACGGGCTTGCCCACCGGAGGCTGCCAGATCCGTCAAACCTTTCAAACCGCACTCTGTCGTTCACTCCACGCCTGGCCCAACGGTCCGATACGTTCAACCGGCCAACAGGCGGAAGCGCGACCGACCGGTTTCTCGTCATCGACTATCAGCTATTGCAACAAACCCCTCCAGTAGCAGCAGCAGCAGCAACAACCACCGAGCCACCTGCGCCACAGGTGGAACAGGCCGCACAGCCTCGCAAACCTCTTGCGGGAGTCACGCCAGTAGAGAGTCCATCCCACGCCGCAGCGCCTATGGCTCATCGCGAAATGGAGATTCGCACGCTCAAAGATCTCGTGGTCAAAAAAGACTTGGAGTTGGAAACCATCCGGAAGGAGCTGCAAATAATTCGCGAACAACTCGATAGCCGGAAGCGAAAATCCGCACCACTGACACCCCGTCAGAGCGCCCCGTAATCAACCCCTCTCACATTCAAATATTCGTGCAGCTACTGACTGAACTCATCCCGCAGGATACTCAAAAATCTCGCTCTGCAAAACTGCAGGGATTGAAGAGCCGAGGCGTATCCGTCAGGCACATTGATGATCTGAACGATGCAAGAACGACGCGGACAGGCTTTTTCGGTATCCTACTAAGAATTACAATAGCCGTTTGTGATCGGCATCCGCCGATCTTTACCCAGAGCCCGATGCGTAATCTTGATACCGATCGGCGCCTGTCGGCGTTTGTGCTCGCTGCTATCCACCAACGCAATCACACGTGCCACCGTCGTTCGGTCATACCCCGCTTCAACGATCTCTTCGAGCGACCGGTCTTCTTCCACATAGGCTTGGAGAATAGGGTCTAAGACCTCATAGGGCGGCAGCGAATCTTCATCCTTTTGATTGGGCCTCAGCTCGGCGGTCGGCGGTCGATCGAGCGTCCGTTTGGGGATTGCCGGGGTTGTGCCACGACGATTCCGTAGCTTCGCCAGGTCATAAACCATCGTCTTCGGCACATCTTTGATTGCGGCAAATCCGCCGGCCATATCCCCGTACAAGGTGGCATAGCCCACGCTCATCTCGCTCTTATTACCCGTGGTGAGCACCAGGTGGCCAAACTTATTGGAGAAGGCCATCAGCAGGTTACCCCGGATGCGGGCCTGGAGATTCTCTTCTGTTATATCAGCCACACGGTCCTCAAACGTCTCGGCAAGCGATTGCCGATAGGTATCGAACAACCTCGTGATAGGAATCGTGCGAACGAAGATCGCAAGCCGTTTCCCCAATTCCGCCACATCCGCGTAACTGTCTTGCGACGTGTAGGGCGACGGCATGAACAGGCCCAAGACGTTCTCAGCGCCCAACGCATCGACGGCCAGAACGGCAGTCAAGGCCGAGTCCACCCCGCCGCTCAACCCGATCATGACCCGTGTAAATCCGTTTTTCCTAACGTAGTCACGCACGCCCAGCGTGAGAGCCCGATACACTTCTTCCAGTGGGTCAAGGGCTGCCACCAGATCAGGAACCGCGCGCGCGCGAACTTTTGGGATAGCCGGAAGCGACGCCACGCATATCTCTACCACCGCGGCAATCCGTCTCGGTAGGAGCTTCTTCTGGCCCTGCGTACGTCGCGCGCGCGCGACCGCCTCCATATTAAGGTCTGCCACGATGAGATCTTCCTCAAAGGCTTTCCCTCGTGCGATGACCTCGCCCTGGTGGTCGAGGATCACGCTGTTCCCGTCGAAGACCAGCTCGTCCTGCCCGCCGACCACGTTGGTGTAGGTCAGCACCACCCCGTTTTCCCTCGCGCGAGTCGCCAGCATCTGTTCGCGCACCCGGCTCTTGCCCAAATGAAAAGGCGAGGCATTGATGTTCACGATAACTTCGGCACCAGCCGCTGTCTGGAACCGGGTCGGACCTTCCGGCACCCAGACGTCCTCGCAAATATTCACTCCGATCACCGTGCGACGCAGGCGGATAAGCGGCAACCGTCGGCCTGGATGAAAATAACGGCTCTCGTCGAACACCCCGTAGTTCGGCAGGTACCACTTGCAATAGGTCGTGATAAGTTTTTGATCGGCGATGAACGCCGCCGCATTGTAGAGTTCGTGCGACCCGGCCGGCACAACCGAAAAACGTGCCGGCTTCGGGTCGATGCCATCGTTCTGGCTGACGTAGCCCACCACCGCAGCCAGGCCCCGGCAGTGACGGACAATTTCCTGAAGCGCGCGGCGATTGTCCGCGATAAAGCGAGGCTTCAGCAAGAGGTCTTCTGGCGGATAGCCGGTGATCGCCAGCTCAGGAAATGCGACTAAATCGACCTTCGCCTTTTTCGCCTCACGCAGCCAGGCCGTGATCTGGCGGACGTTGCCATCCAGATCCCCGACTGTCGGATTCATCTGCACCATGGCGATACGAAACATGTGCATAAGTAAAAATGCCCTCACGCGCTCTTGCGAGTTGCGAGTATCATTCTCCTCCGCGATAAGTACTTGGTTAACACGGGGACTCTGTTGCCTCCGAGTGCGTGCAAGAATAGACTGGGGTTTGCGGGGTGTCAAACCTGCGGCCCGAGCCGACCTCGCCCTCAGACGTTCCCGACCCGACACCGGCCTGCACCTGGATCGCCTGGCTTCACGGCATCATTATGGGTCTTGCAGAAATATTTTTCAGGATAACTGAATCACGGGCGTAATTATTGTCATTAGAATCGCCATTAATACGCAGATCGGCGCGCTCATGGGATCGGCCTTGGCCGTCAGTGCCGCGGTGTTCTGTGGCGCGCATGATGAAGCTATCCGTGATAGGCTGCTCGGCTATAATGCTGCGCGACCCGTGATGGCTCTCGGAGGATTCTTCTTGGTGCGGAATGTGCCCAGCTTTATCTATCTACGCGGGTACCAGGCAGGTCGAAAAATAGTTGGCCAAGACATTATTCTTCATAACTTTGTCCGCTCTTTAACCAGGCACTACCACAAAGGAGTATGACATGCACCTGACACCAAGAGAGTTGGACAAGTTGATGATCTATATGATGGCCGAGGTCGCACTGAAGCGCAAAGCGAAGGGATTGAAACTGAATCATCCCGAAGCCGTGGCGGTGATTACGGCCTCGGCGCTGGACGGGGCACGCGAAGGGAAAACCTTGGAGCAGGTCATGAAAGAAGCCCGGCTTACATTGACACGGAACGACGTCATGGAAGGCGTGGCGGAAATGATCCCGCTGGTCCAGCTGGAAGCGGTCTTCACGGATGGCAGCCGCCTGGTTACCGTTCACGGGCCAATCCAGTAATCGGATCGACATTGCTCAACGGACTTTGCAACCAACAAAGGGAGCAAGAAAAATGGCAACTCAAAAACCACACACCGCGGCGAAGACACCCGTCGGCGGCTATGTTCTCTCCGACAAACCCATTGAAATCAATGCGGGGCGACCTACAGTTACAATCAAGGTGCGCAACACCGGGGACCGCCCTGTTCAGGTCGGCTCCCATTATCATTTCTTTGAGGTCAATCGTGCCCTGGAATTTGACCGGAGGGCGGCGTTTGGTCAACACCTGGATATTCCGGCCTCGACGGGGCTGCGCTTCGAACCGGGCGACGAGAAAGAAGTGGCGCTGGTTCCATTCGGGGGCCTGCAACTTATCTATGGGTTCAGCAACCTGGTTGACGGCTGGACTGGAAGCGGCCCCACCCCGGGCTACCAGCCGAATCTCGACAAGGGATTGGAACGCGCGGCCAAACTTGGCTTCAAGTCTAAGACCCAAAAACCATAATGAGCATAATGAGATAACCCAGCACGAGCCACTATTAGGCCCCGTTGGCCAAGAAAGAAGACACGCGTATGTCACGCATATCTCGTAAGGAAAATGCGAGCCTATTTGGCCCGACTGTCGGAGACAAAATTCGCTTGGGCGACACCGACCTCTACATCGAGATCGAGAAGGATCTACGCGTGTACGGTGATGAAGCCATCTATGGAGGCGGCAAGACGTTGCGCGACGGCATGGGAATGGATAACCAGCTCACGAGCGAGGGTGGCGCCCTCGATCTGGTGATCACCAATGTCACGGTGGTGGACCCGATCCTCGGCGTCATCAAAGCCGATGTTGGCATCAAGGACGGCAAGATCGTCGGCGTCGGCAAAGCCGGTAATCCCAGCACCATGGACGGCGTGACCCCAGGACTCACGGTCGGCGCGGCCACGGATGCCATCACCGGCGAACACCTGATTCTGACGCCAGCCGGCAACGACGGGCACATCCATATGATTTCGCCACAACAAGTCTACGCGGCCCTGAGCAATGGCGTCACCACCTTCTTCGGCGGCGGCATCGGGCCGACCGACGGTACAAACGGCACGACCATCACCTCCGGGCGTTGGAACATTGAGATGATGCTCCGAGCAGTCGAAGGGCTGCCTATTAACTTTGGATTTCTGGGCAAAGGTAACTGCTCGGGCAAAGCGCCTCTGGTCGAGCAGGTCCTGGCAGGCGCCGCAGGCTTCAAGATTCACGAAGATTGGGGCACTACCCCCTCAAACATTCGGGCCAGTCTCTCTGTCGCCGACGAGATGGATGTACAGGTCTGCATCCACACCGATACCCTCAATGAGGGCGGTTTTGTCGAAGATACTATCGCGGCGTTTGAAGGCCGAACGATCCACACCTACCACACGGAAGGCGCCGGAGGCGGTCACGCC
>SXGU01223919.1_pt1 | contig 13668 bp, 14 predicted proteins | sample 3174531 | NCBI WGS metagenome assembly SXGU01 (sample SAMN11356863, study PRJNA531348) | freshwater metagenome | isolation source: freshwater sample F1-140 | place: China: Fuxian Lake, Yuxi | collected 2017-12-25 | reverse complement strand
CCGGACGTTCCTCCCTGACACCAGAGCAAGCTCGGTACAGGGCGACCGTCAAAGAGCGGGAACGCACATTTTGGCTTCTGCCGAAGTGAAAAGCAAGGACTCTACTCCTCTAGAAGGCGTACCTCGATATCCCCTTGCACCCTCGCTTGGCACGACAGTCTCTTCGGATCATCCGTTACGCCCATGTTCTCCTCACGATCATTACGAGGAGAAAGATTCCCCATGCCACTCTCAATATCACACATGCAGGTCGTACAAAAGCCATTGCCGCCGCAGGCGTGCTCAATGGGAACACCACTGTCGAGTGCGATTTTGAGAATCGTCTCCCCTGCCTGTCCCTCGACTTTTTGGACCGTACCGTCTGGATGAATGAATGTAATCAGTGGCATGAGCAAAGAGTAGGGTAGAATTCAGACACATGCCAAAGCCTTCTTCAAAATCTCCTCTGCTCGATATTCGTGGTCTTCGCGTTTCGATCGACAAAACACCGATTGTGAAGGAGTTGTCGCTTTCCGTGAAATCGGGAGAAGTGCATGCGATCATGGGACCGAACGGCTCTGGGAAATCCACCCTCGTCTCGGCACTCATGGGACATCCCAAATATCAAATCGACAAAGGCTCGGCACTTTTCGCCGGAAAAAATATTCTCAACATTCCGGCAGATGAGCGTGCGAGACTCGGTATGTTTCTCGCATTCCAGTATCCGAAAGAACTTGCCGGAGTCAGCCTCCGAAGCTTCCTCTTCGCGGCGTGTGATGCACAGAGACAAATTCGTGATCCGGCGTACCGGAAGATGTCACCCGTGAAATTCAAAGTGCAGTTGGAGGAAGAAATGAAGGAACTTCATATGGACCCGGCCTTTGCGGAGCGCAGCGTCAATCAGGGATTTTCAGGAGGAGAGAAGAAGAAGGCGGAAGTTCTTCAGATGCGACTCCTCAAGCCCCGCCTTGCACTCCTCGATGAAACGGATTCCGGACTGGACGTGGACGCTCTGAAAATTGTCGCCGAGGGAGTCGAAAGCATGCGCGGTTCCGATTTTTCAGCTGTGATCGTCACTCACTACGCGAGAATCCTCGAGTACATTGTTCCTGATCGGGTCCACGTCATGATTGCCGGAAGCATCGTCGAGAGCGGAGGACCGAGGCTGGCTCTCAAGTTAGAGAAGGAGGGATATGGGAAATACATGGCGAAAAAGGATTAGGGGTAGGAGGCGTGCATTGATCACCTATAGATTTTGTACATGCTAAAACCCTAACCCTCGTAAGAATCTCTCTCTGCATACGTCTTAACCCTGACGCAGTTGCTCCATCCCCCTCTTCCCCTTACACTCGTTCCACTATGGAAAACTCCACTCTCACCCTTCGCCCCCCCGTCTGGGCTCTTCTGACGGCAGTCATCATCGGCGGACTCTTCTATCTCACCGGAAAGAACATGGAAGTACGGGCACCGCAGCAAAGCCCCGCAACGATTTCGGTCTACGCGGATGCGAAAGTTTCCGCTGCGCCCGATATTGCCACACTCAGTTTCGGCGTGAATACGGGAAGACAACCGACTGCAAAGGCAGCGATCGCGCTGGTGAAGAAAAATATGACGGCGATCATCGCCGCTGTGAAGAAAGCAGGAGTCGAGGAGAAGGATATCAGCACCGAGAGTTTCTGGCTGAACCCCGTCTACGACTACACGAATGGCACCCAAGTCCCGCGCGGCTTCGAAGCAAACCAGTCGCTCAGCGTGAAAGTGCGTGATCTCGACATCGTCGGAGACGTCCTCACGGTTGCAACGAGTGCTGGTGCAAACCAGGCCGGCGGCATCAGCTTCGCAATCGATAACCCGGATGCACTGAATGCGGAGGCCCGCGAGAAGGCGATCAAGAAAGCGCAGGCGAAAGCGGAGGTCCTCGCAGACACACTTGGCATGAAACTTGGACGTCTCACGGGATTCAGCGAGGGCATGAACTACGGGGGACCCGTTCCGATGATGGCGAAAGGAATAGGAATGGGCGGAGGCGGGATGGAAGCCGACGCAGGCATGGCGATCCCCGCCGGGGAGCAGGACATCGTCTCGAATGTGACGCTGACGTACGAACTTCGGTAAATTTCTGAATTCGAAAGAGGTGTGCACTTCGCACATCTCTTTTTTTATGATGATTTTTCGGCTTCTAAAAGCCAAAATCGGAAATCGCGCATGGGAAATATTGACGCAAAAAATTTGGGAAGCATACTGCGCCCTGCAATCGGAGCACATTCAACGAGACTCCGACCGATCTCATCTGCAAACGTCTTACTATTTTCTTTTCCCCTACAATCATGCGCGACCTTTCATGGATTGAACAAGGCACTGTCCGCACTCACCGCAAGGAGACACCTCTCAACCCCGATTACCATCTAGAATCCAGAGATGTGGTCAATGCGGAAACGACAAAAGCATGGTATGCCGCAGTCCTGGCACTTCAAGCTAAGCAATCCGACGACCTGCAATCGCCTCCTTTAGCGTTGTTTGATCCGCAAACTCGATATCCGCACCCATCGGAAGTCCGTGCGCGAGCCGTGTGATACTCGGAACAAATGAAGAAAGTTTCTGCTTGATGTACGCCGCGGTCGCCTGTCCTTCGACATCGAGATTCGTCGCGATAATGAGCTCCTTCACCCCGCCGCTCTTGCAGCGATCGATGAGCTCCCGAAGCTTCAGTTGCTCCGGACCCATGCCGTCGATGGGCGAGAGAACCCCGTGGAGCACGTGGTACAAACCTTTGAATCCTGATTTTTCAAACGCAACGACTTCAAGAGGCTCTTCAACAACGAGAACGGTCGACGTGTCTCTGTTTCTGTCGCTGCAGAGAACGCACGTCGGCTCGAGAGTGATCATCTGACACACGCTGCAGTATTTCAGATCATGCTTGAGTGCGAGGAGTGAAGATCCGAGTCCTTCTGCAGATGCCTTACTGCTCCGAAGCAGGTGAAACGTCAGCCGCTCCGCGGATTTCGGCCCGATCCCGGGGAGCTTGCTGAACTCCTCGATAGCCTTCTGGATTTGCGGGGGAAGAAGCGGCATGGGGAGAGGATAGCATTGATTGAAGTGTAAAGTTTCTCTAACATACCTGACCCATGCCACTCGACATTCCGGACATCGGCAACCTCTACGAAGGCTGGTCCGAGCACCACGAGGCGTTCGATTCCGATCTTGTCAGATTCTCCAATTCAAACTGGGGAAGGCCGAATATGGAAGCGGATCCTGATATCACATTTGCTGATATCCGCGAATTCACTCGAAGGAAAATCATAAAACATTTGAAGACGGTCCCAGAGCTTGCGCTGCAGGACTTCTCCGATCAGCGAATGATCTTCCATCACCTCGCCCATCGTGCGACCGTCCTCTCGGGTGACCTGCTCCATGCAAGCGGTCTTCCGGAAAAAGTATGGATTGAACAGATGCGGCAGTCCCTCCACTTCATCGCACAGGAACGAAGCATGGTGGCGAGAGATGATCGTGATCCGATCACGACCCACTGGAAAGCAAAGCCTGAACACTTCGAAGTGGGAGGCCAGATGACGCACCTGAAGACCTTGAAGGGAGATGCGAAAGATCAGGCGATCGCCTGGCACTTCCTCGGGAAAGTCTCTGCTCCGAAAATGGACATTGCATTCACGAGGGCGCGGCTGATGGAAGCGATGCCGTTCCTCGTTGAGGTCGACGACACGAATATCGAGTACAGACTCCTCGACATCCGAAAGGAGCTCCTGAAATTTTTCGAAGGGAAACTAAGAATTTCCGCACACGACAAGAAAACGGCGCTTGCAATGCTCGCCGATCATTGGGCCGAGAAAGGACCGGGCGCGGCTTCCATGGACAGATTTGAACTGATGACCGAAGAGATTTTCGAGGAGTGGAACGGAGACGAGAACCCCCTGGACCTCGACCATGACCCCGTCGACCGGATTCTGGGTCTCGCCTTCTCAAAACTGATTCGACCCGATGGATTGCCCCTCGATGAAACCGAACGTGAGAAAGCTCTGGACCGGAGGCTGCTCCTCGAGTTCCTCCTGATGCGAGAAGCGGAGATTGCAAGTAAAACGAACGACTACAACACCGAAACGATCGATGCCATCGCAAAGCAGTATGAGCGCTACCACAAAGCACTCGGCCTGCGCTTCGGCGACATGGCCTATCTCGACCTTGCCGTGGCGCTGATCGGCGCAAGCTCGCCAGAGAAACTCAGGGAGATGCTGCACTAGTTCTCGCCCTTTTCCCTGACTCTGCGACTCACCTCACGATCTTTGATCCGCTGACGTTTGTCGATACGCTTCCTGCCTCTGCCGATGCCGATCACCACCTTGATGAACTTCCCCGCAAGCACCTCGAGGGGAACGACCGTCATGCCTTTCTCGCTGCTCGCGGACTCGAGCTTCGCACTCTGCGCCTTCGAGAGTAGGAGAGGGCGATCGTGTCCCGGATCGTATCCGTCGAGTCCGGACGCATAGGCGTACTTGCTGATTTTCATGGCCTTCAATATAGGCGCACCCGAAACGAAAGATACGTACGAACCAAGCAGACTCACCTGTCCCAGGCGGCACGATTTCACCTCCTGCCCCATGAGCACGATTCCGGCTTCCACCTTGTCGAGGATCTCGAAATCGAACAGTGCCCTGCGGTTTCCGGCTACGACTTTCATGAGGCAAGGATAGCAGCGCTCCCCTCTCCGCGCTCGGAGAGGGGTCGAGGATGAGGTATTTGACAATTACAGCTATTGAATGTATTATATTTTTGCCAACAAAAAAGATTTCCCTAGCTTCCGCTTGGGGGCACCCTCCCTGTGAGTCGTGCAGCAATCTACGTTGGTATCCGGACGCTTTCGTGCCATGCGGGCACATGTGCCGATATGGCACGAAAGCGTCCTCTTTTAGAAGTTCCAGGGAATCAGCACTGCCATCCATGCCTGCTCCGCTCCGAAATATGCCAGCACTGCTCCGATCGCAAGGAACGGACCGAAAGCGATGCGCTTCTGTTTCATCGAGATCACGCCGAGTCCGAGAAGGAGGAGCGTGATGATCGCCCCCGCCATGTAGCTGAAAAGAAGCATCACGATCGTGCCTCGAAAACCGAGCCAGAGAGCGAGTGCGGAGGAGAGAAAAATATCTCCGGTGCCGACGGCCCTGCCTCGGGAGAGCACGAACTGGCCTCCGAACCAAACAAGGACCACGAAAAGTCCGAGGAGTGATGAAAAAATCGTACCCGTGACGTACGTCAAAAGCAGAGCCGGAACCGCGACTCCGTCGACAAAGATATCCGGCAGTCTCTGGTGCAACATATCGTAGGCAGCAGAGAGGAGCAGCGCGTACAGAAGAAAACCTGTGAGGAACGCAACGAAAATAGAAGAAGGATAGAGAGCGGCAGAGAGAGCGAATGCCGTTCCGGAGAGAATCTCGATGATGGGGTACTGAATGGAAATATGCGACGCACAAACCCTGCAGCGTCCTCCGAGGAGCGCATAACTGAGTACGGGGATCAGATCAAATACGCCGAGCACGTGCTTCCCCCGTACGCACCTCGAACGCCCAAGCAGTGACTCTCCTTTCTCGAGACGCAAAATCAGCACATTGCCAAAACTCCCGAGAGCGAGACCGAGGAGCGCAAAGAGTACGATCGTGAGTGGCACGGAGACTATCCTATAGGTGCTCCATGCAGCATCGCAACAAGCGAACGTCTGCGGATGCAACCGACAACGACAAGCGTAAGAACAATGACCGTATTCAGCATCGGTCCGGAATCAGGCAGCGGTGCTTCTATCGCCTGAGTTGCGATTGCCATCTCTTCATCGGAGGGAGGTGTGGGAAGTGCTTCGATAACCGGCTCCGCTGCAACAATATCCGGTTCCTCCGCCTTCACTTCCTGCACGGACAAATCGAAAGCGGATGCAAGCTCGCGACGATTCTCGCGCATCTCTTGCCATCCCGTAGGATCGATATGATCAGCCACTGCCTGCTCGGGTGTCACGGGGAGAATTTCCTGAGGCTGCTCCGGCTCCCGGAGACGTGCGGCCTCCGCTTCCTTTTCATTCGCCTCCTGCTCCCTGCGAAGGTATTCGGCCCGCGCAGCAAGACGTGCGATCGTATCTTCGTCAGCCGTTGTATCATTCACGCGAACAGTCGCCTCTTCATTCACGGTCGTTGCAGAGGGGTCGACGAGAAGGCCCTTGGTCACCTGCATGGAAGGAAGCTCTGCCCCGAAAAAATAAAATGCAACGGCAACAATCACACCAAGGACTCCTCCGAGAATTTCCTGCGTGAACCTCTTCTGAAGCAGTGTGTGTATTGTATTCATATAGATATTATACCATTTTTTGTCATTTTATTCAACTATCGTCCCAATGCCATCCAGAACCGTTCCCTGCGATTTTCGCACAACAAAGAGATGATGGAATCGAAGCGAAAATGCAAGCAGCGGCAATAGGAGGGAGATAAGAGCCATCCCGAGGACAATCGAGGGAATCGATTCGAGAACGGGAGCCGTGATGAAAAGAATCAATGCCAGCACAGCGCTGAACGAAAGCCATTTGGAAACGTAGTGATACGGAAAAGAAATCGGCAAAATCCTTAGCGCGGCAGGCAGAAGTGTCAGTGCCAGGAAAAGATGGGTGATCGTCGACGCGGCGATGGCACCGACGAAACCGAGAGGTGGGATCAACCAAAGGTTTAAGCCGAGTGAGAAGAAAACTGCGATCACCATCCGTGAAACCAAGACCTTCCACTCGTGCTTGGTGAGCAGCGTATAGAAACTGAAGAGCACGATGCCGTTTAGAAACATCGGAGCGCCGAGGAGCGCAAGGGCGGTATCCGCACCCGGTGAGTCCGGTGTCGAAAGGTACGCGGCAGTCGTCAGAAGCTGCATGACGGGTCTCGCCCAGAAAATGGAGAAGAGTGCCGAGAGCGAACCGAGGATGAGAATGAGGAACAGAGTCTTCCCAAGAAGCGTATCCGTTCGATGTCCGGCATTATGCCGGGCTGCGAGAACGGGCAATGTGGAATTCAGAAGAAATGTCGGGATCAAGTACGTCATCTCCGCGATGCGCGCGGCGAACCCGTACTCCGCATTCTGAATCGCATAATCATCACGGAGGAGCGCAATGAGTGTCAGATCGAACTGACGATAGAGAGCGATGCAGAGAAAGGCGACGCCGTACGGCATGGCTTTCCAAAGGAGGGAAGAGAGGAGAACCCGATCGAAACACGGTCGAATCTTCGTGAGGCGTACCGCGAAGAATATCGAACAGCAGAAAAGAATGAGCGCTCCGAGCGCTCCGACGCCGATGAAATAACTGAAGACGCGAACGTCGCTGCTCAGCCGGATGCCTGCAATGATGACGATTGCCATCAGACTTGCGGTGACTATTCTCTGCGTCACTTCCGCAACAAAGACGAGATGCATTTTGTACTGCACCTGAAACACGGTGCGAAGCACGCCCGCGAGGAGTGTGAAGAACGGCACAAGCGAAGCGATGGTGATACCGATCCGAAGCGGGCTCCCCGCCCACGCAGGAATAATCCAAGCGATGAGGAGCGCCGCACCGAGGGAAAGTGTTGCGATGATGGAACGCAGCACAATGAGGGCACCCAGAACTTTCTCCGGATGCTTCGCGCTGCTCACTTCGCGAACGGAAACCGCATAGAGACCGAAGTCCGCAAGGATGGCGAAGAGTTGAAGATATCCGTAGGAAGAATTGTATGCACCTGCGAGTTCTTTGCTTAAGCCGATGGCAACGAACTTCACCGATATCACGCTCAGGATCGCCATCGCGATCTGACTGCCGATCTGCCAGAGAGTGGATGCTGCGATCTGACGCGTGGACATGACCTGCAGCATAATCGTTTCCAGGGAACTTTGCTCGGTGATGGGCATAGTCACCCTCTTGTCAGGCAAAGACGAGAGACCTACGATGGGCGACTGCAATCGACCATGTCGAAACTTGAGACACTACAGGCGGATCTTCGCTCCCTGTCTGAAACAATCGATCGGGAAGCTTCTTTGGAGGAAATTCGCATTGTGACGCTGCGGGCACTGACTCGTCATCGATTTTTTTCGGAAGAAGTACTACGGGCAACCGGTGACTGGGAACCTCGTCTCGCCATGGAGGTGTGGCAACGAACACATGATGAAATCCGACAGAGAGAAAGTGCTGCAATACTTGCGCTCTCGAAAGAGCCGGATGGCATACGAAAAATCGGAAATTTTCTCCGCACAAAGATACCCGCTCTTCCTGAAGAAATTCGTGAAAGAGCCGGTCAGCCCCTTGGGCAATTTCTCAAGCACATCGTCCACCGCATCGCCGCAGTATGCGTTCGCGATCGCGATGAAGAAGCGGCAGAGCTTTGGCAGGATCACGCAAGTGGTTTCGAGACCGAAGAGAGCAGGAAAGAGAAAGCTGAACGATTCATCGAAAGTATTGCACCTGAGAGAAGAGAACGAATGATGAGAATCATGCAAAGACTGCTCCATGAAAGACTTGAGAAGGCAGAACCCGGCGATGATTGGGTCGACAAGGAAGATATTGTCAGTTCTGACGAAGCATTCGAAGATCACAGGCGGCGACGCCTGCGCATTGATCATCATGAATTAGAGCTGTATCTCCTCATTCTTGACCGACGTCTGAAAACCGGAGGAGCGTACTCCGGGCTTGAGATGATCAGTGAGCAGGAAACTATGGCATGGCCGCAGGAAAAACCAGATTCCGAGCCGGATGCAGAGCGCGATGCGATGATCATGAAACTGGAGGAACTGACAGGAGTATCATTCAAATAAACATATTATATTAACTTGTCAATAATCACTGCATATCGTATACTTCGTCCGAAGTATGCCGCTTCCCTTCAAACATCTCACCTCCACAAAACAGCTCACGAGAGCCGATACGGAGGAGATTGTTCGCATTGCATTCGAAATGGAAAAAGTGAGATCGAAGGGAAAGAGTGATCTCCTGAGAGGAAAAGTTCTCGCCTCTCTGTTCTACGAACCGAGCACGAGAACGAGACTGAGTTTCGAGACCGCGATGCTCCGGCTCGGTGGCGACGTCCTGACAGCCGAAGGTATTCAGTTCAGTTCGCTCTATAAAGGCGAAACGATCGAAGACACGATGGAAATGGTCGGTCAGTACGCGGACATCATCGCGATGCGACACCCCGAGCAGGGAAGCGCGGATATTGCAGCATCCGCTTCCAACGTCCCGTTCATCAATGCCGGTGACGGACCGGGGCAGCACCCGACGCAAGCTCTGCTCGATCTCTTCACGATCCGGAAGGAATGCGGGAAGATCGATAATCTGCACGTCGCGATGGTCGGTGACCTTCGCTACGGACGAACCGTCCACTCGCTGAGTTACCTTCTCGGACTCTATAAAAACCTGCGCTTCACTCTCGTCTCTCCGAAAGAACTCACCATGCCAGAGAAAGTGACAAGTTTTCTGAAAGAGAAAAATATTCCCTTCACCGAAACCACGGACATCGCGGCCGCACTCGATGCAGACATGATGTACATGACTCGGGTCCAGCAGGAACGCTTCGCGGATAAGAGCGAGTACGAACGCCTGAAATTGAAGTACGTTCTGACTGCACCGATGGTGAAGGGAAAAAACGTCATCATCATGCATCCGCTCCCGAGAGTCGGCGAGATCGCAACCGACGTCGATGCACTGCCGAACGCCGCATACTTCAGGCAAGCCGGAAACGGCGTCCCGGTGCGCATGGCGCTTCTTGCGATGCTTCTTGGAAAGGCATAATAACTCTGCATGAAAAAAACTCTCCTCCGCGGCGGATCGGTTGTCGGTGAACAGGGCATTGCCCCCTCCGATGTACTGATATCGGCAACGGGAATCATCGAAGCCATCAAACCTTCCATCCAAGACCACAAAGATACGGACATCCTCGATGTGTCCGGCACACTCCTCTTTCCGCTCCTCATCGACTGTCATGTCCACTTCCGCGAGCCCGGAATGGAACACAAGGCGACGATGGCATCGGAAGCGGCCGCAGCGATTGCAGGAGGAGTAGGGACAGTCTGCGAAATGCCGAATACCGTTCCGCCGACCGTCACGATCGCAGCCCTCGCGGATAAAGTGCGGCGCGCGGAGAAAATCGCCGGTTGCACGATCAAGTTTTTCTTCGGCGTGACGGAGGCTGCTCATCTCATCACCCTGAAAGAGCTGTGGACGGGTACGTCACTCGAGTTGAGGAGACTCAAACATCATTGCTGCGGAGTGAAGCTATACCTCGATCACTCCACGGGAGACCAGAAAGTAGACGGCGGGATTGTCGAAGATATTTTTCGGACGTGTGGAAAACTAAAAATTCCACTCGTCGCACATTGTGAAGATCCGGAGATGAATGCAAAAACGAAGTCCGAGGTGGAAACCAAAAATAGCGCATCCCTCAACGAAGTTTCGCTGCACTCGGCTATGCGTCCGCCCGAGTCGGAAGCAACATCGATCGAGTACGCCATCGGCATGGTCCGAAAAACCGGAGCCGCGCTGCACATTGCGCACCTCTCGACGGCGCAAGGCATCGACCTTGTGCGAGCGGCAAAGGAAGAAAAGCTGCCGGTCACCTGTGAGGTCTCTCCTCACCATCTGTTTTTAACAACCGACGATTACGCGACGCTTGGAACATTCGGGAAAATGAATCCTCCGCTTCGAGCCTTCGAGCATCGAGACGCACTCTGGAAAGGGATCGAAGACGGAACGGTCGACTGTATCGCAACGGACCACGCCCCGCATACGATTGACGAGAAGAAGTCGACTGAACCGCTGAAGGCCCCGAGCGGAGTACCGGGGGTGGAAACGATGATCCCCCTTTTGCTGACAGTCGCCGCAGGGAAATGGCCGCATCCAAGTTCAAAGTTTAAAGTTCAAAGTTTAAAGTTCAGCTACACAGACATCGTGCGACTCTGTTTTACGAATCCGAATCGGATGTTCTCACTCGGAGCACCGAAGATGGCGGAGAAAAATCCTGCAAAAATAGCGATCGTAAACCCGCAAGAAGAATGGCTGATCGAAGCCAAAAATTTGCATAGCAAGTGTGGATGGACTCCGTTCGAGGGATGGAGAGTGACGGGAAAAATTGGACAGATCATCTCCCATTAATATAATTAAATCATGGGAATAAGAATTGTACAGTCAGACGAGATTTCCGTGAAAAGCGGAGATTTCAAGGCCGAATTGCGAGAAGGAACCCTGGTTCTGCCGAAAGGCGTAATCGATTTTGCTCACCTGATGGGTGAAGATGAAATCGATGGACTCTTGGAAGCGATGGTAACCTTCAGGGGTAATCTGGAAGCTGCCCTGAAGTGGAGTGGAGCGGAAAGACGTGAAGCGGTGACAAAGCTGCTTGGACAACTGAATGGACAGATCTCGGAAAGAACGAGGAATTTCGTTGAAAGAATGATGGCTGAAGAAAATATTGAGTGAAGGAGAGCGACAGATGTCGTTTGAAGGACTCCAAGCCTACACTTCAATAATGATCGGCATGACCACCCGCCTTCGCTCCCTGAGGGGAGCTACGGACGGGCGAGAGATGTCGTTTTGAAAATTGAGAGGTTAGACTTCTATGATGATCGGCATGACCATCGGTTCGCGATCAAGCTTGTGACGGAAGAAGCGGAAGAGCGCCGAGGTGACCTCGCGCTTGAGGGCAGCGATGCTCTTATCGCCGCGCGTGAGTCCCTCTTCGTAGGCCTTTCGGATCGCGGCAGTCGCCTCTTTGTTGATGAGACTCTGCTCGGTTCCGTATGTGAATCCGCGAGAGAGAATCAGCGGGTCGGAAACCAGACGCATGGATTCGGCGTACACCTTCATCACCGCGACGAAGATACCGGCGTTGTTCATGATCTTTCGGTCATCCATGATCGTTTGGCCTTCGGCTCCGGTCGTACGACCGTCGATGATGATATCGTTCGCCGTAAACTTCTGCTTCGATCTTCGCGCATTGCCCTGCGCATCGAACTCGAGAATTTCTCCGTTCGTGAGCAAGTGAATCTGGTTATCGGCATAGCCGATTCCGCGCGCAAGATCACCGTGCGCCGCGCGCATGTACGGTTCACCGTGCTCGGGAATCACGTGCTTGGCTCTGACGAGTCGATGCATGAGGAGGATGTCGTTCTGGTATCCGTGACCCGTCGTGTGAAGCGCAAGTTCCTGATTCGTGAGCACATTGGCGCCAAGCAGATTCAGGTTGTTCACCACTTTCGCAACCGCACGCTCGTTGCCGAGGATCGGGTTGCTACTGAGAATCACCGTATCGCCGCGTTTCACGCGAACGTGCTGATGCGTTCCAAGGCCCATGCGTGCAAGACTCGCGCGCTCTTCTCCCTGTGAACCCGTCGTGAGAATCACGATCTCGCGATCGGGAATTTTCTCCATGCCGGGGCCGACTTTGCGGATCATGCCGCGCGGCACCTGAATGTACCCGAGCTCAACGGCAATCTCGATATTCTGCTCCATGGACCTGCCGGAGACATAGACTTTCCTATTGAGTGTCTTGGCGTGTTCGATGACCTGAGCAAGACGATTGAGGAGAGAGCTGAACGTGGAAACGATCAACCTGCCTTTTGCTTCGCGCATGAGGTTGAAAAGCGTGCCTGAAATCGCCTTCTCGGAAAGCGCATTGCCGGGCTTCGTGGCATTCGTGGAATCTGCGATGATGGCAAGAACGCCCTTCTCGCCGAGCTCCGCAAGACGCTGGAAATCCGCAGGCGGTTCGTTCATCGGCGTCAGATCGAACTTGAAGTCGCCGGTATGAACGATCGTTCCATATGGAGTGTGCAACGCGATGGCTGCCGAATCTGGAATGCTATGCGTGACGCGCAAAAATTCTATTTCGACGCTTCCGATTTTGATCGGTTTCTTGAACTCGACCGTATTGAGCCGGCAGCGCGACGTCAATTTCTCTTCGTCGAGACGCTTCTTCACGAACGCCATCGTAAGACGCGTTCCGTAGCACGGCGGAAAATGAAGCTGTGCCATCACATGCTGAACGGCACCGATGTGATCCAGATGCCCGTGTGTGAAAATGACCGCCTTGATCTTGTTCTCGCGACCACGAAGGGACGACAAGTCGGGAATGAGGTAATCGATGCCAGGCATGTCTTCTTCAGGAAACTGAAGCCCGAGATCGATGATGTAGAGATCCGAGTCGACGTCGACGACGAGACAGTTCCTGCCGACTTCTTCAAATCCCCCGAGGGGGTAGATGCGCAGCAACTTGCCGTTCGGGAGATGAACGGTTTGCTCCTTTGGAGCAGGCTTATTGAATCCCCCCTTTGGTTGATGGTTCGAACGCACCGGCCTCGGATGAAATTTCTGAGGTGGAGTTTTTGCGGCCGGTGTAGGGACTGATCCGGAAGCCGGCTTCGTCGAATCTGGGACAGGTTTCTGCGGGGTCTCTGAAACTGGTGATCCTGTCATCACCTTCTTCACCCACTCATGGACTGATTTCATGAACGATTTGTAAATAGTTAAAACTGAAGAATGATCTTCATACTCCATCATACTCCTGATCAGAAAATCGCGCAAGTAGGTTTTTGTCGATCATCTGTTTTTTTGGCTTCAGATCAATGAATTATTAGTAAAAAAAGTGTGTAGTAGATATGGTAAGTCCGGTAAAGAGAATGGGGATTCTGAAGTGTTTT
>SXGU01139672.1_pt1 | contig 13671 bp, 11 predicted proteins | sample 3174531 | NCBI WGS metagenome assembly SXGU01 (sample SAMN11356863, study PRJNA531348) | freshwater metagenome | isolation source: freshwater sample F1-140 | place: China: Fuxian Lake, Yuxi | collected 2017-12-25 | reverse complement strand
CAAGCAACCCCCGCTCCTCACCACTCAACCGGACTATGTAAATTTTCCGCATGGTACCAACCCTCCTTGGTTGGTACTTATACTATGTGCCTTGCAGCTGAATACTATCCTAATCCCTTTGAGTGGCAGGGCACTAGGCCAGAACCTCACGAACGACCTTTCCGTGAATGTCCGTTAAACGAAATTGCCTCCCTTGGTAGCGAAAGGTCAATCGTTCATGGTCAATTCCACAAAGGTGGAGGATTGTCGCCTGGTGGTCGTGAACATGGACCGGGTCTTTGGTGATATTCCAGGCAAAATCATCGGTTGCCCCATGGACATGGCCCCCTTTTACTCCGCCCCCCGCCATCCAAAGGCTGAATGCCCTGCCAAAATGGTCGCGTCCGTTGGGTTTACCTTCCGGTCCTTGACCAAAAGGAGTTCGGCCAAATTCGCCTCCCCAAATTACCAGCGTATCGTCAAGCATTCCGCGCATTTTAAGATCTTTTACAAGTGCGGCGGAGGGTTGATCCGTATCAAGGCATTGATTTTCCAATTGGGTAAACAGGTTTGAGTGTTGGTCCCACCCTGCGTGCATGAGCTGTACAAACCGGGTGCCTCGCTCCAGTAGTCTCCTTGTGATAAGGCAATGCCTGGCAAAGGTGCCCGGCTCGAGGACTTGGGGACCATACATATCGAGGATGTATTTGGGCTCATCCGAAAAATCAAGCAAACCAGGCACGCTCGTCTGCATTCGGAAGGCCATTTCATATTGGGAGATGCGGGTATCGATTTCGGGGTCGCCAAATTCGGCCAAATGAGCGCGGTTGAGTTCGTCGATTCCAGCCAAAAGCTTGGACCTTGAAGTTTGGCTGATTCCCTCGGGGTTGTTCAAATAAGGAACCGGGTCGCCTACCCCACGAAACCGGACCCCTTGAAGGCGGGTAGGCAGGAATCCACTACCCCAGTAGTAATCAAAGAAGAGCTGTCCGCATGTTTTGCCACGATCCGAAGAAGTCATAACCACAAAAGCGGGAAGCTCGCTTGTAATGGTTCCCAAACCATAGGTCAACCATGCTCCCATGCTGGGCCTGCCGGGAACCTGGGCTCCGGTGAGGAAATAAGTCACCCCGGGAGCGTGGTTGACCGCCTCGGTATTCATCGACCGAATCAGGGTGATTTCATCGGCGATCGAACCGAGGTGAGGCATCATGCTGGTGATTTCCATCCCGGACTTGCCATATTTTTTGAAGGGTTTGATGGCAGGGACAATAGGATGTTTGTTGTATCCGGCGGTCATGGTGGAAAGGCGGGTTTTCCCCCGAACGCTTTCGGGGAGTTCCTGCATCTTCATTTTTTCCATAACCGGTTTGGGATCAAAAAGATCCACATGGGTAGGGGCACCACCTTGCCAAAGGTAGACCACCCGTTTGGCTTTGGGGGCATGATGTGGAAGGCCCTTTAGTCCTGGCAAACCAGAAGGAGCCCCCTGGGTAGACCCTCCCAAAAGGCCGGCCAGGGCCGCGACGCCAAGGCCAGTCCCCCCCTTGCCCAAAAAGTCGCGACGACCAAATCGGTCTATGGCATTATGAAAGATCTCTTTCATCATCTATTCCCGGGTAAGGGCCTCGTCAAGATTGTAGACTGCCAGACAAACGGTTGTCCAGGATGCCAAGGCGATTGGGTCTATTTGGGTTTCTTTGGACGAAGCCCCTATGGCGATGATTTTTTTGGCGGCGACAGGATCTTTGGCAAATTCCATTTGTTGCTGCCCCAATATTTTGTGAAGGACCACCCGCTCATGGGTTTTGGGTTTACGGGACAGGATTAAATCAAAGATCCGGTCAAACCGGGTATTGGTTTCGGGGGATTCTTTGATCATTTTTGCCGCTAGCACTCTTGCCGCCTCATTCCAGGTTGGGTCATTGAGTGTGGTCAATGCGTGGAGGGGAGTGTTGGTTGATCCCGCCCGGACCCGGCAGACTTGGCGATTCGAGGCGTCGAACATATTCGCTGGCCCCACCGTCCTTCGCCAAAAAGTGTATAGGCTTCGGCGATACAGATCCTTACCGGAGGACGCAGGATAGGTGAAATCCCGCTCCTTGGTAATGGCAAGGGCATCCCAGATTCCGTCGGGTTGATAAGGGTATACAGGCTTGCCACTAATGCGTTCATCAAGGAGGCCACTTGTGGCAAGGGCAACATCCCTAAGCACCATGGCGGGCAAACGGATCCTTGGAAACCTGCCAAAAAAGCGGTTTTCAGAATCCAGGGCCAATTGGGAAGGAGTAACCCTTGAGGAGCGTTTGTAGGCGGCACTGGTTAAAAGTAGTTTGTGTATCCCTTTCATATCCCATTTCTTTTCGCGAAACTCGACCGCCAGCCAATCGAGGAGCTCACGATTTTCGGGGATTTCACCCTGAACTCCAAAATCCTCGGAGGTTTTGACCAAACCCAACCCAAACAGGTTTTGCCAAAACCGATTTACGGCAACCCGTGAAGTGAGCGGATGCCCGGGTGATATGAGCCATTGGGCCAGGCCTAGCCGGTTTTTTGGGGCATCCTTGGGTAGGGGTGGAAGGAAAGCAGGGGTAGTGAATGATACCTTGGCACCCGGTTTTTGGTATTCTCCCCGGTTGAGGAGAAAGGTCTCCCTGGCCTTATCGTCGGCCATAATCATTACCTTGGGCAGTTCATCGTTTTTGTAATTTGTCAGCCTTTCCTGGGCGGCTTTGGCCTTGGCCACCAAAGCGGGCTCGATTTTTTCCTCATGGTATTTTTTGATTGCCGCCTCTCGTTCGACCTTTTTCGTTTCCTCCCTGGACAATATTTGTTCGCGTAGTTTTTTGTCAGCAAACTTCTCATCCAGGGAAACCTTTTTCACCCACTCGTTTCGTTTCAAGGCAAGTTCCTTGGCTAGTTCGGCGATCTCCAAGGTCATTTTTGCCATGGCTGCCTTGTTTTCGGGCAGGGGATATTCCAGAAAGGGCGGTGACACCCTTATTTTGGACGATTGCCTGCCCGCCAACCCGGATTCCGACAACTGGTTAAAGGCTGCCATCAACCCGTAATATTCCTTCATGGTAATTGGATCGTATTTGTGGTCGTGGCATTGGGCACAAGCCATGGTCAGCCCAAGCCAATTGGTTGCTGTGACATCGATTCGGTCAAAATAAATCACATGGCGCTGTTCATCGGGGATTGCTCCCCCTTCCCCGTTTACGAGGTGATTGCGATTGAATCCTGTGGCAATTTTTTGTTCGGGAGTGGCATTGGGCAGTAAATCCCCTGCAAGTTGTTCGACCGTGAAGCGGTCGAAAGGCATATTGTCATTGATGGCTTTAACCACCCAATCGCGCCAAACCCATTGAAAGGTGTCCCCATCTTGCTGGAAACCGTTGCTGTCTGCATAGCGGGCCGCATCGAGCCAGGGAAGCGCCATCCGTTCCCCATAGTGGGGGTTAGCCATGAGTCGGTCAACCAACAATTCATAGGCATCGGGCCTTTGGTCCTTGACAAACGCTTCCACCTCATTGGGGGTCGGGGGCAAGCCGATCAGGTCAAGCGACAGGCGGCGGATAAGTGTGGGCCGGTCTGTTTCGGGGTTGGCAAGGATACCCCGCTCCCCCAACTTTACGGCAAGGAATGCATCCACGGGATGGGTGATCCCGGCAATGGCAGGCACATGGGGCCGGAGGGGTGGCTCAAAGGCCCAGTGGTTTTCAAACTTCGCTCCTTCCTTGATCCACCTATCCAATAGTTTTTTTTGATCGGGCGTCAGTTTGCGATTGGATTTGGCGGGAGGCATTAGCTTGGATGCTTCGGTATGGTGAATCCTTTCGATGAGCAAACTTTCCTGAGGTTTGCCCGGAACCACAATATCCGCCAAAAGTTGACCTTCCCTGGTATCGAGCCGAATGTCCCCTTTGCGTTGGTTGGAATCCTGGCCGTGGCAATAGAAACAGTTTTCAGAAAGAATGGGGCGAATGTCACGCCCATAATGAATGGGTCCTTCGGCCATGGGAATCAAAGGTAGGGTTGCAAGAATCGCGGCCCCAAGGAATGGCATGGAAGAGGCTCCAAAAAGGTAGGAACCTCTATTATCGGGCAAAACCGGACCAATGTCACTTGGAAAATCCCGTCAATGCAATTCGTTTGCCACTATCCATTGGTTTGGCATGGGAATGAGAACCGAAATGGAAAGGAAATGGTGACCATTAATGGTGACGGCAATCCCCAAACGGGAAATTCAATCAGGCCGCCATCCGGTCCGTTGCCAACGATATGCCTCGGCTGGCAACCCCAATAAAATCGACCAACTCACGAACTTCGGGGATGTGACCAAAATCTTCTGCCATTCGGGTGCAGGAACCCGGAATCGAAAGCCCCTCGCGATACAAAATGCGGTAACATTTGCGGATGGCTTCAATGGAGGTGGTGGCGAGTCCCGCTCGACGCATTCCAATGATGTTCACCCCATGGACGATGTTGATGCCCTGGTGAACCATAAACGGAGGCAAATCCTTGGTAGCAACGGAACAACCCGAAAGGAGGGCAAACCGACCTACCCGGACAAATTGATGAAGGCAAGCGTTTCCTGAAAGCAAAGCATGATCGGCAATAACACAATGGCCACCTACCTGGGCTCCATTGGCAAGGATACACCGATTGCCAACGATGCAGTCGTGGGCAATATGGCTGTACGCCATCAGGAAATTGTTGTCCCCGATGATGGTCTTCCATGAGGCGGTGGTTCCCCGATGAACGGTAACATGCTCGCGGAAAATGTTGTCCTTTCCAATGATGACCTGGGTTGGTTCACCCATGTATTTGGTATGTTGGGGATCTTCACCCAGGACGGCACCCGAGTAAACCTGATTGCCCGAGCCCATTCTCAGGGCCCCTTTGAGGACCGCATGAGCTCGAATGTTGCACCCGTCGCCAATTTCCACCGCTCCGTCAATGATTACATAGGGACCAATGACGACATTTTCGCCAATAATGGCTTCCTCGGAAATCAAAGCAGTAGGGTGAATTTTGGCGGATGCGGCGCAATTCATGGTTGAATATCCCAATTTACCTCGATCCACCTCGAAAAAAAGAGCCTTCAACCATGGAAACATCGGATATACCCGGCGGGAAACATGAGCGCCATACCAAAGTAAAAATCGGAATTGTGGGAAGGCAAAGGAGAGCTATTTTAAGTTAGATATTGCTATTCTTTGCCGAAATGTGGCAATATCCACTCCACAACAGCCGCCTAAAATGGAATTTTCCCCAAAATTACTTGGTTCAGAGGTGAGCCAACCTTTGATGGGGGCCTCCGGGCCAGGGAAGCACCAAAGGGGGCCTTCCCAGAGTCTCCTCATTTCCAAATGTAAATCTAGGATATCCATACCATTCAATCCCAAGCCACAGTTATATCCAACAGCTAAAGCCCGGGTTTCCTTTGCCATTTGAACCCAATCCGATGGAGAAAGTCCGCCCAAAGTGGCCAAATTACCCTTGGGACATCGCCGAAAACAACCGCTCAGGATCAAGGGCTGATTGCGGTCACCTTGAAGCCATCTCGCCCAATCCACCACATTGGGATGGGACCAAGTTTCCAACAGGATTCCATCGGCTTGAGCTAAAGTTTCGGAAAGTATGCCCTGGAGGGGTTTTGTGGGGGGGCCTTGATCGGGGGAAACAGGGCCAAAGGCAGCAACCACGGCAGTTTTAGGCTTTGCTTGCCGGGCAACGTGAATGCCTTGGCGAGCTAGGAGAATGGCTTGGCCAAGGACCTCTGCGGTCGAACGGATGTTTTGGTGAAACTCGGGCAAAAGGGAAAAAGTATTGGTCCGAAGGATTTGCGCTCCTAACCGGACCCATTGTTGATGTACAGCCCGCACGAGGTCGGGGAAATTCGTATTCCAATGATGGGTGGGTCCATGAAGGGCATGCGACCATCCCAAACGCAAAAGTTCGGTTCCCATGGGCCCATCACCGATCCAAGGGCCTGGTCCTTCGAAAAGGATTTGATGGGGACAGGTTGGACTCATGAAAGGAGGCATGGGAAAAATGGCAAGAAATTTGCCCTGCAAATCGAGGTCTTTGCCTTTATCGTTTTATGCAATTTCTAACAAATCCCTCAAGACCCAAGGACTGGATTGGCAGGAGGAACCATGGAAACGGGCCCTCAAGGTCCCCAAATAAACAGGTTTTTAAGCCCCGTATTTTCCCAATCTACCCGCATGCGCCATGGCGAGGCTCATTAGGTATTTGGCCTCGAATTGGCCGAGCCCCCCCGCAAGGCATTGGGATTCCCCAAACTCGCTGACCCTGTCCGTTCGGCAACTTGCCGCTTGTAGAATGGTGGGCACGGGGTGCCAGGAATGTCCCTTGAGTTTGCTTGGAGTGCTGTGATCGCCTGTTACAAGGAAAACATCGGGTTTGAGGGCCCGGATCTTGGGAATGACATCGTCCAGCCGTTCGATCATTTCCACCTTGCCCGGAAAGTTGCCATCTTCGCCGGTGGAGTCTGTGTACTTGAAATGGAGAAAGAAAAAGTCATGATCCTTCCAGGCATTACCAAGAGACTCGACCTGATCATTGAGGGTCGAGCCTGCGTCACCAATTTGCATGCCGACCAACCGTGCCAATCCCCGGTACATCGGGTAGACCGCCAAAGCGAGGGCATTAAGGCCATAAATATCTTTGAAGGTTGGAATTGCCGGATTTTTGGCAAATCCCCTTAGGGTAGCCATGTTAATACCCGCCTCGTTTCCAAGCATTTTTGCCGCCTCCCTTAGGAAGGCATTTGCAAGATCGGCGGTTTTTTGGCTGGGCCCATCAGCACCCTTGGCGACCAAGGGTTTGACACCTACCGCCTGGGGATCGGTATCGTTCACCGCATCGCCCAGTCCCTTGGCCCGAATCACCAAAACAAAGCGGTGTTCCTTGACCGGTTCGATAAATAGCTCAGCTCCGGGGATCTTGATGTTTTTTAGTTGGTTGCAAACGGCAATACATTTTTCAGTGGATGGGCGCCCTGCACGACGGTCTTTGATCAAGCCATTGGCATCGACGGTGCAAAAGTTTCCCCGGATGGCTACATCATCTTCGCTGACCGGAAAGTTGATGCCAAGGGCCTCAAGGACGCCACGGCCAATGCGCCACTCCAAAGGGTCATAGCCGAAAAGGGCAAGGTGGCCTGGCCCGCTTCCCGGGGCGATTCCGGGTAAGACCGGGGTACTGAGGCCGCAAACCCCGTCTCGTACTAGATCGTCCAAATTGGGGGTGTGGGCACTTTCAAGTTCGGTTTTGCCGCCGATTTCCATGGGAAGGCCACCTAGCCCATCGGCGACCAGCAGGACAATTTTCGATCCGTTGTTTTCTCTTAATTCCCTGATCAAACTGTGTAGGCTCATGTTCTCGAAAGGCTCCGTGGTGAGATTTGGCATTACGCCTTTCATGGTGTACCATAATACCATGTTGAGGCGGGTTGAATTCGGAGTGCATTTTGTGCCCGAAATGTTATCCCAATGGGTTGTTGTATCAGGAAAAACGGCCAAATGTCAGAATTGCCCCAGCCAGCTGCAAACACTTCGGTTTCAAAGTCCACAACCCTTGGGATTCCTCAAGGGCCTTGGCCGATTTTATCCCCGGGCGAGCAGCGGGTTTTGGGTGTCCTCATTGAAAAACAGAAAACCACCCCGGAAATCTACCCTTTGACAAAGAACGCCTTGGTTGTGGGAAGCAACCAAAAATCGGCCAGGGAACCAGTTACCGACCTGAATGAGGAGCAAATCGACGAAATCCTCGACGATTTGAAGAAAAAAGGGTTGGTCATCAGGGTGATAGGCGGGCGAGTGGATCGCTTTCGCCATTTGCTTTACGATGTTATCCAACCTTCCAAGGTAGAAATGGCCGTCTTGGCAGAACTGTTTTTACGCGGTCCCCAAACCGAGGGGGAATTACGAACCCGTGCCAATCGCATGGAAGATATTCCGGATTTGGAGGCTCTTAAAGACCATTTAACGGAACTGAAAAACCGGGGTTTGGTGGAATTTTTGACTCCCGAGGAGAGGCGGGGGGCTGTTGTTGCCCATTGTTTTTATGATCCAACAACAAGGTCAACCCTCAGGAAAAAGGCGGAATCGATGGGGGTGTCATCCGAAAAGGAACAAAGCCCCAAGGCAAGTTTGACACCAAACCCCGAGTGGATGGCAATGTTGGACCAGCTGCAATTACGGGTAGAAACCTTGGAAAAAGAGCTTTTCGCTCTCAAGAGTGGTTTGGGTCTATAGAATGATTAGTCGGCAATTCTCCCCATTGGAAAGATTTTCATGAGTGAACTGGATCGGATCAACAAATATTTGGCCCATGCGGGCATTGGCTCGCGTCGGCAATGCGATGAAATGATCAAGGCTGGGCGGATTGCTCTCGACGGAATCCGGGTCGAGACCTTGGCCACCAAAGTCGCACCAGGTCACGTCGTTACCATTGACGGCAAACCGGTAGCCCAGGAGGAAATTGTTTACTGGCTTGTCAACAAACCCCAAGGCCACCTTTGCACCAACCACGACCCATCGGGTAGGCCCCTGGCTGTTGACCTGGTAGAACATGTTCCCCAACGGGTGTACACGGTCGGGCGACTCGACGAAGAAAGCGAAGGCCTTTTGCTTTTGACGAATGATGGGGACTTGGCTTTTCGGCTTACCCATCCCAGCTACTGCGTGGAAAAAACCTATGAGGTTCAGGTTGCAGGTCACCCCACGCCTGGTCAACTTTCCCAGCTCACGGAGGGTATTTGGTTAAGCGATGGCAAGGCTCGGGCCAGCCATGTCAAGGTCATGGAATCGCAAGGTGAAAGCACTTGGTTAAAGGTGGTCCTGGCGGAGGGTAAAAACCGCGAAATCCGCCGAATGCTTGCCAAGGTGGGTCACAAAGTCCTTGCCTTGAAAAGGGTGGCTATTGGCCCTATTTGGTTGGATCGGTTGCCCAAGGGAAAAACAAGGCGCCTTAAGCCGCATGAGATAGAGGAGCTTCGTAATGCAGCGGATACAGCCAGAAGGGAACATAATCGCAACAAAGCCATGGAGGAAAGGCGTTCTGCAAACCCTAGCCCAGAGATTCTAGGACCCAAGGGTAGTGGCCCAGGACAAGCCGATGGGCGTGGCCCAGGACAAGCCGATGGGCGTGGCCCATCAATCCCGGGCCGTGGCCAATTTGATGATATTCGACCAGGTGTTTCTCCTCCCCGGAGCCGGTTTGAACCAAAGGGACCAAATAGGCCCTCCGGTGAACCATTTGAATCTCATGATCCCGCCCACCAGGAGCTGTTTGAAGAACGGGGTCAAGGTGGGCCTCCCCGGGGACGCTTTGGCGATCAGGGGCCTCCTCGGGGGCGGTTTGAAGAACGAGGTCAAGGTGGGCCTCCCCGTGGACGCTTTGGCGATCAGGGGCCCCCTCGTGGAAGGTTTGAAGAACGAGGTCAAGGTGGGCCTCCCCGTGGACGCTTTGGCGATCAGGGGCCTCCTCGTGGGCGGTTTGAAGAACGGGGTCAAGGTGGGCCTCCCCGTCGACGCTTTGGCGATCAGGGGCCTCCTCGTGGAAGGTTTGAAGAACGGGGTCAAGGTGGGCCTCCCCGGGGCCGTTTTGGCGATCAGGGGCCCCCTCGTGGAAGGTTTGAAGATCGGGGTCAAGGTGGGCCTCCCCGGGGCCGTTTTGGCGACCAGGGGCCCCCTCGTGGAAGGTTTGAAGATCGGGGTCCAGGTGGGCCTCCCCGGGGCCGTTTTGGCGATCAGGGGCCTCCTCGTGGGCGGTTTGAAGATCGGGGTCAAGGGGGTCCTCCCCGCAGGATTAGCCGAGGGGGCACCCCTATGGCAGATCACATGGCCCGCCAAAAAGGCAGGGACCAACGAAAGGGAGGCAAGCCAGCCTTTCGAAGAAAACCCAATCAGGAAGACGATTCCAAATGAATGGTGCAACGGTCCTGGACAATCGAGTCGGCTCGCATTCCACTCATGGACCGATTCAAGTCACCGCCCGGATTGTTGTCAACAGGCAGATTGCAACCCGGATTTGGCTGATGCGGTTGGAATGTAAAGGCCTTGCCCAGCGGATCCGTCCCGGGCAGTTTGTAATGGTCCGCATTCCTCGGCCATCCGACCCGCTTTTGGGGCGGCCCTTTGCCCTATACGACACTTGGTTGGATGCGAGTGGGGACATAGCCGGTATCGAGGTTGTGTACATGGAGCTGGGCCGGGCCACCCGCCAGCTTCCCAAGCTCAATGGTGGTGAAACAGTGGAGGTTTGGGGACCCTTGGGCCATCCCTTTCCCGAACCTTTTATCGGTGCCAAGCGAGTGTTTCTCGTGGCTGGCGGCATTGGCCAAACCCCATTTTTAGCCCACGCCCGGGAACTGATGGGGCAAAAAGGTTATGGTGGCCAACCCCTGAGAGACAGAGGCATTGAGGTCCATTTGGTGTACGGCGCCCGAAACGCTTCCTTCCATGCCGGGGTAGAACACTTTCGCTCAACGGGTGCAAATATCCACCTGGCGACGGATGATGGAAGTACCGGCTATCATGGCCGGGTAACCGGGTGCCTTGAGGGTCTGCTCGGTCCGGATCCAACCAGGGATCATATCTTTGGTTGTGGACCAGAGCCCATGCTGGAGGCCCTTGCGCAAATGGTGTCGGTTCGGGGTTTAACTTGTCATGTCTCCCTGGAAACACCTATGGCATGTGGTTTGGGAATCTGTTTCAGTTGTGTGACCAAAGTCAAAACCCCCGAGGGATGGGATTACAAAAGGGTTTGCGTGGAGGGCCCGGTATTCAACACTTCTGAACTTGTTTGGCCCGATCGCCATTCCTTGGTAGACTAAAAACATTCTGATTCTTGCTTGGGTTCCCCAAATCCGGTTTCGAAAACAGGCGATCAGGAACTTTTTCCAAAGCGGGGTGCCAAAGTGGCGGAAACCATCAAAACCCGCTGTCCCAATTGTGCAACCATTCTTCGGGTTCCCGCTCAAATTCAAGGCGATACCCTACGGTGCAGCAAATGCCAATCGCTGATTCGAATCAAAAAGGATCAAGTTCAAGGAAATATTCACAGTGCTGCTCCCAAACCATCCGTTTTAGCTCCCCCACCCCCACCACCCCTTTTGACCACCCCTTCAAGGCCACCTTCGGGACCGGCCGGGATGCTTTTCACGGGCGGATTGGCCTTGGTTGGAATTCTCCTATTTGTCGGGTTAATAGCTCTTATCATGTGGCCCTCAAAAGGGAATTTGCCCGTTTTGGGGGGAGGTAATGGGGTTGAGAATAATAAAGGCGGGGCTCAAAATGGTAACGGCAAAGGGAAACAAGCCAAAGCGGGCGCAGCATTTGACAGGCGTGCGTTGATATTGTCCGTTCACAACTACCTTTATGCCAACCCGGTGGCGGCCCATGGAGGTAATAACAGCCAATCGGTTGCCCAACTACCGGAGGTACTTGCCAAAGGGAGACTCAATTTCCCCAAGGAGCAAATCCTTTGGGTTTCCGACCGGAATGGCCAAGCTCCCAAGCCTTTGATCAAACCCGTATTCGAAAAAACCTTGGCTGGTTTCCTGGGGGATTCACGCCCCCAGGATCGGATCCTGGTTGCCTTTATCGGCCATGCGGTGATCCTTGAAAAAAAGGCTTTCCTCGTTCCCTTTGAAGGGAATATCGAGGAAACCCAAACCCTTGTTCCCCTGGAAACGGTTTTTGAAAAACTCAAAGGCTGCAAGGCTCAACAAAAGGTACTTATCCTTGATGTTTGCCATTCCAACCTCCGCTTTGGCCAGGAAAGGCCAGGTGGCGAGGCCATGTCACCTGAGTTGAGCGCCGCCATTGCCTTGGCCCCGGAGGGTGTCGAAGTGATTACATCCTGCAAGGATACCGAATGTTCCTGGGAAACAGACAACGATCCTGCGGGAATCTTTCTTTCGTCCCTGTCCAAGGTCCTGAATGAGGGGATGAAAGGGCAGATTCAAAAAGCCGTGGATCCCATTCCCGTGGAGAAAATCGCCAAGGAAACCAGTCTTCAGCTCTCTCAAAAATCGCAAGAACTGGGTAAACCCCAATCGCTTCAAACCTTTGGGAAAATGTCTCAGGCCGAAGTCGAGGAGGTTGCCGAAGCAGCACCGGTGCCTACTGTCGTAGGGGAACAGCCCAAAGAACCCCTTTTGGTGGAAAGGACGGCAAACATCCTCAAGGCGATTCAATTGCCACCGGTAAAGGGTGATACCCCGGACGATATGTTTGATCCGGGCCTCCTGGGAACACTTTGCGACCCCAAAAGCAAGGCCATTGAGGATGCTTCCAGGTCGGGCGCTGCTCCCCGGGAAAACAAGGCCTACCAGTTCATGCAAAAAGTCCGCATCCACCTTTGGGCCATTTCGGGACGGGCGGCCCCCCCCGCGGAAATCGTTCCCGGTGTCCAAGCCATGATTGCCAAAAAGGAAATTAGGGCAGATTTGAACCTGAAACTGATTCGGGGTGGTTTCCGGGCGGCGGAGGATGCCATTCTCAAACGCAATGTGGAAGCCAATCAGCGAAGCGTGGCCCTCATCCTTGGCCTATTGGATGAAGACCTATCCGAATTGGAAACCTTAGGGGAAGAGAAAGACCAACTCACGCCTTATTGGCGGGCCAATTTCGACTACACCATAGCCAAGTTGGAAGCGGAAACCTCCTACATTTGGGAGTATGAGTCGATGTTGGGCCAGATGCGGAAAGAGGCTCCAGCGCGGGATCCCAAGATTCATGGGGGTTGGGATTTGGCATCCATTCCCAATCCCCAGGGAGACAGCAAGGGGAAAAAACTGGCCAAATCAAGCAAAAAAACCTTTGAGGCCCTGAGCAAACAGTATCCCAACACCCCTTGGGACATCCTCGCCAGGCGGGAAAAAGGAACGGCCCTTGGGTTGGAATGGCGACCCGTTCCGTAACCGGTAATTGGGTGCCAAGCCCTTGACTGGAAGCCGAATTTGCCAAAATGCAATACTTGCCCATGATGGGCACGATGAAAACCAGGTTTGCCCTCCCCTTTAAGCCAAGTTATGCAGCTTGTAAAAACTTGGACTTTTGCAAAAGTCCAGTATTTAACCTAATGCCGATGATTCTGAAAATAATCAATCCTCCGATTCGCTTGAAATTACTTTCAATTCCGTCCACAATCCCTGGAGCCCTTGTGATTCCATGAAAGTACGAAAATCCTGAAATGTCTCGATGGAGGGTGTCTCGCCGTAAGGCCATGTCGCATCACATTCATCGCAGATTTGTAATTTCGTTCCGGTAGCATGGACCCGAACGACTTGGATTGCACCCTGGCCATCACATCGGGGGCACTGCATTAGAATCCTCCCTGACCTAACGAAAAGGGTATGCTGTGATTACCTGATTCGTTCCGGGGCGAACAATTATCTTTATTTTGGTTTGCCCACCCGAGCCGATTACACGGCCCAAGTCAACAATATAGGCACCGGCATCATTTGGTAAAGGCAAACCCCTTTTTGCCCACGCTTCATCAAGCAAGCCAATTAACCCAAGTTACGCAGTTGGAGTGATTTTTTACGATTTTTTGGTCTTTTTTGGGACCCTGATTGATGTTTTTCCCGGGATTTTGGAGTATGTCGAGTTCAAAACGGCATGTAGTCCCGACCAAGTTACTTGATATTGT
>SXGU01152161.1_pt1 | contig 13672 bp, 8 predicted proteins | sample 3174531 | NCBI WGS metagenome assembly SXGU01 (sample SAMN11356863, study PRJNA531348) | freshwater metagenome | isolation source: freshwater sample F1-140 | place: China: Fuxian Lake, Yuxi | collected 2017-12-25 | reverse complement strand
GGTTCCAACACCGACGTTGCCGTTGGCAAGAATGTACATTCCACTTCCCGCCGTCGAGTTGGCTTTGAAGCTTGCGAGCATTCCGTTGGTGGAAGTTCCAGTGTTGGCGACATTGAGAAGTCCGCTCGTCGAGTTCAGAGTGTTGTTCGCAGTGGCGAGGCTTAGTATGCTGCCAGTGGTGAGCGCGTTGGCGTTCACGCTGAGCGGAGTTTGCGTAACAGCCGTCGACCAATTCCAGGTTTGCGCGAAGTTCAAGTTATCAATGGTGTTGGTGGCGGTCGCCGCGGTGAGCGACGACAGTGCGACACCGCTGACGCTCGGAGTTTGCCAGCTTGGTACACCACCCGAAAGAGTGAGGACTTTGCCATCGGTGTCAGCGGCGAGTTTCGAAAGTGTGTTGGCGGCGGAAGCATAGAGCATGTCGCCGGTAGCGTAAGTGCCGGTACCAGTACCGCCGTTAGCGGCGGGGAGTGTGCCGCTAACTTCGCTGCCGAGGGCAACGGTGTTGCCGCCGGAGAGAACACCTGCCGCCGAGTTCTTGACGATGCCAGCGCTCGACATCCCACTCAGGGTCATGCCAGTGAATGTCGGGCTCGCGGCAGAGTGAATGTCTTGCGGAGCGGAGAGCGTGATGCTGCCAGCACCAGTGGTGACACTGACGCGGTTGGCGGTGCCAGTGAGGCCGGCGAGGGTAAAGCCGGTGCCATTACCGATCAAGAGTTGCCCATTGGCAGCAGTTGAAGCGTTAACGCCAGTGCCGCCGTACTGCGCGCCGACGATGCCGCCATTCCAAGTACCGCTGGTGATTGTGCCGACGCTGGTGATATTGCCTTGCACGGCAGTGGGCAGGGTTGTGCCGATCGATGGTACTCCCGTACCACTGGTGAGCAGCACACCGTCATTAGCGGTAGCAAGTCCACTTACCGCATTGCCGTTAGCACCAAAATACGCGAGTTGATTTTGTGTGCCGCTGTTGACCGTGCCCGAGCCGCTCACCGAGACGGTGATCAAGTTACCGCTGGCATCGACACCGACGGGTTGTCCAGCGCCGGTCGGAGCCGTTGAGGTAAAGTTAGTGAATTTCAAGCCCGAGGTGTTTGCCACTCCGCTGGAGAGTTCGAGTTTGGCTCCTGGCGAAGTGGTGCCGATGCCGACGTTGCCCTTTAGTGCCGTCGTGGTAATCGAGTTATTTCCAAAAACCACCGAATTTGATCCCAAACCGACGGCGCTGTCGCCGATGACGATTTCATTGCTGTCGCCGGAGGCCAAGGATTTGGTGTTGGCTCCCAGGTACACAGAGGTATTAGAAGTTGTGTTGGCAGTGGTGCCGTCGGCAATGAAACTGCCCGATTGATAACCAAGGGCCGCGCTGTTGTACCCCATGGTGTTTTTGCCTAAGGCCCACGATCCCATTGCTGAGTTTTGAAATCCAGTCGTATTCTCAGTCAGAGCATAGGCACCACTTGCAGAGTTCTTATAACCACTGGAGTTCGCGTAGAGAGCGGCAAAACCCATAGCATTGTTGAACGATCCAGTGGTGGAGGTGTAGAGAGCTGCTTGGCCGATGCCTGAATTGGCATAGCCTGTGGTCATATTGAAGAGGGCCTGGTTGCCGATACCGGTATTGTAGTAACCTTCATTGCCTGTCGTGTGACTTAGGAAGCCGCCGCCGTTTCCGTAAAACAATGAGCCAGCAAAGGCGGTGGGACTATAAACTGTCGTCACCCCATGGATGGCGATTTTGCCGGCGACGTCCAGGGCCTGAGCCGGGGATGAAGTTCCGATACCGACATTGCCGCCAGTCGGAGCTAGAACGAGGTATCCTTTGGTCGCGTGCGCAGTCGAGTCAATTGTGAAATTCTCGCTCGCTGCTGTGCCGCCAGTGAGTGTTTGGCCTCCGGCGCGGCCCGCGAGAAGCGCATACTGCGTGAATGAGTCAGCACTGAGCAGCGACCATTGCGGAACTCCCGCGCCGGTAGAAGTCAACACAGCGCTATTGCTCGGAGCAAGCACACTCATGTTACCCGCGCCGTTTTACCATATAATAGAGAGTTCGTTGCAACGCTTGTAAGTCCAGTACCACCATACGGCACAGTCACTGTCGGAAGGCGTGCAACACCCAGTGTGCCACTCGCAATGTTGCTCGCGTTCGTTGTATCGGTCGTCGCCGAAGTCGCCAGCGTTGTCCAAGTCATCGGAGCCGCAGCGCCACCACCTGAAGTCAGCACTTGAGCGCTCGTGCCAGCATCAACAGGTAAATTAAAGTTATATGTGCCAGCCGCCGCTTGTGGGTTGATGCTCACCGTGCCGCTGGTGTTACCGTTCAAGTTCAAGCCACCAATCACCGAGCCCGCTTGACCCAAGCTAAGAACGCCGTTGTTGGCGGTGACATTCGCGTTACCACTCACCGCCGAGCCAGTCGCATTGTAGAATGCCATTTGATTGAGTGTGCCGGAGTTTACCGTACCCGACCCAGATACTGAGACGGTGATTAAATTGCCCGAGGCATCGACACCCACTGGTTGGCCGGTGCCGGTCGGAGCTGTCGAGGTAAAGTTGGTGAACTTAAGACCTGAGGTGTTGGCGACCCCGCTTGATATCTCTAGCCGTTCGCCAGGGTTTGTGGTGCCGATACCGACGTTGCCGGCAGCCGTGATGCGCATGCGCTCCTGGCCTTGGTCAATGGTTTCCGAGTATGTCGTTGCCGTGTGAAATTTTAGGAGGGTAGCATCAGGACGCCCCCAGGTGCCACCACCAATAAATAAACTACGATTAATGCCATCATCCCAGGTGCCAAGGCCGGAGAATGGGGCGTTGGTTTGAGTTTTGCGTTTACCGGTGATCATTCCGCCGTTGGCACTGCCGCTTGCGATATTGTAGCCGATTGTGAGCGCATTGTAATCAGAGCCAGCGACCACTTCTAATTTTCCTTGGGGGGAGGTCGTGCCAATACCAACCTCACCACCGTTTGGCGCTAAGACCAATTTTCCCTTGGTTGCATGTGCCGTCGAATCCAAAGTTAGGTTTTCACTGGCAGCAGTGCCGCCGGCTAAAGACTGCCCACCAGCACGTCCTGCAAGAAGTGCGTACTGCGTGAACGTGTCGGCCGAAAGCAGCGACCATTGTGGCACTCCGCCAGCGGTGCTGGTGAGCACCCCACTGTTGGTCGGCGCCAACGAACTCATCGCGCCCGTGCCGTTACCATATAATAGAGAGTTCGTTGCCAAACTAGAAATTCCGGTGCCGCCGTTGGCGACTCCAAAAGTTCCAGTAGTGATTTTGTTGGCGTCGAGAGCAGGAATGTCGCCCGCGACCAGGGAACGGAAGGTCGGGTTACCAGCCGAGCCATTTGGTGCAGCGAACACAAGGTTGGCTGATTGCGAGCCGAACGCCGAGCCGGTCACCGTGATGTTTGAACAACTCCATGAGCCAGTGGGCGAAACAAAGGTCAGAGTTTGATTGGCGGAGCAGTTGGCCGGCATTTGCGATGAATCGATTTTACTACTTAAAGATGTCGACAGGCCTGAGATATCGCCGGTAGCGAGTTGCGCCGCTACATACTGACTAGTGCCATCCCATCGCAGGACCTGACCGGCGCTACTCGGCGCCGTAGCATTGACAGATTTTCCCTGAATCTTCGCCACCGTAAATGCGCCGGTGTTGAGCATGGTGACGTCGCCCCCGGGCGCTACCGCAGTCGCAGTACCACTGCCGTTACCGACCCAGATGCTACTATCAGCAAGCGTGGAACTGAGTTTGGAATTAAAGGTCGTCCAATCGGCACTCGAGAGATAGCCTCCTTGGGTGCCGTTGGCTTGTTGAATGGCGATGATCGGTGCGGAGGCCGTGCCCGAGTTCAAAACTGGCGAGGTCACACCTACAGAGGTCAATGTCGCCGCAGTTGGTGTGGTCCATGTGAGATTCCCAGCGGTGTCCGAAGTAAGAACCTGGCCGTTTGATACCGGTAAGGCACCCGGAAGAATCAAGCCATAGTTGGCAGCTAAACCGGCGGGTGCCGTGAACTGTACATATTTGGTGGCACCATCGTAGATGCGAAGGTTGTTGGTGCTGTTGGTGACAGAGCTGACTCCGCCTGAGGTAACGATATTGCCACTGGTGTTGATCGCTGTTGTGCCGGCGATGGTGCCCGACGTGATCTCGTTTCCGGTCACGGTGCCAGTCGCAGTACTGGTGTTGAAGGTCTGCACGGTAGTGCCATCATAGTATTTTAGTTTATTTGAAATGGTATCGAACCAAATAGCGCCCGATGTAGGCGAACCGGGTTGGCTGGCCACCGATGGCATCTTTGCTCCGAGGCTGCTGGAGACGGTGACGTATTGGGTGCTGGTGCCATTGATCAGGGCCGTCAGTGAGTTGAGTTGACTCAAAGTGAAGGGTGTTAGATTTGACCCCGCGGCACTGTCATCCACCCGGAGAAGGTTGTTAGCCGTTAGGCCAGAGACGGTCGCGGCATCCATCGCCAATGCGGTCTGGGCGATGGTCTCAGGGGTAAACGAGTCCCAAGTCGTGCCGTCGAAGGTAAACGACAAGACGAACTGCCGGGTGTCGTAGGCGTTGGTCGGAGTATAGGGCCCGCCCGAAAGACAGGTGATGGACGAAGAACCATTTTTGAAGGCCGTGGTAAACGAGCCGGAAGTCGTATCGCCTTTGCCGAGCGGGATGGTGAATGCGCCTTCAATCGAGGTCGAAATCGAATTATGGGTTTCTTCGTAGAGCAGACAGGTGCCATCCGGTGATTTGATCTGCACGCGAAAAATCGGATTTTGACTGGCGACCGCTTCGCCCTGCGGATTGGTGAGCTGACCGTGGTAGTAAAGCGCCTGTGCCTCGGCCCGCGAACTGATTGCCGTGAACATCACCAAACCGGCTAGCAGTACTGAAATTCGCACCCAAAAACAACTTAGACAATTCATTGTGAACCGCCGCTGGTTTGTGTTTGGGTGATTGGCGAGATTTTTTGCATGTAGCCGAGAGTGACACTGGTGTTTTTCGCACTCGAGACGCGATCGAGACTGCTCTTCAGTTTGTAACCGGCGGCCAAAGAGGTCGCCTGGCGGCCGCTGAAACTGGAAAGATAACCGTTGGCGGGGATCGAAGGACGAGTTTCGCCTTGCGAAGACAAAGCTGTCACATCCGGCGTGAACTTAAGACACGCCGTCGAAGCGAGAGCGAGCGCGGCGAGCGCGCCAATTCGTAGAAACGTTCCGCAACGAGACATCAACCTCTCCAAATTGTCAGCAAAACTACTCAATATTAGTCGGTATAAATGCGCCTAAACTTGAAACTTCGGCGTCGATTTTCTGCCTGTCTCGAAGCGGTACTGGATTTTCGTAAGATCTTAAAAAAACTCATAAAAATGAAGTCCTGGTCAGGAGTTCTGGGCTCGCTGGGAAATCCCGAAATTCCGAAATGAGATCGGGAGGTTGCCGAAATGAAATCGCTTATGCAAAAACTGGCGATCGCCGTGTTGCTGTCTTTCAGCTGCGCGGCCGGCACTCTCTTTTGGTACTTTCGTGAAACTAAACAAAATTCAGCGAGTTCCACGCCGTTGGTTGCCCAAGCGGCAGAGGTGAATAACGAGGTGCTGCGTCGACCGGCGGCGCGTCTGCTCTGGGAAAGTGTCAATACGGGCGATGACCTGCATGACGGCGAAACAATTCGTACTTCGGAGAACGGCGATCTACGGATCCGGTTCGACGATGGTCGTTACATCGAACTTGAGCCCGAGTCGCTCGTGGTTCTGCAAAAATCCGAACGCGCAATCAGTCTCGATCTTCTTGAGGGTTCACTTTTCGTGGATGCCAAAGCAGTTAACGGAGATGCGGATTCGCTCGTTCTCAAGTCGGGGAATAAGAGTGTCGATCTTTCCGGTGCGAAGGCCTCGCTCAGTCGCGGCGCCGGGAACCGTCTCGATGTCGAAGTTCTCGAAGGCAGTGCCAAGCTCAAAGACACTGGCGGCAAAGCGCGCGAACTTAAGAAGGGCGAGCAGTCGTCTCTTGGCTCCACTCAAACCTCTACGACGAGGATTGAAATCCTTTCGCCCTCAACACAGCAACCGCACTTTCTCCACTCCAACTCCGGAAACAAAGTCCGTTTCCGCTGGAAGGGACTTGATCCCTCTTGGAAAGTTCAACTACTCGTCGGTCCAACGCGTCGGCAAATGAAAGCTTTAGTCGAGAATGATCCAGAGCAAGCTGATACGGCGATAGCCGCAGTGCCTTACGGAAAACACTGGTTTTCTCTCGTGGCGCGATCGCGCACATCAGACGAGGTGATGCAGACAAGCGTCGCCTATCGTATCGAGGTACGTGGTCGGCCCCCGGTCCTTCTCAGCGCCCCCGCCAATGACACTGTGGTTGCCGTGGACAAAGCACCGGCGCAAGTTGAATTCAAATGGCAGCAGCAGCCGGGTGCGAAAATGGTTCAGCTCAAGGTCGGGTCCGATCCGCTCTTGACAAAGATGGTCTTCGCCAAAGAACTCTCCGGCAATGAAGGTATCCTGAGTCCTGATCTCGCCGAGGGAGTTTATTTCGCGCGAGTGGTGACTCACTATCCGGAGTTTCCCGAACCAGAACTGAGTCCGCTGTACAAATTCTCGGTACGCGTGCGTGCGGTCATCGCGAAACCGCCAGCGCGGATCACTTGGACCATTCCGGAGTCACGCCATGTGCAGGTTTTCGGTCTAACGCCAGAACTAGAACTCTCGTGGCGCCCTGAGGCGCGAACAGATGAGATCGTCGGCTACCGTCTTCGACTTAAGCGGGTAAAGGATGATTCCGTCGAGAAGTCAGATGAAGAGGCTCTGCGCCAAAGTTTCAAAGAACCGATGGCGAAGGCAAAACTTTTGCAGGCCGGTCGTTACCTCGCAAGTGTCGAAGGCGTCGATCAGTACGAACACGTCGTCGGTCAGTCGGAAGCAATTGAAGTCACTTCCATCGAGGCACCTCTTTTGCCTGCCCCGCTGCTACTGCCCAAAGAAGATCCTATTCGCTCTGGTTCGGACGGACGAATCGAGCTGAAATGGCAGCCGCTCGAGGGCGCCAAGGAATATCAACTCGTGATCACGAATAAATCCGGTCGCGAACTCTTTAATAAACGTCTGACAACGACGCTCGTGCCGTTTAAAAACCTGATGCCCGGTTCCTATTCGGTGAAGCTCGATGCCTATGACCAATGGGGGCGAATGAGCCAGCCGAGTGCTGCGCGAACCCTGGTGGTTCCCGATAAGTCCGGATTGAAAGCTCCGACGGTGAAAAGGATCAAGGTGGACTGATGGTCAACTTGATTCTAAGGCTCTTCATTTTAGTTGTTTTCATGAATTTGCTCGGCGGAGTTACTTCAGCGAGGGCCGAGATTTATCTACGTTCAGTCAACTTTGAGTGGGAACCGATCGAAGGAGCTCAGTCCTACGAACTTATCATTCGCCGAATCGGTAGCACGGTCGGTGGAAAGGACCTCAAGTTCAAGCTCAGCGCAAACAATTGGAGTGGCCGGCTTACTCCGGGACACTATGAGATGAGCACGCGCTCGCTTGATAGTCGGGGAGTTCCCGGGGAGTGGTCGCCGAATGCGCCGTTTGATGTCACCCTTGAAAAACCAGTTTTGTTGACCCCAAAAGATAATGAGGCTCTTTCCGTGACTGCTGCCGAATCAGCGGAGACGATTTTCTCTTGGCAACCGGTTGGTGGCGCCACGTCTTATCAGCTTGAAGTGGCGAGTCGCGACGGTATTTTTAAGTTCAAAGAAGAAACCAGCGATGTGTCACTTCGTCGCGACTTACCAGTGGCGAAACAGTTTAAGTGGAAGCTGAAGGCGATCGGCCCCGATGACCTGGTGAGTGAAGTTGAAAGTGGATTTTCATTGGTAGGCGCCCGGATCGAGCAAGCGAACTTCGAACTTCCTGAAAACGAATTTGTGCGCGAGCTCAAATGGACGGCACCCGAATATGCCACGAGCTACGACATCGAACTTCGTCGTTTAGATGCGAGCAAGAAGAAGTGGGACAGTGTTGCTGTCGCTCGCGACCTCAAAGAGCCGATCTTTCCGATCGATCAAAAATTGCCCGGAGGGACCTACCAGGCGACCATGCTTGCCAAGGGCGAGCTTCGCAAATCGTCGCCTGCCGCCCAGATGCGCTTTCGGATTCGGCACGGCGACCGCTCGCCGGCATCCGAGTTTACCGCCGAAATCCGTAAGTCCATCGATCGCGTCAACGGCTGGTACGGGGTCGCTAGCTACTTGATCACCGTGATCTCCTACAGCTCGACCTATTTTGACAACACTAAAGCCTCGGCGACCAAGTTCAGTGCCATTGGTGGTACGGGGCGCCTGGGATTGGGATATTTCTTACGGGAAAAGTCCTGGGGATTTCTTGGAATCGGAGATCTATCTGGTTTCACCAGCAACCAAGAACAGAACCTCACTTATGCAGCATCCGAGTTGAGCGCTGTATGGCGGCGACACATCTCGCAGCGAACCGAACTGCGTCTGCAATTCGGGGGATTCTACAAAGAGCAGCCCGTCGCTATCGGTGATGCCACAAGTCGGAAGGTGAATTCGTACTCCAATGTCGCCGCACTCGGGCCTCATCTGGGTGTTGAGTTCTGGTATTCACTTACGGCTAAGCTCGGTTTTCAGTTCAACGGGCATCTTTATCAGAGTTTAAGTGCCTTTTCGACTCCCAACGGTCAGCCGATTGAACCGACGCTGTCGTCGCAAGTGGGCTTTCTCGGCTCCTATCGCCTCGGGCCGAGGGCGACGGGGCTGATGGGGTGGGCCCGTCGCGATGATCGCGCGCGCTACCTCTCGACCTCAGGTAAAAGCAACGACATTGAGATTTCCGGAAATTATTTGAACTTCTTTTTGGAATATGGATTTTAGGAGTTGAGTTTATGAGAGTACCAATTGGTGTAAAGCTGGCGATCATGACCGTTCTCATTCTTCTCGCGGTCGCGATTCCGAGTACGCAGATCACCTCGAAGAATTTCGCGGAAACGGTGAGCCGTCGCGAGGAGAACATCAATCTGGACTCGGCGGCAGGAAGAGCCTCGCACATCGAGAGCATTCTCGAAAATTGGATTGATAAAACCAAAACCGCGGCAGGCGCGCTGATGAACGGCAGTGATTCCAAGGAAGCCAGTCAACAAAAGACAGACCTTGGCATTCTCTCGGATCGAGGATTTTTCGCAATCGAAGTGCGTAAAGTCGACGGTACGGTCGAGAGAAAGATCGTGAAAGATGCGCTACTAGCCGAAATCTGCGGGCAAACTCCAGTGGCGTCGGCCGCGACCAATGCTGGCACTTCTGCTGGCACTTCGGGGGTCCCTGGTCGTCGCTGTGGTGCCGAGGGTTTTCATGAGATTGTCGCGCGTGCGGGGTTTCCGGTTGCGAGCGTGATCGATGGAAATGTTGAAGTGTAAAACGTGACTCTCGGCAGTGGCCATGCCGCATTTCTTCTCGGGATTCCACTCATCAAAGATGAAAACGGTCGGATTTCGCATATCGCCTTGGCTGCGATCGATCTCATGGTTTTACAAAAACCTTTCAATCAGTCCGACTACCGCACCTTTTTTGCGACTGACAAACGCGGCGTTTTACTCGCGCATTCGGAAGAAAGCCGCGTGCTGGCCCGGCAGGATTTTTCAAGCGCCGAGATCGTCGCCTTCGCGGGCGCGAGTCCCCTCGGTAAGGCTCAGCGGCGAACCAATGATTCCTATCGACAGTCGGCGGCCTACAGTGCTTTTTCTAAGACTAAGCGAGGCGTCACTGTTTTTGCCGAAAGTCCGGAAGATAAGATTCTGGAGCCAGTGAAGGACGCTAAGCGCGATGCCGTATTGGTGGCGGGGCTGGTTTTGGCGGTGATTCTTTTCTTCGTGCCGTTCATCGCCGGAAGTCTCACCTCGCAGCTCGCGAAACTCGTGCGTTTGATCGACGTGATTTCGACCGGAAACTTCGACGTCAACGCTTCAGCGCAGATTCGCTCCTGGTTTCGCGACGAAGTGACCTCTTTGGCTAGCGCCTTTGATCACATGACCGCAGGCTTAAAAGAGCGTGACAAGGTTAAAAGTCTTTTCACCAAATTCCATGGATCGAGTGTCACCGAAGACATTCTGAAAGGTGAGGGCGGTCTCAAGGGGCAGCGTAAGGAAGTGTTGGTATTCTTCTCCGACATCCGCGGTTTCACGGCGTACTCGGAAAAACGCGATCCTGAAGAGGTCGTAGAAATGCTCAACGAATATTTCGCGGTCATGGTCGGAATCATCAACAAGAGCGGCGGGGTGGTTGATAAATTCATTGGTGACGCCATCATGGCGATCTGGGGAGCACCGCATGCGACCGAGAACGACGCCCACAAGGCGGTCATGGCGTGCTTGCAGATGCGTATAGGGCTCGATGAACTCAACCTGCGTCGCACCCAGGCCGGAAAAACACCGATTCTCATCGGCATGGGCCTACACTCCGGTTCGGCGATCTCCGGCACGATCGGTTCAAGTGAACGAATGGAGTACACGGTGATCGGCAATACCGTGAACACCACATCACGTATCGAAGCTTCAACCAAATCGTTCGGCACGGATCTTCTGATATCCGAAGATGTTGTCAGTCGCACGGGAGACAATTTCTGGATGGAGTATGCCGGTTCGGCTGAACTTAAAGGGCGAAGCGAAGACATCAAACTCTTTAAGGTGCGCGGCTACAAAGCCGAGAACGGTGAAGTCATTGAGGTTAAGACTCCCTATTCGCAGTTCGAAGCTGAAGATGCCGACAAAGTGAAAATTAAAGAAAGCGCTTAGTGGGCTCTTGAAAGAGCCCGGCCTCACGCTTCTAGTAGAGTTCGGGCTTGGTTCAGTTGTCGCTCGACCGCGCTACTGGCGGTGCCACCGGGAGTCTGTCTGGCTTCCATCGCGGCAAAATGTTTGAGTCGAGCGGGGGTGGTATCATCAAAAGCGGCATTGAAATTCTTCAATTCCAATGTAGTTAGGCTTTCGAGAGTGCGCCCGTGAGTGAGACAGAAGTTAACGATTTGACCTACGATGCTGTGGGCTTCGCGAAAGGGAACACTCTTCTCTACCAGACAATCAGCGAGGTCGGTAGCGTTGGAGAAGTCGCCGTTGAGCGCGGCCGCCATGCGTTCTGTACGGAACTCAGCGCCCTCGATGCAAATGCGCATCAAGCGCGTGCAGGCGAGGGCGTTGTCGATTCCGGTGAAGAGGTGTTCTTTATCCTCTTGCATATCGCGGTTGTAGGCGAGCGGTAGACCCTTCATCATCACCAAAAGACCGTTGAGCGCGCCGTATGAACGTCCGGTGCGGCCGCGAATGAGCTCAGCGACGTCGGGGTTTTTTTTCTGTGGCATGATACTGCTGCCGGTGGTGACGGAATCATCGAGGCGAATGAAGCCAAATTCAGGTGTTTGCCACAAGACGATTTCTTCTGCCATACGCGAGAGGTGCATGGCAAGGATCGAGCCGGCAGCCAAGGCTTCGATGGCAAAGTCTCGGTCGGCAACCGCATCGAGGCTATTTTCAGAAATGCCACGAAAACCGAGTTCGTTCGCAACAGCACGGCGATCAAGCCGATGCGGCGTGCCTGCCAGTGCCGCTGAGCCGAGCGGCAAAACCAAGGTGCGTTCGATGACTTCATTAAAGCGGGAGCGATCGCGCTCGAACATCCAAAAATACGCCAGCAAATGATGTGCAAGGCTCACCGGCTGGGCATGTTGCATGTGTGTGAGCCCTGGCATTGGAGCATGGGTGAACTTCTCGGCGGCAGTCACTAACCATTTCTGCAGGCGCTCGATTTCGATCGTGAGAGCACTGAGTTGTCGGCTCAAATAGAGGCGAATGTCAGTGGCGACTTGGTCGTTGCGGCTTCTACCTGTGTGTAATTTGCCGGCAACCGGACCAACGTCTTCCTTCAGAAATCTCTCGATTTCCGAATGAACATCTTCAGCTGTCGGCGAGAACTTCAGTTCGCCTGAGGAGATGCGTTCACGCACTCGCCCAAGGCCAGAGATAATCTGCGCGGCTTCGGCTTCGGGGATGACGCCAGTCTGGCCCAGCATGCGGGCGTGCGCCAGACTGCACTCGATATCAACCTCCCAGAGGCGTGAGTCTTGTGCAAGTGAACTGGCGAAAGTCTCGACTTCCTCGTGGGTTGGCTTATCAAACATCGCGCCCCAAAGTTTTTTGCTGCCGCCGGACTGACTCACAGACTCACTCACTGATGGCCACCATGAAGTTTTTGTTCAAGGTGCAGGAACATGCGTGCTTGAAGAGCGAAGTTCTGTACTTGGCCGGTGCTCAGGCGTTGATCGAAACCAGTCGAATCGAATGACGCAAGTTCCTCAGAGTACAACGCCCACGGGCTTGTGCGGCCATAGACTTGGCAGGCGCCACGATGAAGCTTGAGGCGAACGTCGCCACTCACACGAAGCTGAGTTTTATTGATGAACCCTTCGAGATCGTCTTTCAAAGGATCAAACCAACGGCCTTCATAAGCGAGACCGCTCCACTCTTGATCGACGAGCTTTTTAAAACGGCGCTCTTCGCGGGTGAGTACCAGAGCTTCAAGGGCCTCGTGCGCTTTCAGCAGCACCGTCGCCGCCGGACACTCGTAGTTTTCACGAACCTTGAGGCCGAGCATGCGATCTTCCATGACATCGATCCGACCGATGCCGTGCTCGCCCGCAATCTTATTGAGTTCGATAATCAATGCCGCTGGCGAAAGGGCGTGACCGTCAATGGCGATGGGTGAGCCGTCTTTGAAGCTGAGGGTGAGCTCACGTACTGTGGGAGTAGCGGTTTCAGTACCTTTAGTCCACTGGAAGATCTCTTCTGGCGGAGCGAAATCGGGATCCTCGAGACGACCGCCTTCGATCGAGCGGCCCCAGAGGTTTTCATCGATGCTCCAGATTTTCTCTAGGCTCTGTTGAATCGGTACATTGTGTTTGAGGGCGTACTCGATCTCCCACGAGCGAGTCATGTTGCGTTCGCGAACCGGGGCATGGATCGTTGCTTCGGGCATGAGGCTGCGAATCGCGACCTCGATGCGGAACTGATCGTTACCTTTTCCAGTGCAACCGTGTGCGAATGCCGTGGCTCCGAGTTTCTTTGCGACCTCCACAGCTTTCGCGGCGATCAATGGCCGTGCGATAGATGTGCTCATCGGATAACCCTGGTAGTCGCCATTGGCGTGTAAGGCGGCAAAACAGAATTCACGCGCGAACTCGTTTTTCGCATCGACCGTATAATGTTCTGTGCTCATGGCTTTTGCTTTGGCTTCGGCTTGGGCAATATCGCTTGCGGGTTGGCCGACGTCGACGGTGACGGTGATCACGCGCTCATAACCATATTCTTCGCGCATCAATGGAATGCAAACCGATGTATCAAGACCACCTGAATAAACCAGGACCACCTTCTTCATGCCGAAATCCTCCACAACACTGAGTGAGTTTGTTGTGCATAGATATGCATAAAAAAGCCATTAAGTCCAAAAAAATATTGACGGAGGCGGGTCTTGTACCTAAATATGCATCTAGATGCATAAATATGAGGACAATATGCAGATGGCCTTAGGTCAGAAGCAACAGTCAAATCAACAGTCAAATCAACAGTCAAATCAACAGTCAAATCAACAGTCAAATCAACAG
>SXGU01082425.1_pt1 | contig 13673 bp, 5 predicted proteins | sample 3174531 | NCBI WGS metagenome assembly SXGU01 (sample SAMN11356863, study PRJNA531348) | freshwater metagenome | isolation source: freshwater sample F1-140 | place: China: Fuxian Lake, Yuxi | collected 2017-12-25 | reverse complement strand
CCCCACCCCCACGCTGGTGATCTCGGACCTCGAGCCGGGCCAGATCTATCAGGTGTTTGTCTCCGCCGCGAATGGAGCGGGCGAGAGTGACTTGAGTGAGCCCGCAACGGCGATGCCACAAGCGCTGCAAAAGGCGGCGTAAACTAATCAATCCAGGAAGCGCGCGAGCGCTTCTGACTGCGCGACAGAGCGGGCTTGTTTGGCCGCTCTGTTTTTCTTTTTTGCCGTGGATGCGCCTGCCAGCTGCGGGAGACAGACTTCGTGCTTGCCGCTGTTGAGGGTTTTCGATCACGCTGGCAGCGCATTTTCCTATGAAAAAACAAATCCGCATCGGTCTAATCGGCTACGGCTTCATGGGCCGGGCTCACTCCAACGCTTATTCCCAGGTGGGGCATTTCTTTCCCTCAAATCATCAACTCGTGCTCCAGGCTGTCTGTGCCCGTGACGAAGCCAAGGCGCGCGAGTTCGCTGACAAATGGGGCTACGCATCCGTCGAGACGGACTGGAAGAAACTCATCGCCCGTGACGACATCGACCTGATCGACATCGCGGTGCCGAACAACCTGCACGCCGAGATCGCCATCGCCGCGGCCAAAGCCGGCAAGATGATTCTCTGCGAGAAGCCTCTCGCAATGAACCCGAAGCAGGCGGAGGAAATGGTCAAGGCCGTCCAGAAGGCGAAGGTGCCAAACATGGTTTGGTACAATTACCGCCGTTGCCCGGCCGTGGTGCTCGCCAAGAACATCATCGATTCCGGCAAGCTCGGGAAGGTTTTCCATTATCGCGCGAATTTCCTCCAGGACTGGACGATCAGCGCGGATCTCCCGCAGGGTGGCACCGCTCTCTGGCGCCTGGATGTCAAGGCCGCAGGATCGGGTGTCACCGGTGATCTGCTCGCGCATTGCATCGATACCGCGATGTGGCTCAACGGCGGCATCAAGGATGTGAACGCGATGACCGAGACGTTCATCAAGGAACGCAAACACAACCTCACCGGCAAGGTCGAGAAGGTCGGCATCGATGACGCCTGCATCTTCCATTGCCATTTCAACAACGGTTCACTTGGCCTCTTCGAATCCACCCGTTACGCCCGCGGGCACAAGGCTCTCTACACTTTGGAAATCAATGGCGAGCACATGTCGCTCAAGTGGGATCTCCATGACCTCCACCGCCTGCAGATTTTCGATCACAGTGACGCGGGAATTGAGCGCGGCTGGAAATCCATCCACGTCAGCGATGGCGATCATCCCTATTGCGGCAACTGGTGGGTGCCCGGTTTGCAGCTTGGCTACGAACACAGCTTCATTCATCAGGTCGTCGAGTTCATCAAGGGTCTTGAGAGCGGCCAACCCGCCCGCCCGAATTTCAAGGATGGCCTCGCTACTGATTACGTCGTCGATGCCGTGCTGGCTTCCGCCAAGGCGAAGAAGTGGACGAAGGTGAAGCAGGTGAAGTGACCTGGGGGCGGAGATTTGTTCGGCTTGTTACTTGCCGATACTTGCTCAGGGAACGATCTCGACAGAGGACTCGTTTGAAGGAGCGCGGCTGTATGCGCAGCACCAGCCGCAGCAGTACTGGGAATTCAGCGGCTGGTTTTCACCGCAGCCGCGCTCCTATGGGGTTTGTTATCAAACCGGATAGGCACGCTTCATTCTGCCTGTTGATACAGCTCAAGAAACTTCCGTCTGTAGCTGACTTCCTGCTCGGGAAGTTGCGTTCGCAGGCGTTCCTTTGAAACCGCTCCGTGTTGGAAGCGGCGCTTCTCGGCCACCGGAATTTCGAGGCCGGTGATCGCGCGGATTCCACGTGAAACGATCTCACCCTTGAGAGAGTAGAGCCGATCCACGGACATTTGAGTGATCTCGGTGAAGGGAATTCCTTCCGAGACGTCGATGACATTGGGTCGGGTGAATGGGCTGAAACCTTCAAATCCAAAATGTCGCGCGGGCGCGTAAGTGCGGGTGTAGCTCCGGCTCAGGCCGCCGCTGTATGTCAGGGAATGCTTGATCTTACCGACACCCCAACCCTCCTGATAAAGCATCAGGTTGCTCACCACTGAGCGGATCGTCAGCTCGGGATTCTCCTCGATGGGATAATCCTTGAGGTTCTCGTCGCCGCCGTCGCCGTCGAGGAGATATTTCCAGTCGGGATAACGAGCGCGGATCGAACGGCACAGCGTCATTCCCATCGACGCGGCTTCAATGTCCAGCGGTTTGTAATCCTCGACGACGCGGATCGTCTCCGCCACGTCGATTGAAGAAAGGTCCGCTTCCACAGGTTCGAGGAACAATCCCAAACCCAGTTTCTCCAGAAAGCTCCGGGCCTGCTGGAGATCTGGTCCATCGCCGAACGACAGGGTAAACGCCTTCAATCTGCCCAGGTTCATTCCGAGCTTGCGCATCACATGATACGTAGTGGCGAACACCGCGCCGCTGTCGATCCCGCCCGAGAAACACACGCCGATGGGTTCATGCGCCGGCACCCGGCGCAGCCATTTGGAAATCTCATCCGCCAGCGCTCCGATGTAGGCCCGGCCAATCTCATCGAGATCGGTCGAGAGGCGATCGCGTTCCGGCGTGAAGAACCGCGTGTAAACCGGGTCCGGGTCCGGGCAGCCGATCAATTGGATTTCGACGACATGATGCGCCGGGACCATGCGTGTGTAGCTAGGATGAAATTGATTTCCAAATCCCTGCGATTCCAGCCAGGACCTGATCGCATCGATGCGTTCCGCCACCACCAGAGCCGGCCCTTCGTGACGCTTCGCCAGAAAGTAGCGCATTGGACGGTCCATGGATCTTGCCATGCGGACGGACTTGCCGCGCTTCGCGATCAACGCGAATGAACCGTCAATCTCGCGCACTTCCTCCGGTGTTCCTTCGAGCAAGCGCCGGGTGGCTTCCTCCGGGTTCATGTTGAGGATCTGATTGTTGGCGGGATCAAGAAGGTCAACCACTCGTTCGATATACTGGTGCATAGGCTAAAATTTGTGCGGTCGTTCTCAGATGTTCACTTGGACGTTGCGGTCCCTCTTACCCCCGGGGTTCATGCGTGTCAAAGCGTGAGTTGTTGAAAGCGAGGTCTGCGTGCTGCGGATTAACTCCAGCGCTCCCAGGTCAAGTTCAAGGGGAATTTTCCTGATCACCAAGGCACTGGACAAAATGCGGAACTTTCGCGCATCAAAGTTGGCGTTCGAATAATCTCGCTTGGCTCGTGGCGAATTATCGGTAGCGTGCTGCGACCCATGACGATGAAATCACGCGAATTTTTCCTCTCGTTCTCATGTGCCTGTGCGTTTTGGTTGTCTGGTCTTCAAGCCAGCGCGGCTGAAGTCATCGCTCGCGGGGCGGAATGGAAGTTCCTCAAGGGCCGGACCGAGGCTTCCTCACCAGACGCCACGTCCTGGCGGCAACCGGGGTTCAAGGACAGCACATGGGCCGTGGGGCAGACGCCTCTCTTCTACGGTGAACCACTGTTCGGCACGGAACTGACCGACATGCGCGGAAGTTATTCATCCGTGTTCCTTCGCCGGGAATTCGTGGTGACGAATCCGGCGGAGATCTCCCTGGTTCAGTTGGGGGCGAGCATCGATGATGGCTTCATTGCCTGGATCAACGGTCATGAAGTCGCGCGATTCAACGTTGCGGAAGGCAATCTTGCGTTCAACAGCCTGGCTTCCAGTGCCACCACCGAACCGATCCCAGTTGAACTTTACGACGTTCCACGCCCCGTGGAGATCCTTCTCGCTGGAACAAACATCGTGGCGATTCAAGCATTCAATGTGTCACTCGCCGACAGCAGTGACTTTGTGATAAATGCCTCGCTCTCCCTCTTCGGCGACACCGTTCCGCCAGTGATCGAGACGATCGTGCCTTCGCAAGGAAGCACTTTGCGCGAGTTGATCACGGTCGAGGTTCATTTTGACGAAGCAGTCAAAGGCGTGGATGCCGGGGATCTATTGATCAATGGCAAAGGGGCGACCAATGTGCTCGAAGCAGTGCAAGGTGTGTTTGTCTTCTCGTTTCCGCAGCCAGCGGATGGTGAGGTCAGCGTGGCATGGCGCGCGAACCATGGCATCACCGATCTGGTCGGCGCGGCGCATCCCTTCGCAGGCGGGTCCTGGACATACCAGCTTGATTCCAAGTCGCCCGCGACGGGTCTTGTGATTTCCGAGTTCATGGCGGACAACGACCGTACCCTCAACGACGAGGACGGAGACAGCTCGGACTGGATTGAGATCTTCAACCCGAATGATACCCCCGCGAACTTGAATGGCTGGTTTCTCACGGATGAGGCTTCGAAGCTGACTAAATGGCGCCTACCCGACGTGACGATTCAGCCGAACGATTATCTCGTCGTGTTCGCTTCGGAAAAGGATCGCACAAACGTCACCGGTCGCCTGCACACGAATTTCAAGCTCGCTCCGAATGGTGAATTTCTCGCGCTGGTGACACCGCTGGCGAAAGTTGCCTCTCAATTCGCCCCGGTTTATCCGAAGCAGTTTACGGACGTCTCCTACGGCCGCGTCGAAGGCGCAGCCGATACCACGGGTTACTTCGTAAAGCCGACACCTGGAACACTCAATGTGTCGAGCGGGCCTGGCTTTGGTCCTGAGATACAGTACTCGCGTGCCACGGGAACTTTTCTCGAACCGTTTGACCTGGCCCTCAAGACCGCCGCCAATTCGGTCATTCGTTACACGCTGGATGGCAATCTTCCGACCAATGGTTCGCCCGTTTATCTTGCACCGATCCGTGTCAGCAACAGCATCCAGGTCAGAGCCCGTGCATTTCAGGAGGGCCTTCTGCCCGGCCCGCCGCGCACCGAGAGCTTCCTGATGTTGAGCAACAATGCGGCGAGCTTTGTTTCAAGCCTGCCGGTGATGATCATCCACACGCTGGGCAAGGGCACGCCTACTTCAAGCCGCCAGACTTTTTCCAGCATCTCCGTCTATGAACCGGTCGCGGGCAGGGCAGCGCTGACCGATCCCCCGACGTTCTCCACCCGCGGTGCGGTGAAGATTCGTGGGTCGAGCACCGAAGGAATCACCAAGTCGAGTTTCGCGATGGAATTTTGGGATGAGTTTGGCGTGGATTCGAATCGCGGAATCCTCGGCATGCCGGCGGATTCGGATTGGGTGCTCTATGCGCCGAACAACTTTGACCCGGTGCTCATCCACAATCCCTTCATCCACCAACTCAGCCGTGACATGGGACGTTACTCACCGCGAACACGATTCGTTGAGGTGTACTTGAACAGGACCGGTGGCCCGATCAGCGCCGCAAATTACAATGGCATCTACGTGTTGGAGGAAAAGATTTCCATCGGCAAGAATCGCGTCGATATCGACAAGCTGAAGCCGGAGAATTTGTCGCCGCCGGATGTGACAGGCGGCTTTCTGATGAAGGTGGACCGGCTTGATCCGGGTGACGGCGGTTTTCCGGGAGGTGGCGCCACTGTTGGTTATATCGATCCCAAGGAACGCGAGATCGAACTTCCCGCGCGTGATCCGCAGGAGCAGTACATCCGAAAATACTACTCGGATTTTGGAAAAGCTTTGGCGAGCCCGAATTTTCGCGATCCGGTGGTCGGCTACCCGGCATTCATCGATGTGGACTCATGGATCGACTTCCATGTGGTCGAGGTTCTCAGTGGCAATGTGGACACACTTGTCCTCAGCACGTATTTCCACAAGCCGCGCAACGCCAAAATCGTGTTCGGCCCGCACTGGGATTTTGACCGCGCGCTCGGATCGACCGATGGTCGCGATGCAAATCCGCGCATTTGGAACACCGGCCCGTTCTTCAACGGCCCATGGTGGTCCCGGCTCTTCGCGGATCGGGATTTCTGGCAGAAATGGGTGGATCGCTGGCAGAAGGCGCGCAGCGAGCACTTCGCGAACGCGTACATCAACGCTCTGATCGACCAGCAGGCTGATGAAGTGAGGGAGGCGCAGCCACGTGAACGCGTCCGCTGGCGTGTCCCGCTTCGTGGAGGCTCCTACCAGTCCGAGGTGGACCGGATGAAGACGTGGCTCTCGAATCGGATGGACTTCATTGACAAACAGCTTGCCCAGCCGCCGGTGTTCAGCGCGGCTGGCGGACAAGTGACACCGGGATTTGCTCTAACGATCACCGCCGCGGCCAACGCCACCGTCTATTACACACTCGATGGATCTGACCCGAGGCTTCCGCAGGGTGACATTTCACCAAAAGCCATCGCCTACACCGGACCGGTCGCACTCCAGCAAAACTCCAGAGTCACGGCGCGGACACGGAACTTGAACGTGCGGCAGGCGGGCGGTCCTCCCAGCTCCTCGTCCACGCCCTGGTCCATGCCCGTGGCAGCTACGTTCACTGTAGCTCCGCCGCCACTCGCCATCACTGAGATCATGTTTCATCCAGAGGATCTCTCGGAAGACGGCGTATTCGGCGACGAGGATTTTGAATTCGTCGAGATCAAGAACGTGAGCGCGAGCCCGGTTAATCTCGTGGGCTACCAGTTCACAAGCGGCATCCGGTTTGCCTTCACATCGACCAACTCGATTACAACACTTGCGCCCGGCGAGCGCGCATTGATTGTGAAAAACCGTGCTGCCTTTGCGACGCGCTATCCTGATGTCACGAACATCGCTGGCGAATATCAAGGGGCCATGTCGAACTCAGGAAACCGCCTGGCGCTTGTGGGTCCGCTGCTGGAACCGGTTGCCGATTTGACCTACGACGCGTCTCATTTGCCGTTGTCGGATGGGCTTGGATTCTCCCTGGTGCCGGCGGATGAAATGTCAACTGTGGCGCAGCCTGGCAGTTCCTCGAACTGGCGCATCAGCGCCCGCCCAGGTGGTTCGCCTGGTCGTGTTGATCCGGAGCCTTTTAGTGTGCCATCGGTCTATGTGAATGAATTGCTGCCTGAAATCGGTCAGACACAGGATGGCAGGATCGAGCTGTTTAATCCCACTGCCGCGCCGGCGAATATCTCCGGCTGGTTCTTGACCGACACCTTTAACAATCCAAAGAAGCATCGCCTCCCGAATGGAACTTTTCTCCAGCCAAACGGCTACCAGGTGCTCTCTGAAGATACGTTCACAGCCACCGACGGATCGGTCTTTTCCTTCAACGCCAAAGGCGAGGGTATTTACATCTTCTCCGCCGACGCCGCAGGCAACTTGACCGGGTGGATGCACGGCTTCGAATACGGTGCCTCGTCGCGCGGATCATCCACGGGCCGGCACATCACCGGCGCCGGCGTGGAAAGCTTCGTCCTTCAGTCAATCCCGTCACTTGGCGTGGCGAATACAGGGCCACGCGTCGGATCGCTCGTGGTCAGTGAGATTCATTCTGATCCAAAATTGTTTGGAGGACAAAACAACACAGGAGACGAGTTCATCGAACTGCAAAACATCACCGCGCTACCGGTGGCGTTATATGACCCTGGTTCTCCCTTTCTAACCTGGCGCTTGGGCGGGCAGGTGGATTTTGACTTTCCAGCCAGCACCGTGGTTCCTCCTGGCGGCATCGTGCTCCTCGTGGGCTTTGATCCGCAGGCTCAACCATGGGCGGCGGCCGCGTTCCGCGCGCGACTGGGCGTCGATGCCCGCGCGATCATCCTTGGGCCCTGGTCAGGGCATCTCAACAATGGCGAAGGCGCCGTGCGCCTGTCACGTCCGGCCCCGTCGGCTTTGTCGTCGTTGCCTGCGGATGGCGAAGTTCCTTACGAGCTTGTGGACGAAATTGATTACTCCAACTCACCGCCCTGGCCAATTCAGCCCGAGGGGGCGGGACTCTCATTCACACGGCGGGATGTGCGCTCGTATGGCAATGAAGCGTCAAACTGGCTGGTTTCAGTGCCAACACCGGGCGACGTCGATGCCGACGGGGATGGATTGGGAGATCACTGGGAACTGGCGAACGGATTGAAGCCGGATTCAGTCACTGGCGACAACGGACGGGACGGTGATCCGGACGGGGACGGCTTGACCAACTCCCAGGAAGCGCTTGCTGGAACGGGACCGCGCGATGCGCGGAGCCGGTTGGAACTGCGCGCTGAACCGGCCGGAATAGGTGTGATCAATCTGAGAGTCGCGGTGCCGGCAGGACGTAGCGCCACGATTCAAGTCAGCGAGAGTTTGCTCGGCGGCACATGGCTGAATGTTCGCAATGTGCTCGCTTTGCCAGATGGTGGACCAGTTTCAGTCACCGACTCGTTCACGACGACGACGCGGTACTATCGACTGGTCATCCCGTAGGTGTAGCAGTTCCGCGGGAGTGCGGAATTCACTCTGTAGCCGACTGGCACGACCTGCGAGCTTTCATTGGATCATGCCGATGGCTTTGGCAGCATCTTGGCGATCACTGCCAGAAGTCCAATCACCACCGCCGCGAGGATTCCCCAGAAGATCCAGCCTCGCACGCCCGAGAGCGGTTCGCCTTCGGACCAGTCCGCTCCTTTCAAAGCTTGCTCTGTCCCCGAAGCGGCGGCTGATTTTGCGGCGGCCAACAACTGACGCGCAACCAGTGCCACGTCGTATCGGGGAGCGTTCACATTCGCGTTGCCATAGAATAGAACCGGGGCATCAGCCGCCTTGAACACAAGCCGGGTTGCTGGATAAAAGAGTTTGAACCCTTCAAGTTCAAGAGGCGGGTTGTCGCCGTTATCGGTTTCAAGAAGGAGGACGTCCGTTTGAGGGCGAGCGTCGAATTTCAATGTGAACCGGTTCTCCTTTGAGTCCACCGTGCGCTGCCATTGTGCGGTGCCGAGGCCGCGTTCGTACTTTCCGCCGCGTCCATCCGGAGCCAGTTCAAAAATCCGAATGCTTCGTTGAAAGAGCAGCGTGCGAGGATTGCACTCCAATCGTGTCAGCGGCAGGTTTGGATGTGAAAGCTTCAGTTCCCAACGGGACAACGCTGGGCGCTTCGGATCCTTCTCTTGTTTCACTGCAGGCTCGATGCTCCGGCTCAACGATGGACGCTCCACCAGGTAGGGAACTTGGCTGCCTTCCCGCACGAGACGCAGATCAGCGAGATCAGGACGGGCACGAGACAGCACGTCCAGGTCGAGTTCGAGCTGTTGTACGCCCGGAAGTTGTAGCGAGATCGCCTTCTTGAATCGCCAGTCCTTCGGATCCAGTGGAGCGCCAGTTTCAGCGAGGCCGGGCAGGGTGTCGGGTTTGCGATGATCGGGATTCGCCATCAAAATTCCAGATGTCACGTTCGTGGACTGTGCGGTCTTCAACTGCTCCGTCAGCCCGCCCAAATCGTAGCGTGGTGGCGGGCATTGGGAGTTGCTGGTGAAAACCGTGTAAACGCCCTGGGCCTTGGCTTGAAACAATGCATGGATCGGACGACGGGACAGACGGACTCCGCTCAACGGCAGTGGCGCGCTGTTGCCGTTGGCGATCACAATGATCAATTCGCGTGTCCGTACCCGCCGCTCGATGGGCACTTTTGTTCGTCTGGCGGCCGTTCCAGTCCCCGCATCCACGACGTAGATCAGGCCACTCGCCAGTTCGTTCTCGCGCACTTCTTCGCCCGCCAGTTCCGCCACGCGCACGCTCACCTGGCGTTGAAAGAGCGGTTCGGTGGTGTCGAACTCCACTTCGGACACAGTGAGATTCGCGGCACCGAGATCGACAACCATTCGCGTATCACCATCAGCTTCGTCACGGGATTTGATTGTCGCCACCACGGGTTCGACAGGCGACACATCCAAACGTGCAACATGAATGAGAGCGCCGGTGAAGGGCACCGGTCGCGAGCGTTCGTCCTCCACGGTCAGCCGGAGCCAGGGCCAGATGCCCGGAGGAACTCTGACAGTCAAATCACTACCACCGCCCTGTCGGAACAGAGGCACGCCTTCGGCCAGTGGGGAATATGTTCGTGCATCCTTCGAACCTTCCAGACGCACCGCCTTGATGAAAGTGCGTTCCGGTGTCTCCAGTGTAACCGCATCGATAGCCGCTTCCACGCCGGTTTCGATTGTCAAGATGGTGGCCGAGCCGCGCAACCTGGGTTGGAATGATTTCGCAGCGCGAATCGTCGCCGCTTCAGGGGATGGTCGTTGGAGCAGGAACGATACTTCTGTTCCGTTCGGATCGACGAGGCGCAAATCTTCCAGGTCGGGACGGCTCGCATCAAGCAGGGCTGGCGACAGGGCGAGCCGGGTCAGTCCGGGGGCGGGGATCTCGACAGGCGCGCGTTGCTGCCATTCGGTGAATGACGCTCCGAATGCTGTGCATGCGGAGAGAAGCAGTGCGCTGAACGACGCAACTTCAAAGTTTGGGCGGGTTGGGAATCTTGTTTTCATCGGACTTAACAGGATTGAGGATGAACTTCTGGTAAAGAAAAGATGCTGCGAATGCCACGAACGCGACGGCCACCAACGCGCCAACCCGATAAGGAGTGTCCAGACGTGAGAGGTCGTGGAAGAAGAGTTTGACGACGGTTACGCCGAGCAACGCCAGCGCGGCATAGCGTGCCGGGGCGAGCTTTCGCGCAATTCCCACCACGAGCATCGCGAGTGCGAACAACGCCCATGCGATGCTGTAACTCATGTCTCGCGCAAAGTTGCCGGAGAATTGAAACGTCAGTACCGCGGCACCAGGCGGGGTAAAGAAGTCCGCAATCTGAATGTTGACGAGGAGAAACGCGAGAATCGCACCCAAGGTGTTTAACACTCCTGGTGCGCTGCTTCCCAACACCTGGTGACGCGGGGGAGCGAGCAGCCGTGCCGCCATGAAGAGCGCAACCGTGACCGCGCCATAGCTGTAGAAGTACCAGTTGAGAATCGGTGTATCGCTGCGCGAGTGATAGCTAAGCACAGCCGGGTTCAGCGCCAGACGTGCGAACGACGTGATCAGCAGTCCCACGGCAGTCAGACGCAGGCCCGGGTGTGGCACTCGATGAAACAACCAGCACAATGCGGCGCCTTCCAGCGCCCAGGAGATACTGATCCACTGGCGGCTGAATTGGAGCGGGAAGATGAGGGTGATGAAGAACAAGGCGACGCCACCATACAAAGCCAGTTGCGTCTGCTTGGCGGAGTCTTCGTCCTTTGCGGTTTTCAGGACGGCCACCAGGCTTGCGAGCGCCGGAACTGCAAACGCTGCTGCCAGCAAACCCATCATGTTATTCGGCCACGCGGACTTCACCAACTGATGCACGAGATAAAACTGCGCGGGGCCGGCCAGTGCTGAAGCGACCCACGGCCCGGGCACATTCGCAAACTGTCTTTTCGACACGAACGGAAACGCGGCGAACAAAGTAAAGAATGCGAGATACCAGAGCAGGGGAGTGGATGCGGTTTCGGGTTTGAAGAGGCGGAGGTGCCATGCGTATTCCAGCGCCGTCACGCACGCCAGCCCGATCAATGGCAGCCACGGAAGCCGGAACATCCGAGTCACGGCGAACAACATCCCCACCAGCAGCAGCGCAAGACCAAAAACTGGCGAAGGATTCAAAAGCTGCAGCCGCCCCGTGATCATCACCAGCAGCACAAATGGCAGGACAATCGCGAAGGCCGGTAGCTGGGCCGCGAACCGGGCGTTCAATGCATCGATGGTGGATGATGATGCAGTTCCATTTGTGGCAGGCCATTTACGCCGCAGCCAGATGCCTGCAACGGCGAAGAACACAGCGCAAGCGGCAACGACGATCAGCAGGGTAGGCAGTCCTGTCAGTTCGGCTGGAACCTTGAACAACACTCCGACTGCGGCCAGCAGCGTCAACAGCAGAGTTGCCGCCACCGGCAGCACTGAGAGGGTCATTGCCGCAAGTGCCACTGCGAGGACATCCACGAGCAGAATCACAGGCCAGATCAGGATGGTCAGTTCAGAGAGCCTGAAAACGGGAATCAACAGCGCCAGCAACGCCACCGGTGGGAATAACATTGCCCCATTCGGAGGTGGCTCGCTGGTTCCATCAAACCGTTGCATGGCCAGAGGGAAGAGAGTGTGCGCCATCGCGAAAACCAAAGTGAAAGTGAGGGCGGCGGGCAGAAGCGGGTTGGTGACATGCGTGCTCATCCACACGGATAGGAAGATGAACACGGCCGCGCCTGCCAGTGGATAAGCGTCCCGAAAAGCGCGGTCGATTCGTGACAGCGCCAGGATCATCACGTCCAAAGCGAACACAAAACTCAGGAGCAGCCACGGTCGTTCCGCAATCCCGGTGAAGGATTGAAAGTAGAACGCGAACAAGAAGGCCACGAATCCGAGTCCTGCCGCGGAGGCGCTCGAGAGATGATCCTTCTCATTGGTGCGACGCGAGAGTTTCGTTGCTCCAAGCCAGATCAGATTGAAGCCCAGCAACACCGCCATCGGGATCAGCGTCTTGCTTCCTTCGTAGTAGCCGCCGGCATTGAAGAACTTCGAAGCCCAGCCGATTTGCATGATTACCGTCCCGGCGGCGGCCAGTGGGGTGAGGAAGTTCCAACGTTGATGCAGTGCCACGGCGATCACACCGATGTCCAATAGCGCGATATAGGCGAAGAATCCCACGGGAGCATCCTGTCCGGTCGAAAGGAGGATCGGTGTGATGAATCCACCAAGCATTCCAAGCACCGCAACGACTAGAGCGTCCAAACGAACCGCGAGCACGAATGCAGTCGCCGTGACGAGCACCATAAGCGCAAAAGTTGGTACCGGCCCAAAGAATTCGAAGTGATAAATCGCTCTGCATGCGAACGTCACGCCGTAGAGAATCAGGACACCAGTCGCGCAAAAGGCGTGCGACAGGATCGTGAATTCCTTCCGGCGCATTACCACGCCGGTCACGACAAGTCCCAAGCCGAGAAGGAATCCCATCGCCACGCGCACTTCCGGCGGGAGCCAGCCTCTGTCGAAGGAAAGCTTCACAAAGTAGGCAACCGCGAGGAAGAGCGTGATACCGCCGATCCATGCATAAAGTTTGGCCCCCATGAACTGTTCCCAGTTCAAGCTGCCTTTGATCTTGTCGAGACTGAAGGCTGGTGTTGGAGGTGGCCTATTCGTCGGTGGTGTTGCCGGGGGCATATTCACAGCCAAATCCGAGACCGGGACCAGTGGCGGCGGTGTTGGTTGGAAAGGTTCTTTTTTGGGGGGCGCTGGAATCGACTCTGGAGGTTGTTGAATTGTTTCTTTGCTGATTTCTGGCTGTGCCACCGATTTCGCCATCACCTCGGATGGCTCCGAGAATTCCACTGGTGATGTGTCGGATTGGCGATGAACTGGTGTTCGCTGGGGTGGATGTTCTGAAAGCTCGGCCAGCCGCCTCTCGATCGAATACAAGCGCAAGTTCAAACGCTCGGTTTCTGCTGTGGCCCGATTTGCTTTGAGGACCGCGACGATCGGAAGGACCAGGACGACGATAAAAATTCCTAGAACCAGCAAGATAAGGAATCCTTCCATAGCATTTTTCAGTTGTTCACGGTGATCCGTGATTCGCTCGATATTCCCAGAAATGGACTGTCAGTACTTCAACATCACTAGCCAGACCTCGCAGAATCCCCGGACCCCGTCTTCTGTATCGGTGCGTCAACAAGTAAGTGTTGGACTGACATCTAGTACTCCGTCAGTCATCAAATGAGGGGTAAAGTTTCTTGAGTTTGACGCGGGCATCGTCGGTGGTGAAACGCCAGTTGATTTTGGAAGAGGGCTGATTGCGACGCCGGGTCCAGGCGGCGATCTCTTGGCGCAGGGT
>SXGU01123100.1_pt1 | contig 13676 bp, 9 predicted proteins | sample 3174531 | NCBI WGS metagenome assembly SXGU01 (sample SAMN11356863, study PRJNA531348) | freshwater metagenome | isolation source: freshwater sample F1-140 | place: China: Fuxian Lake, Yuxi | collected 2017-12-25 | reverse complement strand
GCTGACCGACTCAGGCACCGGAGCGATGTCGGTGTACCAATGGGCCGGGATGATGAAGGGTGACGAGTCCTACGCCGGCGGCCGCTCCTTTCACGCCTTCGTCAAGTCGGTCACGGAGATCACCGGGTTTCGCCACGTCATCCCGACCCACCAAGGTCGGGCGGCCGAGCACATCATTTCGCGCGCGACGCTCAAGCCCGGGTCAATCGTCCCCAACAACACACATTTCGACACCACCCGGGCCAACGTCGAGCATTGCGGTGCCGTGGCCCTCAACCTGCCGATCGCCGAGGGGCGCGAGCCGGAGACCATCCATCCCTTCAAGGGAAACATGGACGTCGCCGCCCTCGAGCGGGTGCTTTCCGACAACCCCGGCAACGTGCCCCTGGTGCTGACCACGGTCACCAACAACTCCGAGGGCGGGCAGCCGGTCAGCATGGAGAATATTCGCCAGACGTCCGCCATCTGCCGCGCCCACGGTGTCCCCCTGTTCATCGATGCGTGCCGGTTTGCTGAGAACGCGTGGTTCATCAAAACCCGCGAGCCGGCGTATGCCGACCGGTCGCCGCTCGAGATTGCCCAAGAGATGTTCCGCCTGGCCGACGGCTGCACGATGAGCGCGAAGAAGGACGGGATGGCGAACATCGGCGGCTTTCTCGCGATGAACGATGACGCCCTGGCCGCGACCTGCCGCAACTCGCTGATTCTCACCGAGGGATTTCCGACCTACGGCGGGCTCGCCGGGTACGATCTCGAGGCCATCGCCGTCGGGTTGCATGAGGCGCTCGATCCGGACTACCTCCGCTACCGGGTTCGGTCGGTGGAGTACCTCGCCGAGCGAATGATCGCCGCGGGGATTCCGACCGTGCGTCCCGCCGGAGGCCATGCGCTCTACCTCGACGCCCGGAGCTGGCTCTCCCACATTCCGGTGCACCAATACCCGGGGTGGGCGCTTTCCATTGCGCTCTACCTCGAGGGAGGCATTCGCGCCTGCGAGATCGGCTCGGTGATGTTCGGGCGCCAACCCGACGGGACGGAGCGACCGGCCGACTTGGAGCTGGTCCGCCTCGCGTTTCCGCGCCGGGTGTACACCCAAAGCCACATGGACTACGTGGCCGAAGTGCTGGTCCACCTCAATACCATCGCGAAGGACATCCGCGGGGTGCGGATCGTGGAGCAGCCGCCGGCGCTCCGCCACTTCACCGCGAAGTTCGAGCCCTTGCCGAGCTAGCGGACCTTCTTGGCGGGCGTCTTGCCCCCGCCCTGAAGAAGGAGCAGATGCGTGACCACGCCCCCTTCCTTGACGAAGGAAATGCCGATGTCGTCCTCGGCGATGAAAAAGGTGCTGTCCGACTCAGCCAGCAGCTTGACCTTGGGCTGGCCGGTCGCCGCGACGAAGAGAACTCCGCCTTCGAGCGTCACGGTGAGGGCCATTTCCGACAACAGCTGGTAGGTGCCGACGTAGGGCGGCAGGAGGGCCGGATCGATCGATTTGGCCACCTTGGCTACCGGGGGCTTCGACAGCGGAATGGCGGAATCGATCAGGTGGAGTCCGACATCGTCGGCGCTGACGGTCGCGTTGGTGAGGACGATGACGCCGATTCGCTTGGCCAGGTCGAACCCCATGAATGTCCGGTAGCCGCCGGTGCCGCCGTTGTGCCAGACGATCGACCCCCCCGGCGATTTGAGAATGTGCCACGCCATCCCGACGGTCAGGTTGGGGTTCCCGGTTTCCGTTCGCGCCGTGTGGGTGGTGGCCAGCACCCGGCCGAGCGGCCGGCTGGTCGAGTCGAGGTTCGCGGCCAGGTACTTGAACATATCGTTGACGGTCGAGCGGAGCGCGCCGGCTCCGGCCAACGTCGGGAGATCCCAATTGGCAACCACGTTGCCGGCTTTGTCATGGCCTAACGCCAGCCGCCGCTCGAGTCTTGGGGACAGGATGATTTCGGTGTCGCCCATCCGGAGAGGTTTCAGGATCCGGTCGTTGAGCAGGTCGAAGTAGCTCTTGCCGGCCTTCAGGGCCAAGGTATGGCCCAACAGGCCCATGCCGAGGTTCGAATACTCGTATTTCGACCCGATGTCGCGGGTCAAACTGTAGCCGCTCAGGAAATCATACATCTGCTGGACGGTGTAGTCGGCGTAGGGATTGGCGGGGTTCCCGGGTTTGAAATTGCTTGGCATGCCCGGAAGGCCGGATGCGACGGTCGCCAAGTCGAGCAAGGTGATTTCGCGGCCGTTTCGCGCCGGGATCTGGACCGAGGCCGGCAGGTACTGCTGGACCCGGTCGCTCAGTTTGACGTCGCCGCGCTCCACCAGGTCGGCAAGCAGGGAGGCGGTGAACGTCTTGGTGATCGAACCGATCTCGAACACCGTATTGCCGTCGAGGACCAGGTCCTTGTTGTCGGCCTTGCCGGCCGAGAGTACCCGCCTCGTGCCGTCGGCGTCGAGCAGGCCGACCACGATGCCGGCCGTCTTCTTCGCGGTGACTTGTTCGTTCAAGATCGCCTGAACGGCGGCGTCGGATGGAAAGCGCCCTGCTTGGGAGGCGAGGGCGGAGGGGTCGAGCACGACCGCGGCGAGGAGCAGCAGCGGGTGGAAATGGGTGATGGGTCGGATCATGGGTCGCCCTTGCGTGAAGCCGGTGTGGCTGGCGGTGAAGTGAGTCAAGCCCGCGGCGGGGTCGGACCGGGCCGGGCGACGATCTTTGCGTTCTCCACGATGACCGGGTAGGTGTACCCGGCACCAAAGTCCTTGTTGGTGCGAACGGTACCCCGGATCGTGACGGTTTCGCCCTTGGCTGCGTCGTCCATGGTGGTCACGGTGATGTCGTTGGTGCTTTGGCCGCCGTCGCCGCTGCCGTCCTGCAAGTGGAGCCAGTTCTTTCCCATGACGCCGGCGTTGTACTTCACCACCACGCCGCGGACGGTGACGGTCTGGCCCTCGAGGGTCGCCCGTTGAGCCCACACCTCGGCCACGGTCCGGGCGTCGGGGCCGACGGCTTTCGTGACCTGACCGACATCAACGGGCGCCCCGGCCGCGAGTCCGGCGTGCGGATTGCCTCCCGGGCCGTCTGCCGCCGCGCCGCCCGCCGGAGCAAGGGTCCCAAGGTAGACCTCGGCAAACGTGCGTTTGAGCGACGATGATTCGAAGTTGGTCATCCGCATCGCGTTGACGACGGTCACTTCGGTTCCGTTCTCGACTCGCGCTTCTGGGACGGCGGCCCACAGGTCGCCCGTGGTCGTTTTGATCCGCAGATAGACATAAGGTGGTGCATTGAGGTGTTCCTGGACTGGGCCGGTCAGTTGGCCGCCGGTGATTGGGGCCGTCGCTTGGTCCAGGGGAGGTTTCGGGGTCTTGGCGTCGCACCCGATGGCAGCCAACGCAATGGGCAGAACGGCGAGGGCTCGGGTCATGGGCGGGTACTCCGGGGTGAACCAGTGAACGAGGGCGGCAACTCGCTCAATATAGCCGTCGTTGCCGGGTGCCGTTTCAGACCAGCGGAACGTAGAAGTCCGTCCGCCCCCACGTTTGGACAAGCGCAATCCGAGGCAGTAGCTTCGGCCGTCGCCTTTCCCAAGCCGGTGCGCCCAATGCCCTTGTCACGCCGTTCGTTTCTCGCGACCGCCGCCATGACGCCGCTCGTGTCCCCGCACCTCGGGCGATCGAGCGCCGACACGCCGTACCGCCTCGACCCCGCGAGGTTCGAGCCCTGGATCGAGGTCGATTCGGCCGCACTCCGGGCCAACGTCGCGGTGCTGTCGAAGTTGGCCGAGGGCCGGCCGATCATGGCCGTCATCAAGAACAACGGCTACGGACTCGGCGTGAAGGAGGTGGCGAGGGCGCTGGACGGCGACTCGCGGGTCAGCGGCTTCGGCGTCGTGAAGGTCGCCGAAGCGCTGGCACTCCGGGAGGCCGGGATTCGGAAACCGATCCTGTTGATGTCGCTCTTCGACGCGGCCGATGGCGAGGAGCTGGTCCGGCGGGGGATTACGCTCAGTCTCTGTGTTCCGGATATTGGCGCGCGGATCGCGACGGCGACCGCCCGGGCCGGCCGGTCCGCACAGGGTCAATTCTACATTGATACTGGGATGAGCCGGATGGGGCTCCCGTATCACAAAGCCCTGCCCATTCTGCGCGACCTGTCCCGCCAACCCCGCCTCGCCATCGCAGGGATGATGACCGAGTTGACGGAGGAACCCGACTTCGACGGCGAGCAGGTCCACCGGCTCTCGGCGTTGGCGGCGGAAGCCCGAGCCGCTGGGGTGACGACCGGTCCGTTGCACGCCGCGTCCTCGCACGCGGTCTTCAACCGCAAGGACACCCTGCTCGACGCGGTGCGCCCGGGGATCTCGCTCTTCGGCGCCTATCCCACCGACGATGGCAGCGAGCGGTCAATCGCGGAGTTGACGGTCGCGTTCCGCCTCAAGGCGCGGGTTGTCAGGGTGGAGGAGCTCCGCACCGGAGACACGGTGAGCTACGGTCGGCGTTTCAAGGCCGAGTCGCCGACCTGGGTGGCCACGATTCCGATCGGACACGCTGATGGCTATCCGCGATCGGCTGTTCGCGGCGGGCAAATGTTGATCAGCGGTCGGCCCTATCCGGTGGTCGGGGCGGTCAGCGCCAGCCATGCCATCGTCAACCTCGGGGCGGCCACCGACGTGAGGGTCGGCGACGTCGCGACGATCCTGGGCCCGGACCACCCCGCCATCCATCCGAATACACTGGCGGGGACGACCGGGATTTCGGTTTACGACGTCCTAATGCACCAGAGCCCGAGTCTGCCCCGGATTGGCTGAGGCGAGGCTCTCCGGCTGGGCGACCGAACTAGCGGTGAAAGAAATACCGGCCCTTCCAGCGTGGCCGAGCGATCTGATTGGCCACGTCATATCCAATCATCAGGTTCGCCGTTGCGTACGTCACCGCCGCATGCCAATCGATTCCTTGGTCGAACCGGTCGCGGGGTGTGTGGTGGACCCGGCCGAACCAGTCTTTCATGCCTTTCTGGCTGGCCATGCCGGGAAACAGCATCACAGCCGGTATCCCAGCCATCACGAAGGGGTAGTGATCGCTCCGGGTGAAGATGGTCATGTCCGGCAGGGGATCCTCGCTGATCTTGACGCCCAATCGCTTGAATGCCGCCTTGGCGACTTCGCCTAACGACGAATAGGCCCCGGCGTACGGCATCAGGTCCTGGATCGGAGCGGTCAAGACCGCGTTGTCGAGATTGACGTTCGCCACGATCGCCCCGATCGGGACCGGCGGCTGATGGACGAAGTAGTCCGAGCCGAGAATTCCCTTCTCCTCGCCGGTTACCGCCAGGAAGATCACCGACCGTTTGGGCCGGTTGAGCCCCGCAAAGGCCCGTGCCAAGGCCGCCACCACCGCCGTGCCGCCCCCATTGTCGATCGCGCCGTGGTAGACGCTGTCGCCGTCGACCGGACTGCCGACGCCGACGTGATCGAGATGCGCCGTGTAGACCACGTACTCGCGCTTCAAGACGGGGTCGGCGCCCTCGAGCATCCCGATCGCGTTGTGGACCACCAGCGGCCGGTGCTGGAACTCACCCCGGAATCCCAGCGTCACCCCGGTCGGGAACGACGCCGGTCCCTGGAGCAGCCGTTGCAGCGTCGCCTCGAACGATTGCCCCGCGGCGTCGAAGAGTTTCTTGATGCCGGTGTCCGTCAGCCTGACCACGGTCGCGGTCTCAAAGAACGGGGCATGGGCGCGGCCGGCGCTGTCGGTCCAGCCGAACCCCTCGAGTTGACCGAGTTGTTGCGCGAGGGCCGGCCCAGGCGCCGGCATCAGCGTCATGATCCCGACGGCTCCCCGGGCAAGGGCATTCGCCGCCTTGGTCGAGAGCGCGGAGAAATGGCCCCGCGGATCGGGCGGCACCGAAGCCGGCCCCCCAAACACCATGGCCACGACCTTGCCTCGGACGTCGAGCCCGCGATAGTCATCGTACCCGTGGTCCGGTGCAGTCACTCCCCAGCCAACGAACACGACTTCGGCGTCGAAGCTCGTCCGCTCAAGCTGCTTGTCGGGGTGGACCAAGTAGTCGACATCGAGCACGAGCGAAACGGTGCCGCTTCGCCCGCCAAGACTCGCACTGGTTCCCGCGGCCACTACGGTCGAGTGCCGGAGCGGGACCGGCATCAAGAACGACGTGAGGCCGCCCACTGGCTTGAGACCGGCCTCCTCGAACTGGGATGCGATGTACTTTGCCGCCAGTTCCGCGCCGGGTTGGCCGGTTTCCCGGCCCCGGAGCAAGTCATCCGACAAATAGCGGATCGAGGCCGCGATCCATTCCGGTCGGATTCGGCCGACCAGCGGGTCAGCCTTACGGGGCGCGGATTGCGCGGTGAGGACCGGGCCAGGTGTGGCGGCGAGAGCAAGGACCAACCCGAGGCGGAGTGACATGGATTCAGCGGTCCGGGGTGATCGGGAGGAGGAGATAGGAAGCGCGGTTGCCGCCGGAGTATACAGTATTGGTGGCGGTGAGCCAGTCGGTTTCGGTGACGTTGTCGCCGCCGGTGTTGAGATTCCGGTCGTGGAGCGGGAAATCGCTGCTCGATACCCAGAGCCGAATTCGGTGTCCCGGGGCAAAATGGTGGGCGGTGGCCTTGAGATTGACTTCGAGGCGGACCACTTGGCCTGGAGAAAGCCACACCGGCTTCGTCATCCCGCTGCGATACCGGGCCCGGATCACGCCGCTCGCCACATTCCAGGAGCGCCCCTCGGGGTCGACATCGAGCAGCTTGGCGGTGAAGTCGGTGTCTTTGCGATCTGACGAGATGTAGAGCGTTGTCGTGACGCTGCCGGCAATGGTGACCCCGCGTTCGAGGGGTGGAGTCGAGTAGATCAGCAGATCCTTCCGCCGCTCGAGGTCGCTCTGGTCGAAGGCGCCCGGTTGGTCCTTTGGATTCCCGGTGCAACAGACCGTCCCGCCCCGGCTCGGCACCGGATCATCGGGATCATAGCGGAACGAGTCGCGGCCCGGGGCGGGGAGGCGAGTCGACAAGTGCCCGCCGCCCAGGAAGTACCGGGTCGGGTTGACCGCGGGAACCGGCCAGCTCGGAGCGGTCCGCCATTCATTGAGACCGGTCACATAGTACTGGACGCGGGGCCGGCCCGTGACTCCGTTGTCGGCGCCCTTCAGCCAGTGATCGAACCAGTCGAGATAGATCTGGAAGTACGGCAGCCGGGCGTCACCGAATTCACGATCGCCCACCTTAGTCGGGGCGCCGGCGGCCTCGCTCAGACAATGCGCGGCCGGCGACATGATGACGAACTGATTCTCGCGGGCCCGAGCCGTGACCGAGGTCCGGCGCATCAGGTTGAACAGGTACATCGTCTGGTCGGGCGTCACGTCGAACCACGAATTCACGTGCAGCGCGGGCACGTCGAACCGGTCGTCGTCCCGGACGTAGTGCATCTGATCCCAGTAGGGATCGGCCGGGGGATGGGTGACGAAGTCCTTGAAATCCGACGGCGGATACCCGGCCCGCTCGGCCATGGTCGCGAGCGGCAGGCTCTTGAGGATTGTCGCGAAATCGAGATGTTCGAGGTCGCCGGTCCGGCCCTTCACCTTGGAGCCCGCGCCTCCCATCCAGCCGAATAGGGCTGAGAGGGTGACCGTCCCGCCCTCGTAGGTTCCCCAGTTGGTGTAGTAGCCGCCCGCCGGGCCCATGGCGCCGGTCGACGACTGCGGGATCATGGCCATATGGTTCGGGTGCCGGTTCTTGGCGGCGAGGAGCTGGACTTCGCCCATGTAGGAACAGCCGTAGGTCCCGACCTTCGGGGTCGCCCACGGTTGCTTCACGATCCAATCGATCGTATCGTAGCCGTCTTCGCCGTCTTTCATCTGCACCGCAAACTCGCCCTCCGACTGGAACTTGCCCCGGATGTCCTGGGTCACGACGAGATACCCTTGGCCGGCGAAGAACTTGGCCGGCTCGATCACGAACGGCATGGCCTCTTGGTTGTAGGGCGTTCGGATCAGGATGATCGGGAACCGCGGGCCCGGGAGCGTGGGCCGGTAGAGATTGGTGGCGAGCCGGACTCCGTCGCGCATCGGGACCATAACGCCGCGCTCGATCGTGAAGTCGTTCTTGGCTGCGGGCGGGGCAATTGGTGGTTGGGCCTGTGCGGAACCAATACCAGGCCAAAGCAACGCCAGGGCTCTGAGTCCGAGTAGAACTTTCAATCGGCGGAGAAACATCGCCACTGCCTCGCCGGGAATCGGATGGTGGGATTCGGATCCGAAATGTGTCTCTCGCCGGGCCCTGTCGCAACCGCGTCGCGGGCCCAAGGTGGCAATCCTTGACCCGTCGCGAGATCGGGCTGACCTTTGCGGAAGTTCCGTTCCCGAAACCAGCCCGAGGAAGTCCATGTGACGAAGCCCTACCAGGCCGACACTTCTCGCCGGACCCTCTTGGTTTCGATGGCGGGCGTGGCGGCGTCCCCGTGGCGAAGTCGGTTCTGGCAGGATGCCCCCGCCAATCTGATCCTCCATGACGGCGACATCCACCTCGTGGACCGCGCATTTCGACGGGTCGAGGCCATTGCGATCGGCGGCGGTCGGGTGCTGGCGGCGGGCTCGACGGCGGCGGTCCGTCGGCGGGCCGGCCCCCGGACCGCCTCAGTGAATCTCCGGGGTCGCACGGTTTTGCCAGGCGCCAACGACACCCACCTTCACGGCCTCCTCTGGGGCTACGCGCAACCGCCGTTCACCGTCGACGTCAGCTATCCCGCCGTCCGCTCGATCGCCGATGTGCTTGAGCGAGTCCGCTTGGCCGCCGCCTCGCGGGCGCCCGGTCAGTGGATTCAGGGCAACGGCTGGGATCAACGCTACTTCGCTGAAGGCCGGGCGCCGACCCGGCAGGACCTCGACCGAGTCGCGCCGGACCACCCCGTCGTGTTGAACGAGTTTTCGTTCCATGCGGTGTGGGCCAACTCCAAGGCGCTGGCGCTGGCCGGCATCACCCGGGAGACAGTGTCGGCGAGTCCCGGCGGGATCGTGAAGGACGCGGCCGGCGACCCGACCGGCGTGTTGCTGGAGGAGACTTCTTCTCTGGTGCAGCGGATCATTCCGCCCTACTCGGCCGCCGAGCGCCGCCAGGGGTTCGACAACACCATGGCCCTGATCGCTTCGAACGGCATCACCAGCTACACCGATCCGCTGGTCGACGCCGAGGGCCTCGCGTTCTACGCGGAAATGGAGGCCGCCGGCAAGCTCCAGGGTCGGGTGACGATGTTGCTCGGCGGCGGGCGGTCATTGGCCGATCTCCGGGAAGCGTTAGCCGCGCTCCGGGTGCCCGCCGGAATGGATTCGCGGTGGTGCCGGTTGGCCGGGGTCAAGATCGTGGCCGACGGGATTCCCACCAACAACAAGACCGCCTGGCTGCACCAGCCTTATGAAGGGGGCGGCCACGGGTCGCGGCTGGTCGGGGATGGGAGCGATGCGGCGCGGGTAGCCGAGCTCGAGGCCATGATCGGGCTGGCCCATGAATCGGGGTGGCAGGTCGGCACCCATGCCACCGGCGACCGGACCATCGACGTCGCCGTCGAGGCGTATGCCAAGGCCTTGGCCAACACACCCGACCGGAACCGGCGGCACTACCTGATCCATGCCGACATGGTGTCGCCCGACACGCTCCGGCGGATGGCCGGGCTCGGCGTCGGGGCCAACTTCAACTCGGCGATCAAGTATTTGATCGCCGATGGCCAGGTCGCGAGCATCGGGGCCGCCCGGGCGGCCTACGAATGGCCGTACCGCACCGCGCTTCAGTCCAAAGTCGTCGTCACCACGGGGTCGGATGCGCCAGTGACCGACGGGAACTGGCGCCAAGGGATCGCCACCTGCATGACCCGGAAAGGGAAGCAAACGGGTGCGGTGTCCGGCCCCGGCGAGCGGATTACCATCGACCAAGCGATCCGGTCGCATACGGCCGCCGGAGCCTGGCAGGATCGCGCCGAGGAGTGGAAGGGGACCCTGGTTCCGGGTATGGCCGCGGACCTCGTCGTACTCGATGGCCCAATCGGCCGGATCGAGCCTGCCGAGATCGGGGCTATGAAGGCCGATCTGACGGTCGTGGACGGCCGGGTGGTCTTCGAGCGGCGGCCGGGGTCACCATGACTGAGTCCGGTCCCGCCATCAGCGACGCGTTGATGACGCTTCACCAAGAGAGCGTCCGATTCTGGGAAAGCTTCCGCACGGCGGCGTTCCTGGAACCGTTAGGCGACGCGTGGTCTCCCGCGGACAACGTCCGCCATCTGACCAAGTCGGTGCGCGCGGTGACCCGGGGTCTCCAGGCCCCCAAACTCCTTTTGCTCCTTCGGTTTGGGCGACCGGGACATCCCTCGCGGACGTTCGAAGAAGTTCGGGATCTCTATCGCGCCCGGCTGGCCAAGGGGGCATCCGCGGGTCGCTTCGCCCCGTCTGGGCGGCCCCCATCGGATGTTCCTGAGGCGGCACGGGAAGAGATCATGGCGTTTCACGCGGATGCGGTTGGATCACTCTGCCGGGCCATCGGCCGCTGGTCGGAGCGCTCCCTCGATCGCCGGCAGCTTCCGCATCCCCTCCTCGGCCCGCTCACGGTTCGCGAGATGTTGCTCTTCTCGCTGTATCACAACCAACACCATGTTGATACCGTGCGCCGGCGGCATGCGGCGATGGCTTCCGGCGCCGACATTTCGTCGGGTTCGGAGGCGTCGGGCTGAGATCCAAGGGGATCCCGGTTTCGCGGCACGGCGTTGGAGCCTGAGTAGGCTGTCCTAACGGCGGAGGCCAGCCGAAAGGCGCGCGGCCGCGGCGCCGGAGGAGCGGGCCAGGGCCCGGGTCAGGGAATCGACCCTGGCCGCCATGGCCGCGACCCGGGTTCGGCCCTCCTCCGACCCGGCCAGGTCGGTGACCTCGAGGGGGTCGACGGCGGTGTCGAACAGATGCTCGCGTCCCTCCCGATCTCGGATGAAATGAACCTTGCCCTCGACCAGCGACAGTTCGTAACGCGGGGCGCTGTAGTATCGGAAACCCGAGAACACCGGGGTTGCCGGCTGTAACGCACGGTCGCCGCGCCATGCGGTGGCTAAGCTCAGCCCCGGCAGCGGCGACAATCCCAATCCGCCGAGGTCGAAAACGGTAGCGGCCAGGTCTCGCGTAGTAACGGCCTGCTTGATCCGAGTCCCGCCCGGCACGCTCCTGGGAAACCGGATTATCAGTGGAACGCGAAGGACGGGATAGTGCAGGTCGGTGTTGTGCCCGTACCGGCCTTGCTCGCCGAGGGCGTCCCCGTGATCGGCCGTGATGATCACGATAGTGTTGTCGAGTCGTCCGGCGGCCTTGAGTTGATCGAGGAGACGGCGCGTTTCCGAGTCCACCCAGGCGAGCGAGCCATCGTGCGCGTCCGCGAAACCGGCCGCCGGCTCCGGCACTTGGCCGAGCTTGAGTTCAGTCGGGAAGCTGATGCCCCGGTGCGGATAGACGGTTCCGAAATTGGCGTACGGGAGCGAGGGCCCAAAACGGGTTCCGAACGGTTCGGGTGGAAGGTACGGATAGTGGGTGTCGATGTAGTTGACGACCGCAAAGAATGGCCGGGCATCGGCGCCAATCCAATCGAGGGCGGCCCGGTTGACCGCATCGGCCCGGAACCGGCTCAGAACGTCGTGAAGGCCCAGACGCCGCCGGATGCCCCGGCTAGAGGCGAGTCGGCGCCCAATGCCCGTGCTTGCGATCAGTTCTTCCACGCCGAGTGGATAGGCCTCCATCCGGTGCGTGCCACGGCCAATGCCGGTCTCGGGAATCACGTACGACTGATTGCCCGCGAACATTCCGCTCCGGTATCCCCGGGCACCAAGCACCTCAGCCAAGGTGGAGTCCGCGCGGTCGAGCCGCACGTTCTGCTCGGCGTTGAGTTCATAGGCGAACCGGCCGGTCAGCATCGAGGCGTGGCTCGGGTGAGTCCAGGGCGCGGGCGCGATGGCTTGGTCGAAGACGGCCGCTTCCCGCGCCAAGGCCTCGAGATGAGGGGTCGTGGAACGCCCGTAGCCGTAGAGGCTCATGTTGAGCGCGCGAGCCGGGTCCCAGACCACGAGGAGCACGTTTGGGGCGTTGGCAACCGGCGCGGGCAATCGGGCAACGCGCTGTCGTTCGTAGAGTCGAATCCCGGCGTGGGCGCAAGCCCCGGTGATCGCAACGGCCAGCACCAGTGGCCCCAGCGTTCGATCGGCCAGGCGGGCGAACCCGGCCGCCCGGTTCGTCGCAACCCGCCCAAAGTGCCAGCCGAGCCCGAGCGACAGGACCAATCCGGCGCGATCGGTAATCCATGGGGTGGCCAGCCGAATCGCCCAGGCCGCCGCGAAAAACAGGGCGGTGTAGCAGGCCCGCGCTCTGATGACCCGGGGGACGAATCGGTGAACCGCCGCCAGTGCCAATCCGAGGAGCAAGAACCAAATGGCATTGCCGAGGGGAGTCAGCCACACTGAATGGTGGCCGAGCCGGACCCACGTACCGAGCCCGAAGGTCCGCACAGCGTAGAGAGCCAGTTCGATGACCCCGACCATCATGCCGATCCATGCCGCCGACCGGAGCAATCGCCTAACGTTGATGTCAGGTGGCGGCATTGTCACCTCCACGGTCAAGAGCCGCTCCTCCTTATTTCCGCCGGACCGAGGACCCTTTCGGCCAATAAACGAACTCCGGCTCATGGCAGATTCCCTCGAGGTCCGCGAGCCGGTCCCGGAGGTACGCTTGGGCATCGGCCACCCCGGCGTTGTACACTGACGGGGCGATCTCCTTCAGAAAAAACGCCAGCAACCCGGCGGCCTCGAGCTGGCCTATCTCGGCCTCGAGGTTCAGAGCGCAATACCGCTCGATGGAGGCCACGGCCTGTTTGTGATCGTCGTCTCGAAGGGCAATCGCCATCTGGCCTCGCAAGTTTTGTGACGCTCCCAATCCGGTCGAAGGACCACGAGTGCTCGGGCCGCTAGCTGGTGCGGCCCGGTCCCTCGACCTCCGATTGCCGCGCCACCCAGGCGTAGCAGGCCGCGATCAACGCGGTGAAGAGCGCCGCCCCCACCCACCGCGAGGCGCTCGCGAACTCCGCTCCAACCAACCCGAGAGGCGCCGGGTTGTTCGTGGCGACAATCAGGCCGGCGTTGAGCACGCCGAGAAGACTCTCTCCAACGATCAAACCCGAAGCGAGCAGCACCCCGAAGCGGAGGGCCATCTCCGCATTGCCCCGCGGTGCCATCGCCCGGTTGTAGAACCACGCGATCACCGCGCCGAGAACCACCGGCTGGGTGGCATCCATCGGGAGGTAGATCCCGATCCCGATGGCCAGCGGCGACAGCCGGAGGAGTTTGAACACCCCGAGCAACTCGTCGACGAAGATGGCGGCGAGTCCTACCAAGGCCCCGATTCCGATCAGATTCCAGTCGAGTTCCGCGTTGAGGACCCCCCGCGCCAACGTCGAGATCAAGGCGGCCTGGGGCGCAGGCAACGGATCGGCGGTGATGGCCGAGCGGTTCGGATCGCCGGGGAAGCCATAGGCTTGGTTCAGAAGATCGAGGATCGGGGGAATGACGAGAGACCCGGCCACCACGCCGATTATCAACGCCACCTGCTGCCGCCAGGGAGTGGCCCCGACCAGTTGCCCGGTCTTGAGGTCCTGGAGGTTGTC
>SXGU01249110.1_pt1 | contig 13679 bp, 9 predicted proteins | sample 3174531 | NCBI WGS metagenome assembly SXGU01 (sample SAMN11356863, study PRJNA531348) | freshwater metagenome | isolation source: freshwater sample F1-140 | place: China: Fuxian Lake, Yuxi | collected 2017-12-25 | reverse complement strand
CTTTGGAGGAGGCCATCCCGCTAATTAAGATTGGCATGACCGAGCGCGAGTTAGCTTCGGAGTTGGTGATGCAATTATTGAAACACGGCTCCGATTCCGAGTTTCCATTTGCGCCCATTGTCTCTGCGGGTCCGAACTCTGCAAATCCGCACGCGTCACTGACGGATAGAAAATTACAGGCTGGCGATCTTCTGGTCGTGGATTGGGGCGCGGCGTACGATGGCTATATTTCCGACTTGACGCGCACCTTCGCAGTGGGCGAGGTGGATGACGAATACAAAAAGATTCACAGGATCGTGCAGGAATCAAATGCCGCAGGCCGCGCCGCATCCATGCCCGGCGTTCCGTGCGCGAATGTGGATATTGCCGCGCGCGAGGTGATCGAGAAGGCTGGCTACGGAAAATATTTCACGCATCGCACGGGTCACGGCATTGGTATGGAAGGCCACGAAGACCCGTACATGCGCGGCGACAACATGCAATTGCTCGAACCCGGCATGGCATTTACAGTGGAGCCCGGCATATACCTTCCGGGCCGCAATGGAGTCCGCATTGAAGATAATATTGTCATCACCGAAAGCGGCGCGGATTGTTTGTCTGATATGCCGAGGGAGATTCGTATTGTTGGATAAATATCCACTGCAATTCAAACACCATGCGAATTAAAAAATATCTTTGCATCTTCCTTTATCTCGGCCTGTCTCCGAGCTTATTTTTTTCTTTGCTCATGGGATGTCAAACCGCTTCCCGCTCATCTCAACCTGCTCCCGTTTCGACGGGGGATCCTACATTCATGCCAGCTACTCCACGCGGCCCAACCCTGAGCACAGCCGAAGGGGCGCAACATGCGATATCCTGGTGGCGTCCCACTGTTGGACTCACCTGGCAATGGCAACTCGGAGATGCCGAGATAGATTCTTCCATTGAAGCCGAGGTCTATGATGTTGATTTATACGTTCCACAATTCATGATAGACGAATTGCATGCCAAAGGCCGCATGGTGATTTGCTACATCAGCGTTGGTTCGTGGGAGGATTGGCGGCCAGATAAAGACCAATTCCCGCCCGAAGTGTTGGGCAATGACTATGCGGGCTGGCCTGGTGAAAAATGGCTCGACATCCGTCAAATAGATAAACTTGCGCCCATCATGCGCGCCCGCCTTGACCTGTGCAAATCCAAAGGCTTCGAAGCAGTTGAGCCGGATAATATGGAAACCTATACAAACAATACAGGCTTTTCGCTCACGTATGAAGATCAGTTGCGCTACGCCATTTGGCTCGCGGACGAAGCCCATCAACGCGGACTCGCCATCGGTCAGAAGAACGCCTTTGATCAGGTAAAAGATTTAGTGGATCACTTTGATTTTGCGATAACCGAAGACATCATTTTCTACAATTTGGCTGAGGATATGAAACCTTTTATCGAAGCAGGCAAACCCGTCTTCGCCGCAGAATACACCGACCACGGTGGAAACTTTGCATCCTATTGTGAGAACTCCCATAAACTTAAATTCAGCGTCATCCTCAAAAATAGAGACTTGGATGCGTGGATGCAGACCTGCCCGTAACGTAAAATCAGAAACCATTAAATCGAAAATCCCATGACAACCTACTGCGAATACTGCAACTCCCACCCCGACGACTCGTTCAACAAAAATTACCACGACTCGCAATACGGCTTTCCCCTCAACAGTGACGATGAACTCTTCGAGCGCCTTGTGCTTGAGATCAATCAGGCCGGGCTTTCGTGGATCACGATCCTGAAAAAAGCGGAGAATTTTCACAAGGCTTACGATAAATTCAAAATAGAAAAGATCGCAAAATACACCGAGAAAGACCGCGTCCGTCTTCTGGCAGATGCGGGCATCATTCGGAATAAATTAAAGGTCAACGCGGCCATTGTCAACGCGCAGAAGATACTCGAATTGAAAAAAGAATTCGGCTCATTTAAAAATTGGCTCGATTCGCATCATCCGCTCACGAAGGACGAGTGGACAAAACTATTCAGGAAAACTTTTGTATTTACCGGCGGCGAGATCGTCAACGAGTTTCTCATGTCTACGGGGTATTTGGCCGGAGCGCACGAAGAGCAGTGTCCTGTTTTTCGGACGGTGGCCAGCCTGCGTCCAGCGTGGATGCGAAAATAATTCACATGACTGCACAGCCAACTTTTATCATCGCCGGAAAACTCAATCGCGAATATATCCTGCCTCCACCCGGGTCGGGTCATCCGCTTTTGGATTCACCCGGCGGGAGTTTGCTTTATGCCGGGGGCGGGCTGGCTGTTTGGAATTCGAACGCGGGATTGATCGGGCGCGTGGGTGAGGATTATCCGCATCAATGGCTGCGCGATCTCGAGCGGCGCGGTTTCGACACGCGCGGCATTCGGACGATCCGCGATTCGCAAAACATGGACCTGCGCGCTTTTATTGCATACACCGACACCTTCGAACGAAGCCAGTCCAACGCGGTTTCACATTTTGTGCGGCGGCAGCTTACATTTCCCAAATCCCTGCTTGGTTATCAGGCGCCTGAATCTTCGCGCAAAGATTTGCGTGAACCCGAGCCAACTTCGCCTGCCGCGCTGGATGTGCCAAAGGAATATTGGGATGTCTGCCATGTGCATCTCTGCCCCTTTGACTTTGTCAGCCAGAGTCAGATGGTCAACCTCTTCAAAGGCGGACTCAACCAGACCGTCAGCCTGGATCCTGCTCCCGGCTATATGATGCCTTCCTTTTGGCGTGATCTGAGGCTGGTGCTGCAAGGCGTTACGATCTTCCAGCCATCGGAGGAGGAAATGCGCGCGCTCTTTTGGGGCGAGACCAACGACCTGTGGGAAATGGCGCTCAAGATCAGCGAGTACGGTCCGCAGATCATCGTCATCAAGCGCGGCACACACGGGCAAATGATTTACGATGTGGCGGGAAATCATCGTTATGAAGTGCCTGCCTATCCTTCGCGGGTGGCAGACCCAACCGGAATCGGCGATGCCTATTGCGGTGGATTTTTGGCGGGCTTCCAATTAACGAATGATCCCTTAATGGCGGGGTTGTATGGAAGTGTCTCTGCTTCGCTAAAAATAGAAGGGAGCGGACCGTTCTATCCGCTGGATGTGATGCCCGGCCTCGCCGAAGCGCGCCTGCGTTCCCTGAAAGATATGGCGAGGGAGATTTAAAGGATGAAAGATGAAGGCTGTCCCGTTTCTGGCGGGAAAATCCTTACCACGAAGTGTCACAACACTTGCCCTGGCGGGCAGTGCCAGGGAGATACACAAAGGAAATTCTCAGGCTTTTTCCTTTGTGTATCTTTGTCTCCTTTGTGGTTGAAAAAAAGATACCTGTTAAAAACGGTAGAACCACGATGAATCAAAACATGTACGCGAAGCGTGTAACCTTCCAACTTTCCAACCTGATAGACCTTGCGATTCAAATTCAACAGATTCCCGCACCCACATTTTCCGAAGGGATGCGCGCTGAATTCGTGCGCGGACTTTTTGTGAACGAGGGACTTGAAGACATTTCGATTGATGGTACCGGAAATGTTTATGCGCGACTGCAAGGGGCGGGCAAACAGAAAAAAGCGAAACCGCTGATCGTCTCTGCCCATTTGGATACTGTCTTTCCAAACAGTATCAATTTGCAGGTAAAGAAGGAAGCGGACAGAATCATCGCGCCGGGAATTGGGGATAATTCGTTGGGCGTCGCGGCCTTGTTCGGAATCCTATGGTCATTGCGTGAAAGAAAAATCCAGTTGATGCATGATGTTTGGTTTGTGGCGAATGTCGGCGAGGAAGGTCTCGGTGACTTGTGCGGAATGCGCGCAGTTGTCGATCGTTTCGGTGAAAGCGTAATTGGCTACCTTGTTTTGGAGGGACTCGCGCTTGGGCATGTTTACCATCGTGCGATCGGAGTCAGGCGGTATCGCATCACGGCCAGAACTGCGGGCGGACATTCTTGGTCTGATTACGGCCAGCCTTCAGCGGTGCATGAGCTGGCGGCATTGGTTACAAAATTGACGGCGATCCGTCTGCCGCGTGAGCCGCGCACCACGATGAATGTTGGCACGTTTGGCGGCGGGACGGGAATCAACGTGCTTGCGTCCGAAGCAAAATGCGACCTGGATCTGCGTTCAGAGGATCCGCACTTGCTGGATAATCTCATTCAGCAAGTGGAAGAATTATTCCGCCGCGCAGATCGTGACGGGGTGAAGGTTCTGGCGGAGGTTATCGGGCAGCGTCCCGCAGGTGAAATTCCTGCCGCGCATCCGCTGGTGAAACTGGCGGTGAATTGTTTGCATGAACAAGGATTGAGCGGCGTTCTGACAGCAGGCTCAACTGACGCGAACATTCCGTTGAGTCGCGGAATCCCAGCGGTGGTAATGGGACTCACCAGCGGAGGCGGTGCGCACACCACTCATGAATACATTGACATTGATCCCGTTGAAAAGGGAATGGATAGCGTGGTGCGGTTTGTGGAAAGGGTGGGGGAGAAAAGGGATTAGGAATTAGGAGTTGTAATTCGCCATTGCAGCCTTCTGCATTTTGCCTTCTGTTATTTCAATCCCGTCACTTCAAACACATCAATTCGAAGAGTCTTGCCCTTCAAATCCATCTCCTCGTGAAGGACAACCCTGGCATCTTCTTTGACCCGCTCGTAGGCTTCCTTGCTGATCAGAATTTGATTCTTCGCCGAGTTTTCCTGAATGCGTTTTGCCACATTGACGTTGTCGCTGATGGCGGTGTATTCAAGCCGCTTCTCGGTTCCGATCAAGCCCAGTACCGCCTCGCCAAAATGGATGCCCGCGCCAAAAGAAAGATGTTCGTCTTCGGGCAGTACCTTGTAAAGCGCTTCCACAGAGTCGCGGATCGCCAGTGCGGCTTTGACAGCGCGCAGGGTGTGATCTTCCTGTTGAATGGGCGCGTTGAACCAGGCCATGATCGCATCGCCCATGAACTTGTCAATTGTGCCTTCCTGTGAAAGCACGGCGTCTGCCATGGCGGCGAGATAACGATTCAAAGTTAACACTAATTTTTCAGGTGATAACTTTTCGCTGTAGGTTGTAAATCCGCGGATGTCTGCGAAGAGCACGGTGATGTTCGCGCGTTTTCCGCCAAGCTGCAAACTGTTCGGGTCGAGTTGTTCGATCACGGCAGGCGAGACCATGCGCTCGAAGAGTCTGCGCTGGGCTTCAAGTTTTTTGCGCTCGGTCAGGTCGTCGAGAACGATGGCGACTCCCTGCGTCTTCTGGTTTGAATCTTTGAGCGGCGAAAAATTCAAACGCCAGTTGACATTTCCGCGCGAGGGCAGGTTGTGGCTGATCTCAAGGTCGATGATGGGTCTTTCGGTTGCGCGCACCTCCCTCAGATGCGGCGCGATGAATCTCGAAACGGAAGCAAGCACCTCGTTAAGATGATGACCGAGAATTTCAGGCGCGGTATGTCCGATGATGGTTTGCGCGGCTCGATTCGCAAGCGTGACCTGATCCTGCACATCGGCGGTGATGACTCCGCTGGCGATGGATGCGAAAACCGATTCCATCAAATTCTTGAGTCCGGTCACTTCTTCGAGCGAATGTTTGAGCGAGGAGAACAAGCGTGCGTTCTCGATGGCCACCGCGGCCTGATTTGCAAATGCCACCAAAATGTCTTTTTCAGAATCGGCAAAGATGCCCGCGCGGATGCGGTTGTCGGCATAGATCACGCCGATGAGTTCGTTCTTTGCCTTGAGTGGCACGCATAAAATGGAGCGCAGGTTGAAGGCCACGATGCTTTCCTGCCCGATGAAGCGATTGTCTTCCTGCGCATTTGTGGTGAGGATCGGCTCGCCGCTTTCGATGACGCGCCCCACGATCGAGCGGCTGACGGTCAACTCGGATGGGTTGATGGATTCCATTTCCCAGTTGCGCCCCATGCGTGTGACCATGTCGCCTTTGTCGTCGCGCAGCATCAGAAAGCCGCGTTCGGCGCGCGTCAGGCGTACGATATTGTCCATCACGATGCGCAGCACTTCGTCGAGTTCGAGCGATGAGTTGATGACCTGTCCCGTATCGGCCAGCGCCAGCATGTTGCTGTGTTCTTTTTGGAAGGCCTCGATCTTTCCGCTGATGATCGGAAGCGTCGTTTCAAGGAAGCGCAGTTCTTCGTTCGTCGTTCTGGGAAGCCTGAGCTTGCTTGCTTCGAGTTCGACGCGAATTTTTTCCGCCACCAGGCCGAGGGAAAGTAATTGATCGTGGACAGTGGTGGGGCGGGTTTGATCAGGGTTCATAAAGTGTTTGATTGAAATTTCGGAGGTTGATTCTTATCTAATTGTATCCCAAGATAAACCACTTAACTCGCAGGTACAAAATCTGATACAGGATGCGCCGCGCGGCGCGGCGGGTGAGCGAGGCATCACCTGCGCGGCGGCTGAACAAAGCCGATTGATGTTCGCGCAATAAAATATCTATGGCGGGCGCGGCTGAGGGGAGAATCTCCATCAGGTTTTTTGCGCGCTCTGTCGGCGTGGCATGAACCGGCTGCGGCTTTTCCATCCAGCGCAGGGCGGTGTTGATGCTTTGAAATGACCGTTCAATCGGGGTCAGAGATGTCCAGCGAATCCAGCGATTCAGCCAGGCCGGGGTTTCCCATCCGTTTCGCTCGACCACGTTTTTGAGGATCTGCGCTGTTTGCACATTGGGCGCGAAGCGTCTCTTTATGAGGAGGGCGATTAATGCCAGCGATATAACGGCGGCTGCGAGACTGATCCAGACGATTTGAGCGCGCGTCAGGGCTGAGGCGGGTTGTTCAGTTTCCTCGCCGGACAGGGGCTGATCTTGTGTGATCGGGTCAACTTCCGGCGCTCCTGGCAGAGCGGGAATTGCGAGGGCAGGATCGATCCGTTCTGCCGGGCGGTCGAGCGGGTCCTGATTGCCGGTTGGCTCGAACTCGACCCAGCCATAATTTGGAAAATACACTTCAGGCCAGGCATGCGCGTCACGCTCGCGGACGGTGTAAAAGGTGTTCTGTAAATTGGCCTCGCCCTGGGCGAATCCCACCGCCAGGCGCGCGGGGATGCCGATGGAGCGCAGCATCAAAACTTCTGTGCTGGCGTAATAATTGCAGAAGCCCTGCTTGATGTCAAATAAAAAATATTCCAGCGCATCGGTTGTTCCCTGCGGGAAGGAGATGGAAGGTTTGTATTCGATCTCTGCGCGCAGATAATTTGTGATGGCCGCCGCCTTATCGTACGGCGTATCCTGATTGGCTGTGATGTCAAACGCCAGCGATTGAATCCTCACCGAGAAATTCGGCGGCAGTTGCAGATACCTGTCCGTCACCCAGGCTGGATATTCTTCGCCGCTTGCCCGCAGATCGGCAATGGTCGGATTTGCTAGCAGGGCTTTGACGTGATAACTGGCTCCCGCTTCCAACTTCGGCGACGCCTGCACTGCCAAAATATCAAGAGTCTCCGCTGCGGGGATTTTCTTATAAACAATGTTGGCGGGATGACTGACAAATAATGGCTGCGCGGCAGAGTAAAGGATGGTCTGTCCCTTGAGGTACACATTGAACGTAAAGTTCAAACTTGAACGATGATCCATATCGGGAATCTTGAAATCGCCGTCCTGCGGTTCGTAATTCAAGCCAGCCACATCCGTTGTGATCCAGCGTCCGTTTTCAAAAGTGTCATACACTCTGCCGCGCCAATACAGCCGTGGATACTCCGTCACAGCCGCCGGGACATAAACAAGGAAAGCCACCGCCGCGCTTTGTTTGGCGCGCGTGCCGAGTGACAATTCATTGCGATAAAAATCGCTGACAGGGATGTTCTCCTTTTTGGCCGCCGCGAATATATTTTCCATGCGGTCATTCTTCGGGAATATTTTGTTGGATATCCTTTGCCAGGCTGTTCTTGCCTGTGTGTTGTAAGTCAGGGCGGAGGGGGCGACCCACGCCAGCAGAATCAAGACCGCAGCGCTGACCATGATCGTGTTGTTGAAATCCATTCCGCTCTCGGCGGAGATCTGCACGTGCCGCTCGCGCCAGTTTTTTCGGTCAATCAAATATTTTTGCCGTCCCAGCAGAAGCAGCGCCACAAAAATATACAGCCCGAACATCCAGCTGTAGTCGCGAGTGGTGTAATGGTTGAGGTAAATTACGAACATCAATATGCCGCCAGGCAGGACAGCCGCCAGCGCATTTGCGTAACGAGTCAATTGATAACCGCTGATGAGCGCGGCAAACCAATACGGGACGCAGAATAATGTCACAAAAAATAACGGGTCTTTGACAGGCCTGCCGGCTGTGAACTCGCTCAAGCCAAGCAGAAGCCTGCCAGCTAAAATGATCAGCCTGTCGCCCAGATAGGTTTCCTCTTCCCCAAACTCGATCATCCCGAGCAATTGCCAGGCCAAAAGCACAAGCATGTATCCGATTGCAAGCAGGGTGACGCCGCGCTTTTCAAATTTGCTCTGCCCCAGCGCCAGCCCAACCAACAGGCCGAGCAAGGCCAGGTTGCGGACATGTCCGAAGCCGTCCGTCCAGCCCGTGGATTGCAATCGCAAGGCCGAAAACAAAATTGCCAAAAATAAAAAAATGGCGGACGGCAGGTCCCACCAGCGCGCGGATGATTTTTCCATGCTTTGAGTGTACAATAAAAGCCGCGCGTTCGTCAATTCAAAAGACAATACTGGAGGATGGTATGCAATCATTGATTGATTTTGGCATTTCTCTCATCGTCGCACTTCAAAGCGCTGGAGATTGGTTGATCGCCCCGATGCGTTTTTTCAGTTTCCTTGGCAACGAGGAATTCTTTTTGCTTGTCCTGCCTCTCATTTACTGGAGCGTTGATTCCGCACTCGGCCTGCGGGTGGGAGTCATCCTCGTGACAAGCAATGTCTTCAACAATGTTTTCAAAATTATCTTCGCCGGGCCGCGTCCGTATTGGGCAAGTTCGCATGTGCGCGCTCTCTGGATTTCGGAGACTTCATTTGGGATTCCCTCCGGCCATGCACAGAACGCGGTCAGTGTCTGGGGGACGATTGCCGCTTATTACAAGAAGAATTGGGCGTGGGGGACGGCGATTGCGCTCATGTTCCTGATCGGTTTTTCGCGCATCTTCCTCGCCGCGCACTTCCCGCATGACGTGGTCTTCGGCTGGCTGTTGGGGGCGATTCTCCTGTGGGCATTCACCCGTTTCTGGGAGCCGGTTGCGGCCTGGGTCAACCAAAAAACTTTGGCGCAAAAAATATTTTTTGCATTCATCGCTTCCATGCTTTTTGTTGTGCTTGGATTTGGCGCGACGAGCTTGCGGAGCGGATTTCAAGTCCCTCAAACCTGGATGGACAACGCGCATCTTGCCGCCGCCGAGGAGCCTGCTCCTGTGAACCCGAATAGTACCTTCACCTCGGCAGGTACCTTCTTCGGGCTGGCGGCTGGCGCAGCGTGGATCATGTCACTTGGCGGGTATCAGGCCGCAGGTCCGATTCAGAAGCGCGCCCTTCGTTACGTCATCGGCCTGATTGGAGTCCTCATCCTTTATATGGGGCTTGGTCAGATATTCCCGCGCAATGACGACCTGATTTCCTCCGCCCTGCGCTTTGTCCGTTACACGTTGATCGGTTTTTGGGTGGCGGGCGGCGCGCCGTGGGTCTTCAAGAAAATTAAACTTGCTGAGTGATATTTTCATTCATGAAAATATTGTTACTTAATCAGGCCTTCGTCTCGCCGGATGAGCCGGGGCATACGCGCCATTTTGAGTTGGCTAAATTTTTGCGCGCACGCGGACATGAGTTGGTGATCGTCGCCAGTGATTTGAATTATCAAACGGGACAGCGCACTGTGCAGCGGACTGGGTTATTCGCAGAGCAGATCATTGATGGCGTGCGAATCTTGCGCGCATATATTTTCCCTGCATTGCATCGCAGTTATTTCTGGCGCATCATTTCGTTTTTTAGTTTTATGTTCAGTTCGGTGTGGACTGCGCTGACGGTTAAAGATGCGGACATCATCATGGGCACCACGCCGCCGATCTTTCAGGCGGTATCTGCATGGGTCGTGGCATTGATTCGGCGCAAACCATTTTTGCTCGAAGTGCGCGACCTGTGGCCTGAGTTCGGCGTGAGCATGGGTGTGTTGAAAAATCCGATTGTCATTGCGCTCGCGCGCTGGCTTGAAAATTTTTTGTATGCGCGCGCCACGCATATTTTGGTCAATTCACCGGCGTACAAGGAATACATGCTTGGCAAGGGTGTGCCCGAAAATAAGATAACCTATATTCCCTACGGCACGGATGTGGATATGTTCAACCCCGATGTGGACGGATCTTCCATCCGCAAGAAATTGGGACTAGAAAATAAATTTGTCGTGTTGTACGCTGGCGCACTCGGACAAGCCAACGACGTCGATACCATTTTGCGCGCGGCGGAAAGATTGAAGCCTCACGAAAAAATTAATTTTGTCCTGTTCGGTGACGGCAAGGAACGCGCGCGGCTCGAATCTGAATCAAAACGCATGAACTTGACGAATGTTATTTTTGCAGGTGTTTGCCCCAAGAAGGAAATGCCGTTGGTGATCGCCTCCTCGGATGTGTGCCTCGCGATTCTTCAGGACGTTCCCATGTTTCGCACCACGTATCCAAACAAGGTTTTTGATTACATGGCCGCCGCGCGCGCAACTGTGCTGGTCATTGACGGTGTTGTGCGCGATGTGATCGAATCTTCCGATGGGGGAGTGTTTGTCCAGCCTGGAGATGACCAGCAGCTGGCAGAGGCAATTCTCGATCTTTCAAATGCTCCGCAGCGCGTAAAGCAAATGGGATTGAATGCGCGCGCGTATCTGGTGGAGCATCTTGACCGCCGCGATAAGTTAAATGATACATTGAAATTGCTCGAAAAGTTGGTACAGCAGGCATGACTCCTGTTGCGATATTTATTTTTCTTGTTTTATTCTCGTATGGCGGCGTCCATTTGATTCGCCGCTGGGTGGCAAATGCTCAATTGCTCGACCATCCCAACGACCGCAGTATGCATTCGATGCCCATCCCGCGCGGCGGAGGGCTGGCGATTGTCGTCATTGTTTTGGGAGCAAGTTTATTTTCTGCGGCGCAAACGGATTTAAATCACAGTCTGGTTTATGTCGCCTGCGGAATCGTCATTGCCCTGCTGGGCTGGCGGGATGACGTCAAATCGCTCCCGCCCATCGTCCGTTTCGCGGTGCAGGGACTTGTCGCGGGCATTTCCATTGCAAGCATGGGGTATTTCAAAGCGGTCACCATCCCGCTGTTTGGCGAACTTCAACTCGGCGTGGTCGGAGTCGTGATCACATTTTTATGGATCATCGGTTTGACGAACGCCTTTAATTTCATGGACGGCATTGACGGCATGGCAGGCGGCGTTGCGGTCAGCGCGGGCTTTGGCTGGATGATGCTTTCTTCCGCAGGCGGTCACTGGGGAAATTCGTTTGCATTTTGGGTCGCGCTCTCGATTGCGGCAGGCAGCCTGGGTTTTCTTGGGCACAACTGGCCGCCCGCGAAAATATTCATGGGCGACGTTGCCAGCACATTTCTTGGGTACAGCTTTGCAGTCCTTTCCCTGCTGTCTGCCGATAAGGGCGGCGACGCTTTGATGCTCGGCACTCTTCTGATGTGGACCTTCATCATGGATACTGGTTTAACTTTTATCAATCGTTTGCGCAAAGGCGAAAAAGTTTTTTCGGCGCACCGCTCGCATTTGTTTCAACGCCTCGTCATCGGCGGTTATAAACATTCAACGGTCAGCTCGCTCTACATTCTATTAACTTTATTCGCGGGCTATCTTTCGTATGAATGGGCGCGCGGACATCAATTCGCGGCGCCGATCATCTTTTTGGGATTACCGCTTATTTGGATTCTCCTGTCCCGTCACGCTTCAAGATTGAATTCTTTAACCACCAAAGACCTTGATTTATGATTTTTCTTCCTTCGTGGACTTTGTGCCCTTTGTGTTTAAACTCTTTCCAAAATGTTAACTAAACTCCAGACACTCGCTTTGCTCTACCATCAGCTTGGTCTGCGCTGGTTGACATTTCGCCTCGCTTATGCATTTCGACTCCGCACCGGTCTCATCCGCCTGCAAATGCCAATTTATAAATGGGCAGACCGTCCGCTGGCGACGTGGCTCAAGAGAAACGTCCCATCGCAACCTGAAGCATACGCAAACTGGCGCAAACAAAATTCCCCCAAATTCTTTTCTGTAGGGGCAGGGTTTCCCCGCACTGTAGCGAGACCTCCCATCGTCGAAGCTGAGCGCATCCTGAACGGCGAAATAAAATATTTCGCGCATGAGTTCCAGAAAACTGGATTTCCGCCTGATTGGCATAAAGACCCTGTCAGCGGAATTGAATTGAATTCAACCAAACATTGGTCGCAAATTTCGGATGAAGGGGAAGTTGACATTAAGTTCATCTGGGAAGCCAGTCGATTCAGCATGGTCTATCCGTTGGCGCGCGCGTACGCGTTTAATCACGACGAAAGATATGCTGAGGCATTCTGGAAACTGGTCGAATCCTGGGCTGAGTCAAATCCTCCCAACGCAGGACCAAACTGGATGGACGGTCAGGAGGCGGCTTTACATCTCATGGCATGGACGTTTGGTCTGTACGCATTTATGGATTCTCCGGCTACAACACCTTCGCGCATGGCGAATCTCACGACCTTCATCGCGGCTCATGCCCAGCGGATTTACAGCAACACCGATTTTGCCATTTTCACCCGCGGGAATCATTCCATCAGCGAAGCGCTTGGGCTGTGGATGACGGGGCTGTTGTTCCCTGAATTGAAAGACGCCGAAAAATATCTAGCCTTTGGCCGCATGTCTCTCGAACGCGAAGCGGCCCGCCAGATCTTCCCCGACGGAAGCTATTCGATGTACTCGCTCAACTATCATCGCTTTATCCTGCATCTTTACCTTTACGCCATCCGACTTGGCGAACTCAACAACTCTCCATTCTCTACTCATCTAATTTCTTCTCTCTCCAACTCCATCAACTATCTCTCCCAATTCATCGACCCGCACACGGGACAAATGCCCGTCTATGGCTCAAACGATGGCGCGCTCGTCCTGCCGTTGAACAACTGCGACTTCACCGATTACCGTCCGCTGCTGCAATTGGGTTCTGTCATCATCAATGGTCAGCGCATGTTCGAGGCCGGGGAATGGGATGAAGATGTGTTTTGGTTGTGCGGAGAGGAATTTACTGAGAAGAAAGAAGAAAGAGAAAAGAAACGTAGCGACTCATTTCCAGAGGGTGGCACATACACCTTGCGCGGCGCAAATTCAAAGGCCATCATCCGCTGCACAAATTTTCAAGAGCGCCCTTCCCACGCGGACCAACTCCATGTGGACTTGTGGATGGGTGGGCAAAACATCGCCTGTGACGCAGGGACATATCTTTACAGCGGCGAAGGAATCTGGCGCAACGGGCTGGCTCATACATCCGCGCATAATACGGTGACCGTTGATTCCAAAGACCAGATGAAAATGGTCAGCCGCTTCACGTGGGTAAATTGGGCACAGGGGCGAGTCATAAAACAAGGCAGTGATCTTTGGCAAGGTGAGCATGACGGCTACAAACCCACACACAAACGCACGGTCATGGCGCTTGATAGTGACCGCTGGCTGGTTGTGGATCATCTTGACGCAAACGAGCCGCATCATTATTCCTTG
>SXGU01339189.1_pt1 | contig 13686 bp, 7 predicted proteins | sample 3174531 | NCBI WGS metagenome assembly SXGU01 (sample SAMN11356863, study PRJNA531348) | freshwater metagenome | isolation source: freshwater sample F1-140 | place: China: Fuxian Lake, Yuxi | collected 2017-12-25 | reverse complement strand
TGGCAATTCTCGCGGTCGACGGGGACTTTTGGCAAAGGAATGAGTGGCAGGGGAATGAAAGGTCGGCGGATTTATTCCTCTGCCACCGATTCCTTTGCCATCCTGCCCCAGCGCCCACCGCCGAAAGCGGACCCGCAACCTTGTTCTGGAGCGTGCACTGACCGTGGAACCGGGCAGTCCTGCGTCAACGAACGATGTGGACGAGCGCGGTGATAGTAGTCGAAGTAGTCCTTGAGGACCTTCTCAAGGTGGCGTTCGCCGATGACGTTGACCTGATCGAGGCATTCTCGGCGGATAGTCCCGCTGAGTCTTTCGACGTACGGATTTTGCCACGGCGCTCGAGGCACGGTTGGCTTCTCCTCAATTCCAAGGGCCGTCACACGCTTGGTGAACTCGTCGCCGTAGACGCCATCGCGGTCGCACAGCAGGTATTTGGGCGGCGTCTCGAACGGGAAGGCGTTGACGATTTGCTGCCCGGCCCAAGTTGCCGACGGCGCCTCGGTGACGGCGAAATGCAGCACCTTCCGACGATCATGCAACCGCCGGCCCAGGTCAGGCCGGCCCGGATCACGGCATCCATCGCGGCGGCGGTCTCGGCCGCAGGCGTGGTGGAATCGTAGCTGTGATAGAGATAAAGATCCACGCGGTCCGTCTGCAGGCGCGCCAGGCTCGCCTCCAGCGCAGCACGGACGTGCGCGCGGCTGAAGTCGCGCGTGACCTTCGTGACGAGGGTGATTTGATCGCGGCAGCCACGCGAGGTGAGCCAGCGGCCGATGATTTTTTCAGAGGAATGCAGCTCACCGGAAACTTCGCGGATGTCGTCGAGGCCGAGCCGCTCGCGGCGGTAGGCCCGCGCCTGGCCGCCACCGTAGGCCTCCGCCGTATCGAATAACGTGATGCCGTGCGCGACGGCGAAGTCCACCAGGGCGAAGGCGGTCGCCTCGGGGATTTCGCGACCGAAGGTCGTGCAGCCGAGCGCGAGGCGGCGGGCGGGGAAGAGGGACATGGAAAAAGTTCGCGGGCACAGTAAGTGGCGCGGTTCGCCATTTCCACCAGGCGTGTCACGCGATCGATGTCTCCATCGGGTGGGAGTTGATCGCCGGGGGCGATGATCAGGGCGGAGCAGGGGTCAGATTTCGGACAGCAGCACCTCGCGGCCGCCCTCGTCGCGGCTACGGATACCGGCGATGACGAGCTGCATGAGCTCGACTGTTTCCGCGAAGGGGAACGGGCGCTCGCCGGTGCGGAGGTAGCCGATGAAGGCTTCGAGCTGGGATTTGAAGGAGAAGAAAGTGTCGCCGGTCGTGAGATTCACGTGGCCGGCAGTGCCGATGAGCTGAAGGCAGCCGAAGCCGCCGAACATGTCGTAATTGGCCACGACGACCACGTCGGCGCCGTTGCGGTGTTTCAGGTGCACGAGGTTGCGCTCCTTGGTGCCGGTGTTGCGCGCGCTGATGAAGCCGGGCCCGAGGATCGGATACATGCCCTCGAGCGCGTGAATGCCATAGGTCTCCCAGCTCTTGGGCGTCGTGATGCTCACATAGCGGAGGTCGCCGAGCTCGCGGGTCGAGATGTGGTAGGGCAGGTATTCCTTCGCGTAGCGCATGCTGCTCGACGACATGATGGCCTTGCCCTGCGCGACCCAGTCGCGGAACACCTGCAGATCGGGCGCGTTGTCGGTGAGGGGCTTGTCGATGAAGACCGGGAGGCCGGCCTCGATGAAGGGCCGGGCGCGGGCGACGTGCTCGGCGCCGATGTCGGTCGCGATGACGACGGCATCGACCTGGCCGATGACATCGGTGGCCTTGGCGACCACGTGCGGGATGAGAGAGCACTTGGCGACGTGCTCGGCGGTGAACCCGCCGCCGCCCTCGCAATGGATGTGGGTGACTTTCGCCCCGGGAATCGTGAAACCCTCGGCGGGCTGCTTGTTAAGATAGACGGGGATGCCGGCGAAGGGACACTCCTTGGTCATCGCCTCCCGGTTGTAGCCATTGAACATCGCACTCCACGAGTAGGGGTGGCCGTTGCCCGGCGTGCTGCCGAGCATGGCGAGGCGGATGACGTGGGGTTTTGGGACGAGGCTCATGGCGCGACGGCGCTACTCGACGTTGATGGTGAGCCTGCCGGTGCGGTATTCGCGTTCCCATACCGCGATCACGTCGGCCGTATATTTCTCAAGGGAGCGCTTCTCGCCCACGTGCTTGATTAGCTCCGGCAGCCAGCGCTTGCCGAAGCGCACGTGCTGGGTCTCGTCGGCGATGTCGTAGCGGACGAACTGCTCGCTGAGTTGGTCGCCGGATTTCTGGTGGGCCTCAACCCGGCGGTGCCGGTAGGGGAACGCGTGGACTTCGTTGCCCATGGTGAGCATGCAATACTGCATCACCGGCGGAAACTGGCTGCGCCATTTGTAGATGTGCAGGTATTGGGGCGACTTGAACGGGTCCATCGCGTGGGCGCGCATCCACTCGTAGCCCATGAGGCAGTGGCGTACCTCGTCGTAGAGGTGGCGCGCGCTGTCGTATTGGAATTCCCACGGCATGCCTCGCACGGCAAAGAGGACGAGCGCGACGGTCTCGGCCGCCAGCATCTCGGTCGAGTAACGCTCGAACTCCTCCACCGTGTGCTCGGCGTAGTTGTCCTCGGGTGGCATGGCGCCCTGGTCGGCAAAGAGGTTGGTGAAACGCCCGTCGCGCGCCGCCTCGCGCGGGGCGACGAACACGACGCGGCAGGCCGGGCCGGCCGGGGCCGCGTGACGACGCTCGCGGCCGCTGACCCCGCCGCAGGCGGCCAGGAGACCGCGGATGTAGCGCTCCCAGGCCCGGGTGCGGGCGGTGAACTGGCCGGCGCGCTCGGCGCGGCGCAGGATCGGCTCGACCCGGCGCAGCTGGGCCCGCAGGTCGAGGAGGACGTGACCGATGACATGCACGCTGGGCTGGTCGCTGTTCGGGAAGGTCGCGGTCTCGTGGGTCTCGAGCGAGGCGATGAGGCTCGGGATCACGACGCGATACAAGCCGCTGGCGTAGGCAAACTCGTCGGAGGCGTGGAGCAACCCGGCCATCAACCGGACCAGTCCCTCATCCGAGGGCTTCTGGAACGCCGGGGACTGGATCTCGCGCAGCCGGAGGTAGAGCGAGTTGACGTGCTGCGAGTATTCCCAGAGCGAGCGGCCCATCTCGCACTTGAGTTCGAAGGTCGCCGCGCGGGGCAGCCAGCCGGCCAGCTGGACCATGGCCTCGTGCTCGACGTAACGATAGTTGTTCAGCAGGCGCCGGTTCGCATCGATGTCGATGTCGCGCTCGGTGGGGCGGGCGGCCCGTCGGGCCGTTGTGCGCGCGGGGCGGCGGCTCTTGGTCGGGCGGGAACGGGAGGCGGTTTTCATGGCAGGGAAAATCAGCCGAGGACCTGCGCGCAGTGCACGCGGGCGCCGCAATCGGCGGAGGCGAGGGCGGCGAGATTGAAGCGGAGCGTCTGGGCCGCGGCCTCGAGCGAGCACAGGCGGGAGGGCTTGCCCTCGATCTGATCGAGAAACGCGTTGGCCTGCTCGATAAAAGGGGCGTCTCGGTCCGCCGGCGGAAATTCGCGCCACGTCCACTCCGCGTCACCGAGACGGAGCGTGCCCCAGCGGCGGTGGTGCAACTCGACTTTGACGCTGCCGGTGGCGGTGTTGAACTGCACCGTGCTCTCGTTGGGTGCCTGGAACTGGTTGAGGGAGTAGTTCACCAGGCAGCCGCCGTTGCGCGCGCTGACATGCACGGTGTCCTCGACGGTGACGCGCGGCAGCGCCTGATGGGAACAATCGCACAGCACGCTGTCGGTTGGGCCGACGACGCTTTCAACCCAGTTGGCCATGTGGGTCAGGGCATCCTGGATGGCCCCGCCACCGGTCCGGCGGTCGCGGTAATAGGTCTCGGAATAGTGGGCCGCGTGGGTGGGCCGCATGAGCGGGAAGTGCTGGCCGCTGGTAAACGTCGCCTGCAAAACGGGGCCGAATTCGTCGCTGCGCAAAAAGTCGCGAACCTGATTCAGCAGCGGGTAAACGTGGAACACGTAGGCCACCGCCGCCTGCCGGCCGCCGAGGTCGCGGGCCCGCAACAGATCGTCGATCCCGGCGAGGGATTGGGAGAGCGGCTTCTCGATGAGGACGTGGGCTCCGCGCTGCAAAACGCGGATAGCCATGGGCACATGCAGGTGGGCGGGCGTGCAAATCACGACTGCATCGAAGGCCGCTCGCGCCAGCGCCTGTTCCCAATCGGTTTCGGTCGCGACCTGATAGGTTTTCGCGAGCGTCGCGAGCAGGGCCGGGCTGGTATCGCAGGCGGTGACCCGGGCGCGGCCGGTTTTCTGGAAACAGCGCAAATGGCGCTCGCCGATGCTGCCGCAACCAATAATGAGCACCGAAAGTGGAGTCATGGGATAAAGAGGATGGGATAAATTTCGTCCGCACGATCACAATCGAGACGCGATGACGCCAGAATACGCGAGGTTTGCCTTGTGAACCATGCACGCCAACCATAGCCCCGCGAGTGCCGCGTGCCAACTGATGGAGAATACGCGTTGAGCAGCTTCCCGGTTGCGAACCCTCCATCGTTGCAGGAGCGAAGCTCATCTGCGTCTGACTGAACACCCCAACGGCTTCCGCCTTCGCCGGGCCTACGGCGGCGGGCACGGGCTCTGCGAAAAAGTCCAACCGCGCGCGCCGTGGCCCGGCCGGGACCGCTCGATTGCCCCTGTGAGTCGGACCCGCTCCGCCACTTCGCGATCGGCCAGCACATCATCCCGCCAACCGTCGCCAGCGAAGTCGGCCGCGAGAAACCGACCGGTAGCGTCCGTGCCGATGGCAGATACGCCGAGGGTCGCCCGTGACACCGCGCGCAGCACTTGCGCTCGGGGCCACCGTCCGCAACCTCGCGGAATAAGGCGAAATGTCCGGCTACGGTCTGCCCGCCGCGAAATCACGACGCCCATGCCCACCGATTTTCCCTCCGCCACCGCCGCCTCGGTGCGGGTGAAATCCCGCTCCAGTAGATTCCCCGCCCCGCCATGCTCCTAAAATATCACGCGCTCATCCTCCTCTCCATCGCCGGCGCCTCCGCTCAAAACGCGACGGTGCCCGGCAAATTCCACGTCGAGCATCCCACGTTGCTCAACCTGGGCTTCGAGTGGCCCATCACCGGCGACGCGAATCGCAACGCCACCGTCACCGTGAAATTCCGCAAGGTCGGCGACACACCATGGCGCGACGCACTCCCGCTCGTCCGCCTCGGAGGCGAGAGGATTTATCGTGATCGCGAACACCTCGACTACACGGTGCCCGAGGGTTTCGCCGGCAGCATCCTCAACGTGCAACCGGGAACCGAATACGAATGCAGCTTTGTCCTGAGCGACCCCGACGGCGTCGCGGGGCCGGCGACGCAAGTCGTCCGGGTGAAGACCCGCACCGAGCCGAAAGCCCACGCCGGTGGCCGCACCCTGCACGTCTATCCTCCCGATTTCAACGGCCCCCGGCAGGAGCCGAGCTTCACCGGCATCCTGCAGGCGTACTACGGCGCCGGTCTGGGCGATTGGTCGGTGGTCTGGGAGCGTCGGGCGCAACCCGGCGACACGTTGCTCATCCACGCCGGCCTCTATCGGGTGGAGCGGCTGGACTATGTTGACCCGATGATGACGCCCTTCGACGGCTCCATGTCGCTCACGCTCAAGGGCACCGCGGAAAAACCCATCACACTCAAGGCGGCCGGCGACGGCGAAGTGATCTTCGACGGCGACGGCTGTCACCGGCTCTTCGACGTGATGGCCTCGCGCCATCACCTCTTCGAGGGTCTCACTTTCCGCAACACCGACGTCGCAATTTTTGCCGGCCAGAAGGAAGTCCTCGGGGCGGTCGGTCTCACGGTGAAAAATTGTCGCTTTGAAAACATCGGCTTTGGTGTCTGGACCGAGTACGCCGGCTCTTCGGATTTTTATATCGCCGACAATCTCTTCATTGGCCGCGACGACCGTTTCCGGCTCGTCGGTTGGGGTGGGCGCGCGCGATCCCCCGGCAGCCCCAGCTGGCAGGAGCCGCTGTACAAGTCCCACCGTCTGGTCAGTTACTACGCCGTCAAGGTCTACGGTCAGGGGCACGTCATTGCGCACAACGCCATCGCTTATTTCCACGATGCCATCGGCATTTCCACGTATGGCACGCCGCCGTCAGACCCAGACCAACGCGCCTCGTCGATCGACATTTACAACAACGATCTGCACATGATGAACGACGATTTCATCGAGCCGGACGGTGGCGTGCATAATATTCGGATTTTTAACAACCGTTGCACCAACGCGAGCATGGGCGGCCTGAGCGCCCAGCCGGTCTTTGGCGGTCCCGCCTACTACATCCGCAACACGCTCTATAATGTCCCGCGCGGGGTGGCCTTCAAGTTCGGCGGCAAGCCCGCCGGTTTGTTCGTCTATCACAATACGATCATCTGCGAAAACCAGGCCGGCGGCACCGCCGCGAACGTGCATTATCGCAACAACCTCATCCTGGGGCGCGATGATCCGGAACGGGGTATCCTGCGAGTGGGCAATTCCCACAGCATCAATTCATCCGACTACAACGGCTACCGACCGAACAAGGGTGCCAAGGCGCAATACGTCTGGTTTGCCCCGCCGGCCGGACAGACGATCTATGAGCCCAAGTCCGGCGACTGGAAAACCTTCGCCACGCTCGCCGAATTCCAGGCGGGCACCGGGCAGGAGAAACATAGCCGTGAAATCGACTTCGACGTCTTCACCCATGTACCGCAGCCGAACGCCGCCAAACCTTACGCGGTCCATCACGCCATGGATCTGAATTTCCAGCTCAAGCCCGGTGGCCGTGCGATCGACGCCGGCGAAGTCATTCGCACCGTCAACGATGACTTCAGCGGCAAGGCCCCCGACCTCGGGGCGCTGGAAGCGGGAGCGGCACCGCCCCACTACGGGCCGCGCTGGCTCACGTGGCAGCCGTTCTACCGATGACCTGCCGGGAGAAAGAACAACCAATGGAAGGCGGGACGCCCAGAACCGTGAAGTTGGGCAGGAGAAATTTGGCCAGGAAGACTTCCCGCCATCGACGTATTGGTTTGAAGGTTTTCCACGAGCAAATTTTCCTGCCCCAATCTTCCGGCCGCAATCGTGACGCGGCCTTTTTCTCGGACTGCGCCGAGAAAGACCAGCTTCGCCGCCTTTCGATTCCGGAGATTTCACCACAGAGGCACGGAGGGCACAGAGGCGAACCACGGATTTCTCGGTGTGCTCTGTGCCTCGGTGGTGTGAATGGTTTGGTTGTGCAGTTAAGCAGTAAGGAAAACATGTTGGTCTCTACCGTCGGAGAGTTAGACACCCATTGAGCCCTAAGAATCTGGAGCCAACTTTTCCGCAGCGGCGGACCATGAAATATCCGGATAAACCCCTGCCCAAAACTATGCACAGAAAACTGATCTGGCGCAGCTGGCCGCTCCTCGGCGTTTCCCTTCCACTGGTGGTCGCGGCCGCCGCGCCCCAGTCCAATCGCGACTGGCCCGCCTACCTCGGCGAGGGTGCGGCGCACTACTCGGCGGCGCAGCAAATCACGACGGCCGACGTCGCCCGGCTCGCGCCAGCGTGGGAGTTTCAAACCGGCGACATCGCGCCGGGCCGGAGTTCCGAGATGCCCTGCAACCCCCTCATCGTCGACGGCATCCTCTACGGCGTCACGGCGCAACTCGCACTCTTCGCCCTCGACGCGGCGACCGGGCGCGAGTTGTGGCGCTTCACTCCCGATCGCCTCAATCAGGGCGGGCAGGGCTCGTTCAGCCGCGGCCTCGCGCTGTGGCGGGAGGGTGCCGAGCGGCGTCTGCTGTTCACGGCGGGACCGATCCTGCACGCCATCGACCCGGCCACGGGAAAGTTGATCCCGGCGTTTGGCGACCGTGGTCGCGTCGATTTGCTCGACGATCTCGATCACGACACACGCGGGCTCAGTCTTTCCGCCAACGCCCCCGGCGCGATTTACCGCGACCTGATTATCCTCGGCATGCGCGTGGGTGAAGGGCCGGCGCCCGCTGCGCCGGGGCACATCCGCGCCTACGATGTCCGCACCGGCAAACGCCGGTGGATCTTTCACACCATCCCGCACCCGGGAGAATATGGCTACGACACGTGGTCACCCGATTCGTGGAAAACGAACGGCGGCGCCAACTGCTGGGCGGGTCTCGTCGTCGACCCGGAACGCGGACTCGCCTTTGTGCCGACGGGTTCGGCGGCCTTCGACTTCTGGGGTGGCGACCGCATCGGCGACAACCTGTTCGCCAATTGTCTCATCGCGCTCGACGCCGCGACCGGAAAGCGCAGGTGGCATTTTCAATTCGTCCACCACGATCTCTGGGACTACGATCTGCCCGCGCCGCCGGTGCTTTGCGAAGTCACGCGCGCGGGCAGAAAAATCGCCGCGGTCGCGCAGGTCACGAAGACGGGGCAGGTGTGGGTCTTTGATCGCGAGACGGGCGAGTCGCTGTTTCCGTGGCGCGAGGAACCGGTGCCGCCGTCGGACCTCCCAGGCGAGGTGGCGGCGAAAACGCAGCCAATTCCCTCGAAGCCCGCGCCGTTTGCGCGGCAGCGGTTCACCGAGGACGAGGTGACGACGCGCACCCCGGCCGCACGCGAAGCCGTGTTGCGGCAACTGCGCGCCGCGACGCCCCACCAGCTCTACGATCCGCCCAGCGAACGCGGCACGGTGATTCTCCCCGGCTTCCACGGCGGCGCGGAATGGGGCGGCCCCGCGGTCGATCCGCGCGGCGTCCTCTATGTCAACAGCACCGAGATGGTGTGGACGGTGCAGATGGTGCCGGCCGCGGTGCTGAGCGCTGACGCCAGGACCCTCTATGCGCAGCTCTGCGCGGCGTGTCATGGCGCGAACCGCGAAGGCAACGCCGTCGCGAGCATCCCCAGTCTCGCCGCGATCTCCGCGCGATTGCAGCCCGAGGAAATCGGCGAACGCCTGCGCAGAGGTAAAGGTATGATGCCTGGGTTCAACTTTCTGTCCGCCGCCTCGCGCGACGCGCTCGTGAGTTTCCTGATTGCGCCGGACTCGGCCGAGGCCACCGCGACGCGTGCGCCCAGCGATACCGCAAACGCCGACGCCAGCGCCAAGCTGTCCAGCCCCTACGTCATGACCGGCCACAACCGATTCTTCGATCCCGACGGCTACCCGGCGATTCGCCCACCCTGGGGCACGCTCAACGCCATCGATCTCAACACCGGCGACTACCTCTGGAAACGTCCCCTTGGCGAATCGCCGGAGCTTACCGCACCGGGCGAAACACCGACCGGCACCGCAAATTACGGCGGCCCGGTGGTGACGGCCGGCGGCGTGCTCTTTATCGCGGCGACGAGGGACGAAAAATTCCGCGCATTCTCCGCCGCGACCGGCGAGATCCTTTGGGAAACCGTGCTGCCCGCCGCCGGCTACGCGACGCCGGCGACCTACGAAGTCGGCGGCCGGCAATTCGTGGTCATCGCCTGCGGTGGCGGAAAACTCGGCACGAAATCGGGCGGCAGCTACACGGCGTTCGCCTTGCCGGTCCGTCCGTGATTGGGCTGGAAGGAGACTGGATTTTCAGGGGGATCGGATCCGGGAGGGGGGGCGAATGAACTGCGGCGATCCCGCGACACGACTGCGTTCTCCAATCTCTGTCCATGCGTGGTTTCTCGTCTGCCGCGCGACGACGTCGCGCATCCGCACTCTCCGCCGACCAGCATGGAGGCAAAAACATGTGGGGTAAAAAATCCAAGCGCGATGCCGGCATCTTTTACCCGCCATCTTTTTGCCAAGATGATTGGCGGTTTGGGGAATTATTCCCCTGCCACCGATTCCTTTGCCATGGGATTGGTCCTGGTTCCTGGTTTTGGCCTCCCGCAGATTCAGAAAGACCACAGATGGCCGGATTCCGGGGATTGCATCTGTGGCCTTTCTGAATCTGTGGGAGGTCATATATTTCAATCGGTGGCTGGGACCGGCCACCAGACCATCAACTCCCGCAAACCAGGCCGCCGGATTTATCCTGAAACAATCTTCCGAGATGATCGTGACGCGCTACACCCGGGGGAACGGTCGGAAACATCATTTTACCTCTGCCTTGGGTGTGGGGAGGGAGGTAAAATGATGGAGGGTGAATGATGGCGGAGGAGGCACGTGTTCTGCGCCGCGCTCCGCTGGGCTCGCGACTTTCACGGATGACGGCAGAAACAGGATGGGCAGAAAAAGGGAAACGCCTGGTGCCCTTGAAGTGAGGGCCGTCAACCCCGGCGATTCAAAAGCTCCCCTTGATCCCAAGGGTCCACAGGGCGCCGATGTCGGTGCGCTGGCGGAGCCGCGCATAGGCAGGCGTGACCTCGCCGTAAACCTCGGTGTCGTCGTACACCCCGGTCGCGTTGCGCACGTTGGCGAACAGGGCGAACCGCCGCCGAAGGTTGAACTCGGCCGACACGTCGAGGTAGAGGCGATCAACTTCCCAATTGAAGGCGTCGGGCGCGACGCTGAAGCCCGTCGCCACCCGGCCCGCGCGCTGGCGGCCACGGTAGTTCCAATTCAAGCGCGCGTTGTAGCGCGGACGGGTGAGGCTCACGCCCCAGCTCGCGCTGCGCGGCACAAACCCGGCGAAATTGCCGTTGTCGTCGCCCAGGGCGCGTTGCGTGCTCGCGTTGGCAAAGACCTGCACGCCGCGGGCCCACGCCGGGAGAAACGTGAGCGCCTGCTTGTAGTCGATGTTCCATCCCTCCATCCGCACCGGCGCCGCGATGTTATATTGCGACGCCACCTCGTAGGCGCCGTAGATCGCGGGATCCACATTGTACAGCGCGAGAAAATCCGACGTCGCGGGGAAGATGGTGCTGCCGAAGAAATTCCCGAACTGCCGCCGGAAGGCGCCGACCGAGAAATGGCCGACGCCCTCGAAATAGTGCTCGAGCCGCACCTTCACCGTGCGGGCCGACCAGGCCTTGATGCCGATATTGCTGACGCTGATCCGGTTGTTGGTGCCGGGCGGCGACTCCGTGTCCGGCAGGGTCAAGCCGCCCGCGTACTGGTTGAAGTCGGGCCGGCCGACGGACTCGTAATAGGCCGCGCGGGCGATCAGGTTTTCGCGGAGATTGAAACTCGCGTTCAGGCTGGGGAACAACCGGAGGTACTCCTTCTCCGCCCGCAGGCCGCGATCGAGATACGTCAGCTGGGAAACGCCGAGTGCGTCGGTGGCGGGCAGGATCGTCAGCGGCCGGCCGTTGGTGCCCAAGACCACGCGGCCGCCAGCGTCGCGGCGGTAGTTGCGGGTCAAATCCGTGAGCGGGCCCTCGGCGTCGATGTTGGTTTGTTCGGCCCGCAGCCCGCCCACCAGCTTGAGTCGGCGCTGGAAAAATTGCACGTCGCCCCGCACATACGCCGCGGAGATGAGCTCCGCGGCATACTTCGAGAGCCCCACCGCCGAGCGGTACCACGTGTCGGCGTTGGTGGTGTAGTAATTCGGCCGCGCCTGGGCCAGCGCCCAGAGTTGCGCGTTGCTCGGCCACTGGGCCGCCGGGTGGCCAAACGGCATCACCCGCTGCGAGAAACTTGGGTCGAGATACGGTGCCGCCCCGTCATCCCCGCCGGCGGGAACCGTGCTCGCCCGGCCATCCGCGCCGACGAAGGAATACAGCCGCGTACCCCCGCGGAGATCGCGGGTCCACTGACGGAAGTCCACACCGGCCTTGACGGTGACAGGCACTGCGGCGGCGAAGTCGCGCCGGACGCTGGCGTAGGCGCTCCGCTTGAGATCCGTGATGTCGTTCTGAATGCTGTTGGATGAAACCAGCGCGTACGAGCTGAGGCTGTACGGATCGACCCGCGCGCCAGCTGCGTCCGACACGGTGATCCGCCCGGGGCGGAGGTACTGCACGTCTTCGAAAGCCACGGTCAGGCCGGTGCGCCGGACCTGCGTGTTGTTGAAGAAACCCTTGTCGATGTCCCGTACGCGGTTGGTGCCCTGGGAGTGGCCCAGACCCGCCTCCATCTTCCACACGGCGCCGTCGTGCCTCCAGACCAGGGTGGGCATCCAGGTGCGATTGATGCGATCGCGGCCCCCCGCCGCCAGTTGCAGATCCCCGGCGCCGAGGTCGCCGCGTGTGAGCGTCGGGCCAAAATTTCCCGGCAGCACCCGGTTCACATTGAATGTCAGCAGCCGGTTCGTCGTGTCGGCGTTGAAGGAGAAGAACTGAAACGAGAATGCGAGGCGGTCTTCGCGTGTGAGCTTGTAGTCGGCCGTAAAGCCGAAGGAACGGCGGATGGTATCCTTGGGCGCATCCCGCACGGCGTAGGTGGAGAGGTACGGTCGATCCGGGGTGGTGTGGGGAAAGGCGGCGCCCGTGGTGGCCGCAGTGCCCCCTCGCCAGGTGTTCTGGTTGAAATCCTCCGCCGTGTACTGCCGCGCCGTGCCGCCCGCGATCGTGAAGCCGAAACGCCGGTTCACCGGCCGCACGTAGGAAAAATCGAAACTCGGATGCACCTTGCGCGTCGGCTGCTCGCGCGGGCCCGGCGTCCGGTTGAAGTGCCGGGCGTTGTCCCGCATCGCCAGCGCCGCGGTGAGGTTGAGGAGCGGCTTCACGCGCTCAAACGAACTCCGCGGCACCATGTTGACCGATCCGGCCAGCGCCGCACCCTGCGACTCCGGCGTTGGCGAGAACGAGACCTCGAGGCGGGCGATGTTGTTGATCGACGCCATGTCGACCTGCACCGAACGCCCGGTGTTGTTGTCGCCGCCGGTGCTCGCGAGGCTGAAGCCGTCGACGGTGATCGGCACGTGGGCGGAGGGCACGCCATCGATCGAGATGCCGCGGGCATAGCCGCCGCCGTACTCCACCGTGACACCAGGCAGGAACTTCAGGAATTCGCCGACGTTGCCCTCGGCCACGTGCCCGAACTCCCCGGTGGACACAACCTGCTTGATGTTGGCGGCGAAACGCTGCTCGTTGATTGCAATGGCCGCAGCGTCCATTTCGCGGGAGACCCCCACGACAAACTCCGCCAGCCTGACCGTCTCGTCACGCCCGGGAGTTCCGCGCGGTGCCACCTCGGTCAGCGTGAGATCGTGCGTCACCGTCGCCGCCGGCCCGACCTGCACCTCGTTCACCTGCGGCGGCAGCCCGGTGAAAAACCCCCTCAACCGCACGGTGCCCGCCGGCACCGAGCCGAGCCGGTAATTGCCAGCCGCGTCGGTGAAAGTCTCAAGCGTGGTGCCTTCGATCGTGATACGGGCGTTCTCCACGAATTCGCCGCTGCGGCCGTTGAGCACGCGGCCCTCGATGGTGCCGGTTGCGCGAGCGGGTGGAGCGGCCAGATCCGCAGCGTTGGCGCGAGCGCCGAGGGGCGCAGCCGGGAGCAGGCAAAGCCCAAGCGCGAGCCAGCGGAGCGAAATGGGGTGGTTCATCGGATGACGGGCGAAGGGGGAACTTCAGGGTGATTATTGGCAGGAAACTCGATCTTCAGGGGGCTCAGATCCAGGAGGGGTTTATCCTATCGCCCGCAGTTAAGACTTGGCTGGAGGTGCGCAACTCATTGAGAACGAGTCATGACAAGCCAGACAACGCAGGTGGTGGAGCTTCACCCGGCGGGTGAAGCGGAGGGGCAATTTCGGTTCGCGTGCGCCGGCG
>SXGU01086630.1_pt1 | contig 13686 bp, 9 predicted proteins | sample 3174531 | NCBI WGS metagenome assembly SXGU01 (sample SAMN11356863, study PRJNA531348) | freshwater metagenome | isolation source: freshwater sample F1-140 | place: China: Fuxian Lake, Yuxi | collected 2017-12-25 | reverse complement strand
TGGCGATGCGGTAGGCCATGTCGGCCTGCATACGCTCGGGCAACTGGGTCAGGATACCCGCCGCCTGGGTGGACTCCAGCTGGGAGAGGATCAGGGCGATGGTCTGGGGGTGTTCCTGTGAGATAAAGGGGGCGATCTGGTCGGGGGCCACGTTCTTGAGCATGAAGAAGCCCGAGGACACCGTGTGCATCACCCGATCGAGGATCTCCTGGGCCCGGCGCGGGCCCACGGCCCTTTCGAGGGCCTGGCGGGCGAAGTCGAGGCCGCCCTGGCTCACCCAGGCGCCGGCCAGCATATGCTGCTCGAACTCCTCCAGGACCTTGTCCTGCTGGGCCACCGAGATGTTCTTGAGATTGGCGATGGCCTGGGTGATCTCCTCCACCTCGAAGTCGGCGAGGTACTTGAGCACCTCGCCCGAGGCCTCCTGGCCCAGCGCCACGAAGAGGATGGCCACCCGGGTCATTACCGGGAGGTCTTCCTCGAGGTCTTCGGGGTCGACGGCGCTGCCTGATTCGCTCATCGTTACACTCCACGCCCTTCCATTGGCTTTATAGAAGTTAACTATTTATTTTTATCGGCTCAATCCGGCTTTTGTCCACCGAGGTCATGATGGCTGTGGTCCGGGCGTTCGCCCCCGGCAATATCTCCTGTGTTTTCAAGATCATCCCGCACCAGGACCCCAGCCTGATGCACTCCCTGGGCATGGGGTTCACCGTGCGCGAAGGGGTGTGGGCGAGGGTGGAGGTGGCAGGGCGGCAGGAGATCCTCTTCAACGGCAATGCCATGGATTTCCCAACCGTGCGGGGGGCCCTGGCCCGCCTGCAGGCCCCGCCCCACAGGGTGGAACTGCAGACCCCCCTACCGCTGAGCTGCGGTTTTGGCCTGAGCGGGGCCTCGGCGCTGGCGGTGGCCCACGCGGCCAATACCCTGTTGGACCTGGGCCTAGACCGCGAGCAGTTGGCCATGGCCGCCCATGTGGCCGAAGTGGAACAACTGACCGGCCTGGGGGATGTCTGCAACCAGCACCACGGCGGCTGCCTGCTCAAACTGGTGCCCGGCCAGCCCTTGAACGCCTCCCGCTTGGCGGTCCCAGAGCAGCCGATCTATTACCGCTATTTTGGCCCCATCCTCACCCGCCAGGTACTGGCCGATCCGGCGCGGCGGGAGCGCATCAACCTGGCTGCGGTCAGGGCCCTGGAAGGGCTGAAAACGCTGGTGGGGAAAGCCGAGGTCGAGCTCGAGGCCTGTATCCGGCAGTCCCGCACCTTTGCCTCCGAGAGCGGGTTGCTGGCGGATCAGCGGGTGGTCGAGGCTCTGGCGCGCATCGAGGCGGAAGGCGGTGCGGGGTCGATGATCATGCTCGGCAATGCACTGTTCAGCAACCGGCCCTTCGAACGGGCCGAGCAAACTGCCCTGTGCAACCACGGGGCAGGGGTGATTCCATGAGGGAGGAGGTGCCGCACAGCCATCCGCGCTACGCCTCGCTCAAACTGCGCGAGGCCATCGTCGCCGGGGTCGAACAGGGGGTCACCTCCATACACGGGCTGGTCGCCCACGGCCGCGGGGAGGCCTTCGACTACCTGATCGGCGAGGCAAGCCAGCCCTTTGCCCTGGAGGCGGTGCGGGCCGGCGCGGCGCTGCTGCTGCAGGCCCGGCAGCCGGTGATCTCGGTCAACGGCAATGCCGCGGCCCTGGTGCCGGCGGAACTGGCGGCGCTAGGCCGCCTCTTGCCAGCGCCCCTGGAGGTGAACATCTTTCACGCCTCGCGGCCACGGGAACAGGCCATCCGCGAGGTTCTGCTGGCCAACGGGGCCGAGGTGGTGTTGATGCCCACCGAAGAGGCCCAGCTCTCCTTCATCGAATCGAACCGGCGTTTTGTCCATCCAGACGGGATTTTCAGGGCCGACGTGGTCTTCGTACCCTTAGAGGACGGGGACCGCTGCCAGGCATTGAGGCGTATGGGCAAGGAGGTGGTGACGGTGGATCTGAACCCGCTTTCGCGCACAGCGCGCACAGCCAGCGTCGCCATCGTCGACAACCTGGCCCGGGCCATGCCGCTGCTATTGGAGGTGGTAGCCCAACTGCGCCCGGAGGCGCCCGCAGTCCGGGAGGGGCTGGTCGCCGCCTATGACAACCACCGCGTGCTGCGGGCCGCCGAGGCGCGCATCCGCTCAGGAGCCTGAGAAATGGACCAGAAACGCGTGCCGCGGCCCGAGTACCCCCGGCCTCAAATGGTGCGCCAGGAGTGGCTGAATCTGAACGGCCCCTGGGAGTTCGAGCTCGACCCCGGCCTTTCCGGCGAGGCCCGCCTCCTGCACCAGGGTGGGCCCTTCACCCGCCAGATCACCGTGCCCTTTTGCCCCGAAAGTGCCCTTTCCGGGGTGGGGGAGAAGGACTTCATGTCCTGCGTCTGGTATCGCCGGCGCTGCACCCTGCCCGGCGCCTGGGCGGGAAAGCGGGTGGTGTTGCATTTCGGGGCTGTCGATTACGACACCACCGTGTGGGTGAACGGGGAGCGGGCCGGCGCCCACCGTGGGGGGTATGTGTCCTTCAATTTTGAGATCACGGCCTTGCTGCGCGAGGGGGAAAACGAGATCGTGGTGCGCGCCGTGGACGATACCCGCAGCCCGCTGCAGCCTTCGGGAAAACAATCGCCCCAGTTCAACTCCTACGGCTGCCACTATACCCGCACTACCGGCATCTGGCAGACGGTGTGGCTGGAGGCGGTGCCGCTGGTCTACCTGCACAGTTTTCGCCTCTATCCGGACCTCGACCAGGGCAAGTTGACAGTGCAGGCCCGGGTGGAGGGGGCGGAGGAGGGCATGGTGATACACTGCCGGGCCCTGGCCGAAGGCAAGATGGCCGGCGAGGTGGGGCTGGGGGCCCATGGGTATCTCTTTTTTAGCCTCGAGTTGGCCCGGGTGCGGGCCTGGGAGCCGGAGGACCCCTTCCTCTACGACCTGGAGTTTGTGCTCGAACGCGAGGGCGAGGAACTGGACCGGGTCACCAGCTACTTCGGCTTGCGCAAGATCCACGTCGAGGGCACCAAGGTGCTTATCAACGACCGGCCCCTCTTCCAACGCCTGGTGCTGGACCAGGGGTTCTATCCGGACGGCATCTATACCGCACCTAGCGACGAGGCGCTCAAGCGGGACATCGAGCTGGCCATGGCCATGGGGTTCAACGGGGCGCGCTTACACGAGAAGATCTTCGAGCCCAGGTTCCTCTACTGGGCAGACCGGTTGGGGTACCTGGTTTGGGGCGAATACCCCAACTGGGGCCTGGACCACGCCCACCCGCAGGCGCTCGAAAGGGTGCTCGGCGAGTGGCTGGAGGCGGTGGAGCGGGACTTCAACCACCCGGCCCTCGTGGGCTGGTGCCCCTTCAACGAGACCCCCGCCTCCCAGAACCCCGAATTGCTGCGCCTCGTGTTCAGGGCCACCAAGGCCGCCGATCCCACCAGGCCGGTGATCGACACCAGCGGCTACGTACACGTGGAGACCGATATCTACGACTGCCACTCCTACGAGCAGAACCCCGAGAAGTTTGCCGTTCTCTTCGCCCCCTTCAAGGAGGGGGGCGAGGCCTGGCGCAACTTCCCCCAGGCCGATGCCTCCTATCGCGGCCAGCCCTATTTTGTCAGCGAGTACGGCGGCATCTGGTGGAACCCGGGGCAGCAGGACCAGAAATCCTGGGGGTACGGCGATCGGCCCAAGACCGAGGCAGAGTTCCTGGCCCGCTACCGCGCCCTCACCGAAACACTCCTGTGCAACCCCCGGATGTTCGGTTTCTGTTATACCCAGCTCACCGATGTCGAACAGGAAGTCAACGGCTTGTACACCTATGACCGCCGCCCCAAGTTCGATCCGGCCCTCATCCGCCGGATCAACAGCCAGCGGGCCGCCAGCGAGAACGAGTGAGGACATGAGGGAGAACAAGGTCAAACGCATCCTCAACCAGGGCGGTGTCTCCCTGGGTACGATGATCTTCGAGTTCAACACCACCGGCATGGCCCGGCTCACCGCTGCCACCGGGGCCGAGTTTGCCATCTACGACATGGAACACACCGGCTGGGACATTGAGACCATCCGGATGTTGATGTCCACGGCCTGCACCTGTGACCTGGTGCCCCTGGTGCGGGTGCCGGCGGCCCAGTACCACTTTATCGCGCGGGTGCTCGACGTGGGCGCCATGGGGTTTATGGTGCCGATGGTGGAGACCGAGGAGCAGGCCCAGCTCATCGCCCAGTCTGCCAAATACCCGCCGGCAGGGCGCCGCGGGGCGGCCTTTGGTTTTGCCCACGACAACTACCAGGCCGGCGATATCCTGGCTACCATGCACAGCGCCAACCAGGAGGGGCTGGTCATCGCCCAGATCGAGACGGCGGTGGGTTTGGAGAATGCCGAGAAGATCGCGGCGGTGGAGGGTATTGACGTGTTGTGGATCGGGCAGTTCGACCTGAGCAATTTCCTGGGTATCCCAGGCCAGTTCGACCACCCGCGCTTCCAGCGGGCTCTGGGCCGGGTGCTGGAGGCCTGTGAGCGCTACGGCAAGGCCGCCGGGTACATGGTGACCTCGGTGGACGAGGGCTGCCGGCTCATCGACCGGGGTTTCCGCATCATCTCCTATTGGGGGGACATGTGGGTGTACCAACAGGGGTTGCGGCAGGGGTTCCGGGGCATGCGGGAGCGCTGCAAGATCAAATGATCAGGCGTGGGCGCAGCGCGAGACCACTTCCTTGATCTGTAGGACCATGGGTTTGCCGAGCAGCTCTCTGAGCCGGTGCATGTCTTCCGCGGTGGTCCGCAGGTTCTTCAACACCGCGTCGCTGTACCGGGACGGCTCGTCGGGCAGGTAGCCAAGGCCCAGCTCCACGCAGAGGTTATTGGCCACGTGTACAAGGCAGATCAGCGAGCTGGGCGCCGGCCCGGTGGTGTGGTGTTTGCCCACCGTTTCCACCACCTCCTTGGTGGCGTTGGAACGCAGTAATAAGAGCTGGGCCAGGTACTCGTGGTTGCCCACATCGCCCAGCTCTTTTTCGGCCTCGCGGAAGGTGCTGCGTTCGGCGGTCATCTGCTTGAGCACCTCCTCGAAATGCCCCCAGAAGAAAAATCCCACCAGCAGCTTGCCGATGTCGTGCAGCAGGGCGGCTATCCAGTAATCATTGAAGTTCACCGGGGCCGGCAGCTTGATCATGTTCTCGTTGACCAGGCGGTCGGCGATCAGGGCGCAGCCCACCGAGTGTTCCCAGAAGCGCCGCAAATCGAAGGCGCTGTTGTTGGGCCGCACCAGGCTGTTCATCAACTTGATCTGTTGGGCGATAACCCCAACTTTCTTCCAGCCCAGGCGGAGGATGGCGTCCTCCACCGTCCAGCCGCCGGCCCGCTGGCCCGACCCGGCGAAGAGCGGGGTGCTGACCACCTGCAGGAGCCGGTGCACGATGGCCGGATCGCTGCTGATCAGCTCCTCCAGTTCCGAAACCTTGGCATCGGGCTCGTTGATCATGGCCATGATGCGCAGGGCGATCTCGGGCAGGGTGGGCAGGACCTTGACAGTGCCGAGGCGGCGTTTGATACGCGCCTGCAGTTCCTGGTGGGAGATATGGTCAATGCCGTCGAAGAGTTCGCCGATTTTGTTTTTGGCGAAGGCGGTCTCCACCGCGATCTGCGCCGAGGGATCGCGCCGGTTGGCAGCCATTTCCCAGGAGCAGAGGAAGACGTTCTCGAAGCGCTGGACCAGGTCCTGCTGCTCCTCGATCTGCTGGGCGGGCAAGACCAGGATGAGGGGGAACTGATCGTCCTGGTTAAGCGCCGACAGGGCGGAGCGGTTCTGGATCCGCCGGCTCTGGATGACGATGCTACAGCGAATCTTTTCGCTGTCTTTATAGCGCTGGATGATCGAGAAGGCCTCCACCGAGGTGTGGGCGACGATGATGTCCAGCCCGTAGCGGTAGTTGAGCATCAGCATGAAGAACTTGGCCAGCGCGTCCTGGGTGCGGCCTTCCTGCTGGACGATCAGCGCGCACTCCTGAAAGGGATTGGGTTTCTGCTCGTTCATGATCCTGGGCAAGGGTTATGAGGTCCGCCTTTTAATATAGACCTCGTGCACGCGTGTTGTCTATTGGCAGCCAGTGGCCAGCGGGTGGGAACAGGCGCGGCTTGCCCGGGGCCGGGTCGGGGGATATATTGCTCTGAGTTCGGCGAAACACCATTCCGGAGGGTGAGCACATGGCTACTTTTGCACCGCTGGCGTTCAAGGCGCAGTACAACGCCGGCACCGCCAATCTCAAGACCGCCAAAGGCTGGTTGTGGCCCGCGCCCACCGACGACCCCCAGCGGACCGCGCTCAAGAACCTGCCGGCGGGCAAAAACCTGTTCTGGGGCATCCCCTTCGAGCTGGGCCCCGCGGGTGAAAGCAGGAGTATGGTGGTGGTGGCCAGGGGCGCCGGCAAAGGAGTGCCGGCCCGGGTGCGGATCCCGGTGGGGCGCAGGGCACGGCGGCTCTTGCTCGCCCACGTCTGCGCGCCGGCCAAAGGGGAATACGCCTCCCTCGAAGGCACCGGCGAACACCTGGGCGCCTACCACCTCGTCTACACGGACGGCACCGAGATCGAGCTGCCGCTGCGCCGCCGTTTCGAGATCCACGACGTGGCCATCCCCTGGGGGCACCACCCCTTTCTCTGCCGCCATTGCCGCGAGTTCCTGCCGGTGCCGCTGGGCGACCGCAGCACCAGTTACGGCATGGTGCAGACCGGGGTGCGCACCGAGAGCAGCGATTTGCAGGGCTGGTGGTTGTACGACTGGGTGAATCCTTCTCCGGCCAAGACCATCGCCTCCCTGCAGTTGGAGGCTAAGGGGTCCACGCCTTTGGCGCTGGGCGCGGTCACCCTCTGCGACGAGGAAGAGGACCCCTTTGTCTGGTGGCCGCGCGAGGAAGTGGCCGTCAGCGCGCCCGGCGAGGGAGCGGTGAGTGTGCGTATGGACCGCGGGGTAGTGGTGCGCCAGGACCAACTGGTGGTGCCGGGCGAGGATTTTGTCGAGACCGACGAGGCCGGCTGGGGCCGGGGCGGCCAGCAGATTCAGGCGGGGCGGTACCTGGAAATCCACGGCTCGCCCCTGGGCGATTTACACGTCAAGGCCGGCCAGGGCGAGGAGCGCAGCTTCCGTTGGGGCGAGGTGCTCGAGAAGGGCAAGGCCAGGCAGGGCCGGGTGCAGGTGGAGCTGGTCAGCCCTCGCGGCAAACAGTGGGTCCATGTGCGGGTGGAGGATGCCGACACCGGCAAACCTGTCGGGTGCCGGGTGCATTTCCGCTCGGGCCAGGGGGCCTATTTCGCCCCCCACGGGCACCAGGCCGACGTCAACACCGCCTGGTTCGAGGACATGGGCGGGGACTGCAAGGTGCGCGGGGTGCCGTACGCCTACATCGACGGGACCTGTCAGATCGAGCTGCCGGTGGGCCAGGTGTTCACCGAGGTGGCGCGCGGTTTCGAGTACCTGCCCCTGCGCCAGCAGTTGGAGATCAAGTCCGGGCAGCGCCACCTCACCCTCAAGGTGCGCCGCGCCTTCGACATGAAGGAACACCGCTTCTATTCGGGCGACACCCATGTCCACTTCCTCTCCAGCCAGTCCAGCCATCTGGAAGCGGCCGGCGAGGATCTCAACGTGGTCCACCTGTTGGCCAGCCAATGGGGCCGCCTCTTCACCTCGTGGGAGGAGTTCACCGGCGGCCTGGCCCCCACCAGTAGCCGCGATCACCTGATCTGGGTGAGTCAGGAGAACCGCCAGCACGTGTTGGGGCATATCAGCCTCTTGGGCCTGCGCGAATTGGTGGCCCCAATGTGTACGGGCGGGCCGCAGGAGGACTGGGTGGGCGGCGAGATCCAGGCGCTGATGGCCGACTGGGCCGAAGCCTGCCGCAGCCAGGGCGGGCTGGTGGTGATGCCGCATATGCCGGTGCCGGACTTCGAGAACGCCGCCAATATTGTGCTGGGCCAGGCCGACGCCGCTGAGATGTGCTGGATCTGGCAGGGGGAGGAGTTGGGCCAGGGAGAGAAAGGTTATTACCGCTGGCTCAACGTGGGCCAGAAACTGCCCATCGTCGGGGGCACGGATAAAATGTCCAACGGCCGTATCCTGGGTGGGTCCCGCACCTATGCGCGCCTCGAGGAGGGGGAGGAGTTCAGTTTCGACAACTGGTGCCTGGCGGTGAAACGCGGCCAGACCTTTGCCAGCACCGGGGCGATGATCGACCTGGAGGTCGAGGGCCGCACGATGGGGGAGGAGTTGGCGCTCAAGGGCAACGGCGGTACCGTGGAGGTGGAAGCCGTGGCCTGGAGCGTGTGGCCGCTCACCGCGGTGGAGCTGATCGTCAACGGCCGCTCCGTGGCCCGCGAATACGCCGAGCCCGGTGCCCGCCAGGTGCGCCTGCGGCACAAACTGCGGGTGGGCAAGTCCTCCTGGGTAGCGGCCCGCTGCTGGGGGCCTCACCTGACCGACGCCGGCCCGGTGATGGCCCACTCCTCGCCGGTGTACCTCGACGTGGGTGGCCGTTGTGCATTCACCCCCACCGAGGGCAACTATCTGCTCACCCACCTGGAGGGCGGCATCGCCTGGGCCGGCAAGATCGGGGTCTTCCGCGACGAGGCGGTGCGGGCCCGGCTCATCGCCCTCTTCCGCGAGGCGCAGGAGGAGCTGCACCGGCGCATGAAATAACCTTTAGCGGCGGGGCAGCACGGTGAAACCCACCGAGTCCACCGAAGCAGAACCGAAGAGACCGATACCGCCCTCAATCCGAAAGAGGGGGCGTTCAAAGTTGTCCCCGGCCAGCCCGCCGCCAAAACCCGGGTTGGTGGCGGGATTGGTGCGGATGTAGTCGAACCAGTTCTGATCCAGGGCGTAGACTCTGAAGAGGTGCCGCCCCGCGTACGCCACCGCAAACCAGGGGAGCGAAACCTTGCCGCGGGTGTCGGCGATGGCGGGGGAGTCGCCCTGGCGTTCAAAGTCGGCCCGGTCGTCCTCCTCGAGGAAATCCGCCTCCACCAGAAAGGGCGACCCTGGGTCCATACTGAAAATGGCCACCTGGTAGCCGGCCGCCTGCACCGGCGCGAAATACACCTCCAGCAGGCCTTCCAGGTAACGCAGTTGGTTTTCGGGGGCAGTGTAGACTGTCCCTCCCGCCTCGTCAAAGAGCCTGAGCCGCGATTGTTCGGCGCGGGTCTGGGCATCCAGTAGTACGGCCCATCCGATGCGCAAGGGCGGCGGGGTGGTGGTGCTGGCCCGCAGGGTTTCGTTCCCGACCTCAACCTCCAAACGGTACCTCGTCTGAGGCTCCACCACGGTGGGGGCGCCGAGGGGCAGGTATTTGCCGGTCGAATCGGGGTCGGCGGCGTAGGGGTATGCGCCGCCCTCCCGGAGGATGGCGACCCGGGCATCGACCACGCCTAACGATTCGGGGTCGTACGGCGCACCGGGGGCACTGGTGCGGCGCAGGTACAGGGGCGGCATGGGCTGCCCGACGAGCAGCACGGCATCGACCACCAGGGTCGGCTCGGCAGCGGGGCCAAAGAGGGTGTCGGGGTCGCGGTCGGCGGCGCAACCCAGCAGGCAAAGCAGCAGCAAGAGCGAGCGGATCGCCATGGTCAGAAGGACAGGCTGAGGCCGAAGGAAGGCAGGATGGGCAACATCGCAAAAACCTTCGGGCGGGTGTCGGGGCGGTCGGTGTCGTATTGGATGAACCACTCGTTGCGGCGGTTGTAGGCGTTGACGACCTGGAAGACGAGTTCGGCCTGGCTGCCAAGCAGCGCGAAGGTGCGCCGGACCCCCAGGTCGAGGCGATGGTAGGGCAGCAGGCGGGCGCTGTTGCGGGCGGCGGGCAGGACAAAATCCGCGCTTTGGCCGGTGGCAGGTGAACGCAGGGAATAACGCGCCGCCGCGGGCGTATAGGCCTGCCCGGTGGCGTAGACAAAGGTCGACTCCCAGCTCCAGGCGCCGCGCTGCCAAGCCAGGACCAGGGACAGGTCGTGGCGGCGGTCGTATTTGGGCGGAAAGGATCTGCCCGCGTTGAGCTCGGCGAAGGTGCGCTGGGTCCGGCCCAGGGTGTACCCCAACCAGCCGCGCAGGGCGCCGCCGCGCTTCTGCAACATCCACTCCATGCCCGAGGCTGCGCCTTTACCCCCGGAAAGGAAAAGGTCGTCGGTGCGGGTTGCCTGGCTGTTTTCGCCCACCTGGCTTTCCAATTGGACCAGATCGCGCATGCGGGTGTGGTAGACCTCGGCGCTGAGCTGGTAAGCCGGCACCGGCTCCCACTCCAGGCCCAAGGTAACCTGCCCGGCCCGGCTCGGTTTGACGCTGCCGTCGAGCGGCAACCAGAAGTCCCCGCCGCTGAAGCCTTCGTTGCTGACCAGTTGCAGGTACTGCACGCTCTGACCGGCGGCCAGTTTAAGGGTCAGGCCCGAGCCGACGGTCTGCCGCAGACTCAGGCGCGGAGCAAGATTGAAGCGGCGGCCGGCGCTGAAGTAGCTGGCCCGCGCCCCCAGGGTCAATTGGGTCAGGGGCCAGGGGCGCCACTGGTCCTGCAGGTAGAGCCCCGCCTGCGCCGGGGCCAGGCGCAGGTCGATGTCTGGCTCCAGGGTATTGAAGTACTCGGCGTACCCGATCTTATAGTGGGTCACCTGCACCCCGGCCTCCAGGGTATGCCCGTCGCGGCCAGTGAAGGCCAGGTCGGCCCGCCCGCTCAGGTCGCGCACGCTGTTGGTGAAGCGCACCGGGGTTGCAAAGATGTCGAGGGCGGTGTTGCTTTCGTAATGGGACGCCGACCAGCTCAGGGTGCCCAGGAGGGCGGGGGAATAGACCTGCTTCCAGGTGGAAGCCAGGGTGCGGTTGCTCCAGCGCAGGGCCAGCCGGTTGTCCTGGTCGAGGTCAAAATCGAGGCGGTCGCTGCCCAGATAGGTGCTGGCGGCAAAGGTGGCGTGGTCACCCAAGGGCTGGTCCATCCTGCCGTTGAAGTCGTAGAAATAGTAATCGGGCACCTCGGCGCCCGAGGCGCGGACCGCGGCCAGCACTGGGTCGAGGTAAGTGCGGCGGCTGGCGACCTTCCACCCGCCCCGGCCCCAGGGCCCTGCCAGGGCAAGGCGGGCCGCCAGCAGGCTCAGCCCGGCGCTGCCCTGGATCCGGGAGGGGGCTTGCCCCTGGGTGGAGACGTCGAGCAGGGCGCCCAGATTCCCGGCATAGGTGGCCGGGTACGTGCCTTTGTAGAGCGATAGCTCTTCGACGGCATCCGGATTGAAGGTGGAGAAAAAGCCAAAGGCATGGGACGGATTGTACACGGGCACCTGGTCGAGCAGGATGGCATTCTGGTCCGGGCTGCCGCCGCGCACGTACAGGCCGCTGCTGTAGTCGGAGGCAGCCTTGACCCCGGGCTGCAGGCTGAGGCTGCGCAGCAGATCGGGTTCACCCACGGCCGGGGCCTGGCGCAATTGGGCGGCGGTGAGGGTAAGGGCGCCAGCCTGGCCGGATGCCGGAGCTTCGGGCCGCGCGGCGGTCACCTCGAGTTGCCCCTGGGTGATGGCGACCGGCTGCAGGGCCAGATCGAGGCGGTATTCGACCCCGCCCCGCAAGTCGAGGGTATCGCTGCGGGTCTGGTAGCCGATGTGGGAGCAGCTGAGGACCTGTCGACCGCCGGGCAGACCCCAGAGCCGGTAGCCGCCGTCGGGGCCGCTGATCGTGCCCACGGGCAGGTCCACCAGCCGCAGGGTGGCGCCGGGCAGGTCCTTCCCGGTGGCAGCGTCGGTGACCCGGCCTTCGAGGATCGCGGCACCTGCCGGGGCCAGGGGCAGGTGCAGGGCTGCGGCGAGGAACCAGCCCCGGGAGGAGCGGCGGCTCATGGCAGGGGGCCGGCCGTGCGCAGGTGCTCCAGTTCGCGGCGGAACACGGCCAGGTCCGGCAGGAGCCGGCCCCCGGCGGCAGCGATGGCGGCCTGGTAGGCGGGGGCGGCGCGGCCGCCCACCAGGAGCAATACCTCGGGGCCGATCAGCGCGTGCAGCCGCGCGAGTTCGCCGGGCAGGTGGGGGTCGTCGGCGGGGAAGACCAGGCTGAGGGCCAAGGCGCGGGCACCGGCCCGCTGGCAGGACGCGGCGATCTCCTCGGTTGGCAGGTCGGCGCCCAGGAACAGGGATTTCCAGCCAGAGGCGTGCACGGCGTGGGCCGCCAGCAGGGCCCCCAGCTCGTGGCGCTGGCCCGCCGGGGTGGTGGTGATGAGGGTGGGCGCGTCGGTTGTGCCCACCGGGCCGCTCTGGAGCCGGCCCAGGAAGCTGCGCACGGCCGCGGAGGTGAGGTGTTCGCTGGCGATACCCAGGCTGCCCTGGTGCCACAGCTCGCCGATGCGGGTCAGCAGCGGGGCGACGAGCGAGTCGACCAGGGCGTGGTAGCCGTACTGGGCGTGGGCGTGGGTCAGTTCGGCCTCCAGCGCATCGGCATCGAGGCGCTGGGCCGCGTCCACACAGCGGTCCAGCGCGGCGGTGGGGCTTGCCCCGAGAAGTGGGCCGCGCTCTGGCATTGGAGCGGCCAGCACGCGCAACTGCGCGGGCTCCAGGCCGGCCACCTGGCCGATGTGGTGGCCCGCGGCGATGGCCTGGCGCAACAGCAGCAGGCGCTCGATATCGCTTTCGGCGTAGAGGCGATGGCCCCCGGCGCTGCGCTGGGGCACCACCGCCTGGTAGCGGCGCTCCCAGATGCGGATCTGGTGGGCGCTCAGGCCGGTGCGGCGCGCCACTACCGCAATAGGGTATGCAGGTTGTGTGTCCATGCTCGGTAAGATAGAGAACTGTCGAATTATTGTCAAATAAAAAAACAAAAAACTTAGACAAAAAGTTGACAAAACTGGAACAAGGCGATATATTCACCCCTGTCGATTCGAGGCCAGAGAGATGAGGATGTTCAGAACAGAAGACGGTCGGGACCCGATCGTGGACGCAAACCAGGAGAACATACACGCCACCGCCGGCGCCGATCCGCTGCGTATGGAGTGGTTCCGCATCTCCCCCTTTATCCTGCTGCACCTGTCCTGTGTAGCGGTGTGGTGGGTGGGCTGGAGCCCGGTGGCGGTGGCGGTGGCGGCAGCCAGCTATCTGGTGCGGATGTTCGCGGTAACCGGGTTCTACCATCGCTACTTCTCCCACCGCACCTTCCAGACCTCGCGCCTGGCGCAGTTTGTGTTTGCGGTATGGGGCAACGCCGCTGCCCAGCGCGGCCCGCTCTGGTGGGCGGGGCATCACCGGCACCACCATCAACACTCGGACCTGGAGGAGGACGTGCATTCGGCCCAGCGGCACGGGTTCTGGTGGAGCCACTTCCTGTGGATCGCCTCGCGGGGGCATTTCCCCACCCGGCTGCAGCGGGTGCGGGACCTGTCCGGGTATCCCGAATTGTGTTTCCTCAACCGCTTCGATTACCTGGTCCCCATCCTGCTGGGGGCGGCGATGTTTGGCCTGGGAGCAGTCCTGGAAGTGGGGTGGCCGCAGTTGGGCACCAACGGCCCGCAGATGTTGGTCTGGGGTTTTGTGCTCTCCACGGTGGTGCTCTTCCACGCCACCTCTACCATCAACTCTCTGTCCCACTGCTTTGGCTCGCAGCGGTACCCCACCGGGGACCAGAGCCGCAACAACCTCCTGCTGGCCCTCCTGACCCTGGG
>SXGU01160937.1_pt1 | contig 13687 bp, 14 predicted proteins | sample 3174531 | NCBI WGS metagenome assembly SXGU01 (sample SAMN11356863, study PRJNA531348) | freshwater metagenome | isolation source: freshwater sample F1-140 | place: China: Fuxian Lake, Yuxi | collected 2017-12-25 | reverse complement strand
TTTTGGGATCTCGACCGTGTGTTGTTGCGAACAGATGCTCTGCTCCAGTGGATCCTTGAGGACTTGGGGCGAGCGGTGGGTTGGCAGCCAGAACAGATCGCGGTGGCCATCGTCGAGGTCGACAAGACTGGATTCGAATGGTGCAAGCTACTCGAACACGTCGGACTTCCACGCGAGCAGTGTGATGTGAAAGAGAAGCTGTACTTCGATCACTACGAGACTCGCACGTGCGACTTCGTGGCTCCAGGCGTACTCGCTGTCGTGACTCAGCTTGCTGAGCGAGGAATGAAGCAATCACTCGTCACGTTCGGTCAGGAGAAGTTTCAGCGGGAGAAATGGAATCGTTTGACTCCATTTCATCCATACATCACCACGCAGTCTTACGTGCGACCCGGTGAGACGAAGGGAGAACGGATCGCTGAGCTTCTGACGGAAGACGATGCGAGCGAAGCATTCTTCGTCGATGACTCGACCGAGATGCTCCGCAGTGCCCTGCTTCACTCTCCGCGCGTCCGCCGAATCCGCGCTACGTGGATCGTCGAACACATTCCACATCCTGGCGATGATGTCTATTGGTTCGTTGCCTGCACCCCCGAGCAAGCCCTCGCGCAAATCCTCGCAGTCTGACGTACACCGTCGGACCTTTTTTTAAAGGCGAGATCTTTCGATCTCGCCTTTGCTGAGTCATGTCACTTGGGGTTCGCGCTGCTGTCTTTTTTCTGAACGCTCCGACCTCCTCAAAAAGACTGAGTCGGCGGAACGTCTTATCTGTGCCGGCCCGCCCGCCCGACTGAATGACACTCGTCGTTCGGGCGGGGGCCGGCCAAGTCACATTACACCTTATACCGCACCATTCCTTCTACAATAAGCGCTTTGGCGAATGCGGCGTCTTTCCAGCCTTCGATTTTTGTTTCTTTCTTTTCGAGAATCTTGTAGGTCTCAAAGAAGAAAGCGATTTCGGTTTTGAGGTGGTCGGTGATGTCGCTCAAATCGTTAATATGCTTAAAGCGAGGATCATCTTTTGCGACAGCGAGAATTTTTTCGTCTTGTCCCTTGTCGTCACTCATCACGAGCACACCAATTGGACGGACGTCTACTGCAACACCGGGATGCAATGGGTTCGTGACGAGCACGAGCACGTCGAGCGGATCGCCGTCTCCTCCCAGTGTTTCCGGGAAAAAACCGTAGTCGCATGGGTAGAACATTGGGGAGAAGAGTACGCGGTCGAGTTTCACAACCCCCTGTTCTTTGTCGAATTCGTATTTGTTTTGGCTTCCGCGTGGAACTTCGATAAGTGCTTGGCAAACATCAGGAGCTTTGGAGCCGATGGTGATTTTCATAGTGGGTATTTGGTATGGGGTATTTCGTATCTGGTATCGGGAATACGATAGCGGAAATGGCAAGTGTTGTGAAGGTGTTATACTTCCCGCATAATACAGACATGTCTCTTGTGATATCTCCGACACAGAGGTTGGAGCGACAATTGCGTGCGCAGGGATTTGCGACTGTGGCTGGGGTGGATGAAGCTGGGGCAGGTGCGTTGGCTGGTCCGGTGGTGGCCGGGGCTGTGGTGTGGCGCGATGGTGTTTCGGGAGCAGGCATTCGCGATAGTAAGTTGTTGTCGGCTGGGGCCCGCGATCGGATGTACGAGATGATCGTCGAACAGTCAGTCGCTTGGGCGCCTGGGATAGCAACCGTGGAAGAGATAAACACGATTGGTATTCGCCCGGCGAATTTGCTCGCGATGCGTCGCGCGGTGGAAGCGCTCGCTCTACAGGCGGACTATGTCCTTGTCGACGCCTGGACGATTCCAGGACTAAAACTTCCACAACAAGGCATTATACGAGCCGATCAAAAGATTCTGTGCGTAGCGGCTGCGTCCATCATTGCAAAAGTCACACGGGATCGCTTAATGGCTGGACTTCACGCACAGTTCCCTGTGTACGGCTTCCACAAGCACAAAGGGTACGGAACACGCGTGCATCAAGAGGCGATTAAAAAATATGGTCCGTGTGAGGCCCATCGAGTGAGCTGGAGTGTGTTTCAAAAATGAGTCGAGTTATGTCGCGTCGAGTTTGGGCACGTCACCTGTCTTTTTTTCTGGACATTCTGACTTCCTCAAAAGAACTGAGTCAGCAGAATGTCTTATCTGTGCCGGCCCGGGCCGGCCAAGTCGAATTTCATCTCAAATCTAACAACACTCATATGTCTACTTCCGAAAATATTCGACCGTGGGGACGCTATGACGTTATCGACAGCGGCACCGGCTACCAAGTGAAACGCATTCTTGTGAATCCAAAATCTCGTTTGTCGTATCAACGGCACGGGCGACGGACGGAATACTGGGTGGTGGTTTCTGGGAGAGCGCTTGTGACCCTTGATGACGAACAATTTTCTCGCGAGCGAGGTCAAATTGCGATTGTCCCAGTTGGAACAAAGCATCGCGTGGAGAATGTAAGTGAGGAACCTCTTATTTTTATCGAGGTGCAGACAGGTGATTATTTAGGGGAAGACGACATTGAACGTTTTGCCGACGACTACGGACGTGAATAGGCTCAACAAAGCTAAATAACAAGGCTCCTCCATTGACCAAATGAAGGAGTTTTGTTAAGCTCATCCTTGTTATATCTTCATTCCTGCCCCCGGTACTCACGTGTGGAAGGCATGCGTAGAGTGGTTGGGTCAGGATTTTGTGGGGACGATATCCAGGTGACGTTCAAACAATTTTTTGTTCGTATTCTCCTGTCCGTGCTTCGCGGGTTGATTCTTGTAAAACGCTACGGTGGTTACGGGTTGAGTGCTTTGCGCATTCCACTCCTGGCCACTTGGCGTTTTTCTGTTCGGTTCGTTGGCGTGCCTCTGTTTCGTGTTTTTTTCCTTATTAAGCGGTCTATCACAAAGTTGTTGCTTCCAGCGAAATCACGCGTTTTGTTTGTTTTTTCAAACCGTTATGCGTTTCACGTCGCTGCGGTTGTGATCGTGGCTTCTGCTGGAACATCGAACTTGCACGCTCGTACGGTTCGCGCAGATACCTACGGCAGCAACAGTATGTTGTATGCCATGCTGATTGGTGATGAGAATGAAACAGAAACGGTTGTTGCGGCCACCGACGTTGTTGCTGTTGAAACAGTCGATGAAGGTGGATCCGATATCTCGTATCGCGATGGTGTTCTCGATCCATTTGCTTCAGATGTCGACGTTGCACTGGAAGAGTATGTGACGACTGCCGTTGGTGGGGACTCTGTAACCGCGCTTACCATGCGTGAGGGCTCAGAAAGTGTTGCGGCCCGCGATGCAACGGAAACGTATGAGGTGGAAGACGGTGATACGCTTGGGGTGATTGCTGACAAGTTCGGTCTGAGTCTCAGTACTCTTTTGTGGGCGAACGATTTGTCTATTCGCAGCACCATTCGCCCTGGACAATCCATGACGATTCCTCCGGTAGACGGCGTTGTCTACACTGTGAAGAAGGGTGACACCATCAATTCGATTGCTCAGAAATACAGTGCAGAAACGGAACGTATTATTGCTTTCAACAAACTTTCCGATGCAGACGACTTACATATTGGTGAGTCGCTTATCCTTCCAGACGGTGAACCTCCAGCCCCGGTTGTGCGTAAGATTGCCCCACTCTCTAAATTGTTTGATTCTGCTCCGTCTTCCAGTTCGAGCTCGAAGTCTACAGGTACGGTTGTCCCTTCCGGAACCTGGGTTTTCCCAACAGACGATCATCGCGTAACGCTTTGTTACGGATGTAAGGAACCATGGGGTGCTCCGCACATGGGCGTAGACCTTGATGGAACGTACAGCACACATAGTTACGCAGCGAGCGACGGTGTGGTCATTTACTCCGGTCCGCGTCGCGGGTACGGCAACACCGTCGAAATCGATCACGGCGGCGGGATTGTGACGCGGTATGGTCACCACTCAAAGTTGCTCGTGAAGGCTGGAGATGTTGTGAAAGCCGGCGACACCATCGCTGTTACCGGAAGCACGGGTTGGTCTACGGGAACACACTTACACTTTGAAGTGATCAAAAACGGAAAGTTCCAAAATCCATTCAATTACATCCCACGATAAGAAAAAGACTCGTCGATACGTCGGCGGGTCTTTTTGCTATACTTCGTTCGTATGGGAAAAACGTGTGTGCAATGTAAAGCGGATATTGAGGCGTGGAATGAGAAGTGTGGCGGCTGTGGGTACACGCTTGTATTGGAACCCGATGCTGTTTTGCAGGAGCGTCGATTGCGTGCGCCGGCGCTTGGTGCGCTTCTGTTTACGCAAGGTTGGTGTTTTGGGGCGCGGATGTATGGTTGGTTCCTGTTGTCGCTTATCCCCATGGTTGGAATTATTGTTTTGCCAATCATGGTGTTATTCGGACGACGTTGGGCGTGGAAAGCCGGTGGATGGACGGACTGGCAAGAATTTGAGGACCGCATGCGGCTGCTTGATGTACTCAGTGCGATTTGGATCGTATTGTTAATAGGGGGTTGGTCTCTTTTGCGCCTGCGTGGGTGATTTGCTAGAGTGGCGTGTATTATGGCACTCAAGCATCTTGCGGTTATTTTGGACGGAAATCGTCGTTGGGCGAAAGCGCAGGGTCTTCCTACACTTGAAGGACATCGCCGCGGATATGCGAATGTAAAAGAGATTGGAGTGGCTTGTTTGGACCGTGGAATTTCTCAATTCACGGTCTTTGCGTTTTCGACGGAGAACTGGAGTCGTTCAAAAGAAGAGGTTTCGTATTTGATGGATTTGTTGCATTTGGCACTCACGGTGGAACTCGACTACTACATGCAGAACGACGTGCGATTGAAAGTGATTGGACGACGTGAAGGATTGTCGGAAAAGTTGCTTGCCGCTGTTGAGGAGGCAGAACGGAAGACCTCAGCAAATACACGTGGTCAGTTTAATCTGTGCGTGAACTATGGAGGGCGAGCAGAGATTGTGGACGCGGTGAAGGCGATTGTGAATGAAGGAATCCCCGCTGATGCGATTACGGATGAGACGATAGCAATGCACTCATGGATGGCTGGTATTTCAGATCCGGACTTAATCATTCGTACATCCGGGGAGCAACGTCTTTCCGGCTTCCTTACGTGGAGTGGTGTGTATAGCGAATTACTGTTCCTCGACGTTTCTTGGCCTGCGTTTACCGTGAAGGAACTCGATATGGCGATTGCTGAATACGAAAGTCGTGAGCGACGGTTTGGGAAATAATCTACTAGGATCCTTCAGAGAGTCTGTATCGTAACGCCTCAGCAAGATGAGGTGTTTCGATTTGGTCGGAAGCATCGAGGTCAGCGATGGTGCGGGCAACTTTCAGCACACGGCTCCAACCACGGACGGAGAGTTGGTTGGTTGTGAGGGCTTGTTGGAGGAGTGTGTTGCCTTCAGTGTTTGGTCTGCACCAGCGTGAGAGATCAGCGGAAGAGATTTCTGCATTGGTGGTGCGTGCTTCGCCCGTGAATCGTTTTGTTTGTAGTAAGCGAGCTGCAGTGACACGCTCGCGCACTTCGGTCGATGACTCTCCTGTGGGGGCGTCAATGAGCACAGATGGATCCAAATTCGGCACTTCAATCACAAGGTCAAATCGATCCAGGAGCGGTCCAGACAGACGTTTTAGATACATCGTTTTTGTTCGTGTGGCACAAACACATGTTCGTCGTGGGTCCGTGGCATATCCACACGGGCAAGGATTCATCGCAGCCACCAAAATAAAACGACATGGAAATCGAAGCGTAGCGGCGGCGCGTGCCACCGTGACTTCCCCATCCTCAAGCGGTCCGCGGAGATGTTCGAGAACATGGCGCGAAAATTCAGGAAGTTCATCAAGAAACAGGACACCGCGATGTGCCAAACTCACCTCACCTGGTCGCGGATGACTGCCGCCACCAATGAGTGAGGGGGCTGAGCAGGAATGGTGTGGGGACCTGAATGGGCGTTCGTGCATCAGTCCTGTTCCGGTGGGAAGCACTCCCGCTACGGAGGCGATGGCCGTGGCTTCGAGTGACTCGTCCTGCGAAAGAGGAGGAAGAATCGAAGGGAGGGCACGCGCTAAGAGTGTTTTTCCTGTTCCTGGTGGGCCTTTGAGTAGAACGTTGTGTCCACCGGCGGCGGCGATTTCAAGTCCGCGTTTTGCATGAGACTGTCCTCGGATATGCGCGAAGTCTGTTGTTATCGATCGTGGAGTTGTGCGTGGGGTAGCTGAAATTGGTTTAAGCGGAACGTCACCAAGCAAGTGCGAGACAAGCTCGGCGAGTGTCGCGGGCGCAAATGCCGTAACCCCGTTCACGCAGGCTGCTTCCTGTGCGTTTAACTGCGGAACATATACACGACGAGTTCCCAGGCGCTTCGCAAGGAGCGTCGCAGACAGCACACCAGCGACCGGACGAATGGCTCCATCGAGTCCAAGTTCGCCCAGAAAAAGTGAGTCCTCCGTTGATGTGTGCGTTACGACGCCTTGTGTTGAGAGGATTGAGAGAGCAATCGGTAAGTCGAATGACGGACCCTGTTTTTTTCGATCTGCAGGAGCAAGGTTGACCGTCACACGCGTCCGAGGAAAGGTGAATCCTGTATTGCGAATCGATGAGCGTATACGTTCACGTGCTTCTTTAACAGCAGCATCAGGTAGTCCAACAAGCGTAAAGCAACCAATACCAAATGAAATATCCGTTTCGATGTAAACAGGTTCTGCATGGATTCCTAAGATGGCGGCGGTTGTAATATGTGGCATAGAAAATGAGCAAAATTAAAACACCTCTCCAACGCATGGCGGGAGAGGTGTTTGATACTGGTAGATTACGGCAAATTTGGTGAGATGTCAACTTCGTTTTTTTTAGAATCCGTGCGCCTGCTTGCAATAAGGAGTGTAAGGACGCCTATAACAATGATTACATCAGACAGATTGATAGCAGAACGCCCGAAGAAAATGAGGTAATCGACGGTGAACCCGTAAACGATTCGGTCGTAGAGATTTCCGCAAGCTCCAACGACAATGAGGAGGGCTCCGACGGCTGCGGGTGGGTCTGTTTTGTATGTGCGTTTCGCAACACCAAGCAAAAGAATCCCAATGAGAATCGATACAACAATGACAATCGGCATCTTAAATGGAATGTCGAAAGCGATTCCCCAATTTTTATGCACAGCGAGTGTTATGAGGCCTGTATGCGAAAGACTCCCCTCGTCAGGGAGCCGTGCAAGCGCTAGCCATTTAAACCACTCATCGACGATGACAATGACAGACGCGATCGTGACGGGCACGGAAACACGCATGGGTTTAGATCTCTTGGGTAAGAGTCTTTTTACACTGAATACAGGAACTAGACGTTGGGCGGGCGGCCAAGCGACGTTCGTCTATGGGTTGCTTGCAGTATTTGCAGACACCGTAGGTGCCGGCCTCAATAGTCTTTAATGCTCCATCAATATCTCGAATGGCTTTTTCGAGTTCGTCTTCAAGCGATAAGTTGTCACTCAATTGAGCTACTTCAGCGGCATTTTCGCCCTCTTCGTCACCAGCCGAAGAGTCCGGACCACCCTCGCTTGCCGCTATTTTTGGATTACGGTGCGCAAATTGCGAAAGCTCCTGCTCTATGCGAGCTTTTTCTTCGAGTAGCTGCTCTTTGATAGTGGTGATCGTTTTTAGGTCCATACAGGTTCTGTAATTATCAGAAGCTATCAATGGGCTCAGGATAGCAGTTTTTTGGAAAATAAAGAAGGCCGTCACTACCTAGGGTCAATTAGTGTAGTGCGGCCCCTTTCGGGGCCGGCTCGCCTTTTCAGGCATCGGGTTCTACATCGAAACGATTTCGACACACAACTCGATGCCCTTCAGACAGAAATTCCGGGTCCCGTACGTCAACTCGCCCCCTCTACCATTCATTGGTCTTATCCGCGGCGAGTACTGGGTCAAGAGTACCTGCTTAATGCAGACGGACCGAGATGTTTGCTTTTGTTTTGATTTCTCAATCAGAACAGTAGAGAAGCGGGATATTCCCCGAAGGTGCATTGGAGATACAGCGTGGGGCACTGTACCGACCTTCGGAAAACCTCCCAAAGGAGGATTTGTGGAAAGAACGATCGTGACTCGAAGTCACTTCAGGGTACAAAGATATAATACATCCTTGAACACATTTTGTCAATGTCTACTATTTATCTAATTTAAGATAAATAGTAGACCATCAGTTATTTTAGTGTTCAAGTGATTGATTTTGAGAGTAAAAGATATCCACAGTTAAGGCCTGCTATCTACAACTTATCCACAGTTAGTCTGTGCATAAGTGAATAACGGAACCGTTCCATGTGTTTTCAGCAGAAACCTCAGGAAAAATGGTTGACATGATTTGAACAAGAGAAAAAGTTCTGTCCTGTGAACCTGAGGTGATTGTGGATAGCCAGTGATTAAGTGATAGATAGAGCATTCCTCCTGCGCAGGCTGTGGCTGGTTGTGTAGGAACCTGTGGATCGAGCCAGAACATGAGTAACTCTTCACGGTTGGTTATAGCAGATATCCCATTCTTTTCCGCGATAAAGATAAACCCATGTGTTGTCGGTGCTCGTTGCACAATGGTCCCGGAAATGTTCAGTTCTTCAGGTTTTATAGAAGACGGCTCAATAATAAGTTCCATTACACGTGTCTGGTCCGGCAGTTCCCAGGCTTTTTCCAGCGGAATTGCTACCGCGGAAACTGTTTTTAGGAGTGTTTCGCGTGCAGCTTGGCTCCAAGTAGGGGAATTTGTTGTAAAAAGATAGCCTGTTCCACGTGTATCTGCGGTAAGGATGATTTGTCCTGGTTGAATGAGAACATCCGATAGCAGAGCGGTGCTCGTAATACCCTCGTTTGCAGGAATGAGCTGGTCGATGGCCTGCGTAACCGAGTCAACTGACACGTTTGTCATTACTGGCGTGGACAATAAAGCAAATGTTCCATCTGGAATTGCTTTCGGTGGGGTTTGTGCTGGCCAGGTTGTTTTCAGAGCGATATCAATCCCTGTTTTTGCTAGGTAGAGTTCCGCGGATGAATGCAAGGTTTCATTCGGCATGTAGAGAGTTCCCATGTGGGTATGCCACGGCTTTGAAAAGGGAAAAATCCAAGGCGAGTCTGGTTTCCAGGATCCGGTAGCTGTTAGCCGATCGGACAAGAAAACGACCTGTTGAGTCACTTGTTGCTGAATGAGTGCGTGTGCGGTGAGAAAATCACTCGAAATACCTTGCTTGGATGTGCGAACCGCGATAGAACGGTGGCCATCAGCTTCAACAAAAAGGCTTACCTCTCCATGAATGTAAGGGATGAGATCGGAAAGAGTGACGGCCCGGTTTGAAATTAGCGGAAATTCACTTAGTCGATCGAGGATCGGCTCTGTTGTTTTCCGGTTAAGCCTTATGTGTGCCACCAAGATGGTTCCTTCTGGTGCTGCTGTCGACACCGTATCCCGCGACAATACCGCAGCACCGACACTCCATACCCCAACGAACCACAGGAGCACAACAATCCCGAAAAGCCAAACAACTCGCCTTGGAAGGCGAGTTGTGTAGCGATTTCGATGTAGAGGAATACGTAACCGTTCCATGCAAGTTCATGTTATCCCTCCCCATTCAGTTGTTTACGGGCGTGGACCGCGATTTGGAGGTCGTCCAGCGCCGCCGGCTGGTCGGCCTGGAGGGGCTGTGTTGGCTGGTTTCTCCGGATAGACGTTCCCTTCCGCCTGCTTCATGCTGAGGTTGATGCGGCCAAGTTCGTCTACTTCTGTCACCTTCACTTTCACGTTATCGCCTACTTTTACGATATCACTCACTTCGCCAACGCGCCAGGGAGCGAGTTCACTTACGTGGACAAGTCCTTCCTGCTTTGGCAAGAACTCTACGAAGGCTCCAAATCCCATTAAACGAGTAATTTTTCCTTCGAACTGTTCGCCTACAGCCACTTGGCGTGTGAGGTTGTGGATCCAGTCGTAAGCTTTCTGTGCACCCTCGGCGTTTGTTGAAGTAATCATCACCAGTCCATCATCCTCAATATCTATTGCTTGGACTCCTGTAGTGGCAATGATTTCGTTGATGATTTTTCCTCCTGGACCAATGACGTTTCCAATGAGTTCAGGGTTAATACGCATTGTGATGATGCGTGGCGCGAATGGAGAAAGGTCGGGTCGAACCGCTGGGATTGCTTTGGCCATTACGTCGAGAATCTGGAGACGTGCGTCTTTTGCCTGAGAAAGGGTTTGCACCACAATCTCGGTTGTGATTCCCATGGTCTTGGTGTCCATCTGGATGGCGGTGATTCCAGCACGGGTTCCTGCAATTTTGAAGTCCATTCCTCCGGCTCCATCTTCAAGGTCCTGCAGGTCAGTGATGACTTTCCATCGGCCTTTTGAGTCTGTCGCAAGTCCCATCGCGATTCCGGCGACTGGTGCCGAGATTGGTACACCGGCGTCCATGAGTGCGAGGGTTGAGCCGCAGGTGGAACCCATGGAGCTTGAACCGTTCGAACCAAGTACTTCGGATACGACACGAACCGTGTACGGGAACGCTTCTTTTTCTGGAAGCACAGGGAGGATAGCTTTTTCTGCGAGCGCTCCATGACCGATTTCGCGGCGGCCCGGGCCGCGCATTGGTTTCACTTCTCCGACGGAGTACGGAGGGAAATTGTAGTGATGGAAGTATTGTTTGGTGCCGGCGTACTCCATGCTGTCGAGTGTCTGCACGTCACCAGGTGCACCAAGCGTTACGGTGGAGAGCACTTGTGTTTCGCCTCGAGTGAAGTGGCCGGAGCCGTGGAGGCGGGTGAAGAGAGCTACTTCAGCGGAGAGCGAACGAATTTCTGTGATCGCACGACCATCGACACGTTTTTGTTCATCAAGAATCGACTGGGACACGACATGCTCGATTGTTCCGTACACGAGTGACGTTCCAAACTTGATATCTCCTCCCTCGACACCTTTTTCGCGCAAGAAGGTTTCCAAACGACGCTTCACTTCTCCGCGCTGCGTGGCGCGTTCTACTTTTGTTGCGCGCGGTGTGCCGAAGAACAATTCGCGAACCTGTGCCTCGATAAACGGAATCGCGAGGTCTTCAACTTCCAAACGACGTTTTTCTTTTGAACGCTCGTCATCGTTTTTTGGTGTGAGCACATCGCGTTTGGTTTTCCCTACAGCTGCACGAACTTCCTCGATGAGTTTTACAGGCTCAGCCAAGTGCTTCTGTCCAAAAGCGAACGCTTCGAGCACAACATCTTCTGTGACTTGGTTTGCGCCTGCTTCGACCATGACGATCGATGATGTCGTTCCGGCAAATGAGAGATCGAGGTCAGATTTGAGGCGAGCTTCGTATGATGGGTTGATTACCCATTCACCACCGATGCGACCAATACGAATGTCGGCAATAGGGCCTTCCCATGGGATATCCGATATGTGGAGAGCGCAGGAAGCCCCAATTAAACCAAGGATATCTGGGTCGTTTTCGCCATCGAACTGGAGACAAGTCACCACGACCTGCATGTCGTTTCGGATGCGATCGTTGAAGAGTGGGCGCAAGGCACGGTCGATGTAGCGCGCGACAAGGACAGCTTCGTCGGTTGGGCGCCCTTCCTTTTTCATGAAGCGACTTCCTTTGATTTTACCGGCGGCGTACATGCGTTCTTCGTACTCAACCATGAGTGGGAAGAAATCAAGCCCGTCGCGTACAGAGTCGCTCATGACGGCGGTGGTGAGCACAATGGTTTCGCCGTACTGCACCGTGCAGGACCCACTTGCTTGGTTTGCGTATTTTCCAGTTTGAATCGTGAGTGTTTTTCCGCCCCACTGGGTGGAGAATGTTTTGACCTCTGACATAGGGTGTGTGGTCCCACAAAGATTGAGATGGTCGAGCACAGGGCTCGGACTCTCCGGATCTTTGTGGGACGGGGGTTAGTGAGTAGTTCTGTGATTTAGTGTGTGCATTTCATCCAGAGGAGACAACACCGACGAAGAATCCCTTGCTACTAACGAGAGATCCTTCGGCCTGCGGCCTCTGGATGACATGTGTTTTTTGGTGACCTCGACTCTGTATACTGCTAGAACGATAATCGTCGATCACGATTATCAGCTGGTTCCTCTGTTGCCACTGGCATAAAGAATCCGTCGTTGCCTTCGTCTGTGTCAGATTCTTCACCCTTTTCTTCGAGCACTTCCCCGCCGCGTGGTGCGCCGGTGGAGTTGGCTTTGCGTGTAGGGCCGATGAGGAATTTGCGTTTGTTGTCGGAGAAGTTTGTAAATGCGTCTGCAGCCTCGACCAGTTTGCTCGAAGTGGTTTCGCGGAATGCCATCACTTCGACCATGCGACCTCGACTCTTCGCATACTCGATGAGAGGCACGAAGTCGCCATCACCCGTCACGAGCACAATCACGTCGAGCATGTCGAGCATGCGTACCGCGTCAATCGCGAGCCCTACATCCCAGTCTGCTTTTTTCTGCCCGGACAAATATTCCATCAACTCCTTCTCACGCAAGTCGATGCCGAGCTTCTGTAATGCTTCAAAAAAAGGAGTTTCATCTGCGTTCTTTGTCTTCACCACGTATGCCATGGCACGGATGAGCCGCCGCCCTCCGACGGCTTCCTCGACAATGTTTCCAAAGTTCACGCGTCGTCCAAATAAGTGCCTCGCACTGTAGTACATGTTTTGTGTGTCGATGAAAATGCCGACACGTTGATCGGGATGCCGAGTCATAAAAATATCCAAAGCCCCGCCAAAAAGGCGGGGCGCTTGATTACAAACCGAGCTCTTCTTTGAGCTTCTTCGATGCCTTCTCATCCTCGCGTTCGAGGTACTTAAGGAGGCGATGGCGCTCGTGAACCTTTTTTATAAGACCACGGCGGCTGGAAAAGTCCTTCTTGTGCATCTTCAAGTGCTCCGTCAGGTCGTCGACTTCCGCCGACAAAATAGCGATTTGGACCTGTGGCGAACCTGTATCAGATTCGTGCGTGCGGAACTTCTCGATGATCTTCTGCTTTTTCTTTGGGTCGAGCATAAGAAATGGTCACGATCGTCCGAGTGGCGGAACCCGTCCCGAAACCCAGGCGTCGTCAGTGAATTACTCGCAAAGGATAGCAAAAGGTTAGTTTTTCGTCAATTTTACAAGAAAAAAATCCCGTAAGACGGGACAGGAGGGAGCGGTCCTGGTTTTAGGCCTCTGCCATCGGCTGGTTGTTGGTTGGGAAGAAGTAGTCGTGGCCGGCCTCCTCGAAGCGCATGTGGCGTGCTTCGGCAGGAGTGACGGTGGGTTTGGCGAGCACGGTTGCTCGTACGGTTTCGTTGCCAATGCTGGCGGTGAGTTCGCACTTCACCCCGCTGAATGTGCCGAAGACCACAAGTTCGTTCGTAGTCGACACATTTCCCTCACCGAGAGGTCCATCGTCGATCGTGACGAACGTCACCGAGGCGCTCAGCTCCTTCGCCTGCAGCATGGCAAACGCCACGTGCAGAAGGAACCTTCGCAGGTTCTCGTTGGGAATGGATCTACTCAGGAATACGCAATAGGTTGTCATGTTGTCTCTGCTCCTTCAGAGGATGGAGCCTAGTCGAACCGTGGATTCTCGTCAATAAAAATACCCCCTTTCGGGGATATTTTAGGCTGTCTATTTGAGCAGCGCGTCGATCGCGGCTTTTACAGCGGCTTCGGATTGGGCGCCCTTGATAACCGTAGCGGTGGTTCCG
>SXGU01356816.1_pt1 | contig 13688 bp, 8 predicted proteins | sample 3174531 | NCBI WGS metagenome assembly SXGU01 (sample SAMN11356863, study PRJNA531348) | freshwater metagenome | isolation source: freshwater sample F1-140 | place: China: Fuxian Lake, Yuxi | collected 2017-12-25 | reverse complement strand
TCCGACTACGACCAGGACGGCGACGGCCACGACGACGCCACCTACGGCGGCGACGATTGCGACGACGCCGACGTGACGGTGAGCCCCTCGGCCCCGGAGACCTGGTACGACGGCTTCGACCAGGACTGCGACGGTGCCAGCGACTACGACCAGGACGGCGACGGCTCCGAGAGCAGCGACTACGGCGGCCAGGACTGCGACGACACCGACGCCAGCATCAACAACGGCGCGACCGAGATCTGGTACGACGGCATCGACCAGGACTGCGACGGCGGGAGCGACTTCGACCAGGACGGCGACGGCGAGGACGACAGCGCCTACGGCGGCACCGATTGCGACGACACCAGCGCCGCCGTCAACACCGGTGCCACGGAGACCTGCGACGGGATCGACGAGGACTGCGACGGCAGCATCGACGAGGGCGCGATGACGCCCTACTACAGCGACACCGATGGCGACGGCTACGGAGGCGAGACTGCGGCGGGCGAGGCATGCAGTGCCCCGGCTGGCTACCTCGCCACGGGCGACGACTGCAACGACGCCGACGCCGCCATCAGCCCGGCCGCGAGCGAGTCCTGCGACTCGGTCGACAACGACTGCGACGGCTACACCGACGAGGGCGTGGCCACCCGCTACTACCGCGACGCCGACAGCGATGGCTACGGAAAGAGCGCCACCCACCGCGACGCCTGCTCGGCCCCCACCGGCTACGTGGCCAACAGCACCGACTGCGACGACACGACCGCGAGTGTGAGCCCAGCCGCGACCGAGGCCTGCAACGGCGTGGACGACGACTGCGATGGTACCGTCGACGAGGGCCTGGCCGGCAGCACGAGCTACTACGCCGACAGCGACGGCGACGGCTACGGCGACGTGTCGAGCACCACCGTCTCCTGCACCGCGCCGAGCGGCTACGTGACGGACGCCACCGACTGTGACGACAGCGACGCGAGCGTGAACCCCGGCGAGGCCGAGGTGGGCTACGACGCCGCCGACAACGATTGCAGCGGCATCCAAGACGACATGGCGGCGGAGGACTGGAGTGACTGGTACGTGACCGGCGGCAACAGCTCAGACTACGTCGGCAGCGGCGCGCTCCTCGTGAGCGACGACCTCAACAGCGACGGCGACGACGAGCTGATCATCGGCTCGCCCTACTACGACTACGACTACTACTGGTACACCTACAGTAGCGTGGGCCTCGTGGGCTTCCACGACCAGGACAACGCCGACACCCCGGCCGACGCCGAGGACGGCTACCTCGACGTTTATGGCGGTAGCACCGACATGGCGGGCGCGGCGCTGGCGCTCGGCAACGCCGACGGTGGCAGCTACAGCGAGGTGGCGGTGGGTGCACCTTACGACGCGGGCGACGGCACCTACGCCGGCTCGGTGTACGTTTTCGACATCTACGGCGAGTCCGGTACCGACTCGACCTCGAGCATCGACGAGGGGACGATCATCGGCGTGTCCGACAACGGCTACCTCGGTTCGGCGCTGGCCTTTGGCGACATGGACGGCGACGGCGGCGCCGACCTCGCCATGGGGGCGCCGTCCGCGTCCAGCGCGCGCGGCCGCGTGTACGTGGCGCTCAACGGCGACGGCTACGACTCCGGGAGCATGGACGCCGACGAGGCGAGCTACTACGTCCGGGGTGTCAGCAACTCCGACTACCTTGGTACCGGTGTGGTTTTCGGCGACTTCGACGACGACGGCTACGACGACATCGTCAGCTGCTCTCCGGGCGACGACGACGGTGGCACCGACGCGGGCACCTGCTGGATCGACGGGGGCGAGTCCTCACCGAGTGAATCGGACACCACGGTGTCGTCGGCCTACGACACGATGGTCACCGGGCCGGCGGCCAGCGCCTACCTGGGCGGCACCCACGGCGCGCTGGCGGTGGGCGACTTCGACGACGACGGGGTGGACGACCTCGCCCTCGGCGCGTACGGTTACGGTGCGGTCTCCATCTGGGCGGGCGGCTCCTTGTCCGGGAGCGAGACCTTCGCCACCGCCGACTGGGTGGCGTCGGCCGAGTCCTCGGGCAGCTACCTGGGCTACGCGCTGGTGCTCGGCGACGCGAGCGCCGATGGTGTCGACGACCTCCTGGTGGGCGCGCCGACGGGTGGTTCCAGCGGGGAGGGGATTCTCTACCTCCTCCAGGGCGGCCAGGCGTCCGGTGCCTACACACTGCCGTCCGACCAGTACGCCTCGTGGTCCGGTCCCTCGGCCAGTAGCTACTTCGGCGCGCGGGTGGCGGGCCTCACCGACCTCGATGGCGACGGCACCGAGGACTTCGCGGTGTCCGCGCCCTATGCCGACGAGAGCGCCACCAACGGCGGCCAGGTGTTTGTGCTTCCGGGGTACTAGGCCCGGGAAACCTCCACCCGTCCTACCTTGTACTCGGGGCAGCTCGTCCAGCGATCCTGCACGCCGCCCACGAGGCGGTTCGTCCCCGTCTCGGGGAAGTGGAAGGTGAGGAAACACTCGCCCTCGCGCACGCGGTCGGTCACCTGCGCCACCGCCTGGGCCTCGCCGTGCTCGTTGCGGATGCACACCCGCTCCCCATCGCGGATGCCACGGTCGGCGGCGTCAGCGGGGTGGATCTCGAGCTCGTCGTGGGTGACGATCTTCCCGGGTACGCCCCGCCGCGTCATGCTCCCGGCGTTGTAGTGCTCGAGACGGCGGCCCGTTATCAGGGTGAGGCCCGCGCCTCGGAAGGCCGGCGACGCGCTCCAGCTCACGACGTGGAGCTTCGGCTGGAAGGTCTCGGCCGTGTGGAGGATCGCGGTGCCGGGGTGTCCCTCGGCCGGGGCGGGCCACTGGATGCTGCCGAGCTGCTCGATCCGCGAGTACGACACGCCCGCGAACTGCGGGGCCACCCGGCTCACCTCCTCCATCACCTCGCCGGGCGAGGTGAAGGGCTGGGGACAACCGGTGGCGTGCATCAGGTCGAGGAGGATCTCCCAGTCGGCGCGCGCCTGGCCCGGGGGATCGAGCACCTTGCGAACCCGCTGCACGCGGCGCTCGCCGCTGGTGAATGTCCCGTCTTTCTCGAGGAAACTCGCTCCTGGGAGGACGACGTCGGCCATGGCGGCGGTGCGGGTGAGGAAGAGCTCTTGCACGACCATGAAGTCGAGGTTGTCGAGCGCCGCCGCCACCTTCTCGGGCTCGGGGTCGGTGACGATCACGTCTTCCCCGATGATGTAGAGGGCGCGGATCTCCGAGCGGCGCGCCGCCTCGTAGATATCGGGGAGCCGGCGTCCGGGCGCCCCGCCCACCGGCTGGTAGCCGGCGCCGAGGTCGGGCTGGCAGCCCATGTCGGCCGCGCCCTGGACGTGGTTCTGGCCGCGCAACGGGTTGACGCCCACGCCGGGGCGCCCGAACGCGCCGGTGAGCACGGCCAGGTTGCAGAGGAGCGTGACCGACTCGGCGCCCTGGAGGTGCTCGGTGACGCCGAGTCCGTGCACCATCATCGGCGACTTGGCCTCGGCCCAGAGCCGCCCCGCCTGCCGCAGGACCGCAGCCGGAACGCCGGTGGTGCTCGCCCAGCGCTCGGGGGTGTCGGCCACGATGGCCGCGGCGTACTCGTCCCAGCCCGTGGCGCTGGGCGCGGTCTTGCCGAGCGACACGAGCACATTGGCCAGCGAGTTGAAAAGCGGCACGTTGGCCCCGGGGTGCACCTGGAGGTGAACGTCGGCGACGTGCGTGAGCGCGGTGGCGCGCGGGTCGATGACGATGAGCTTCGCCCCCCGGAGCACCGCCTGCCGGATGCGGGCCCCCACGATGGGGTGGGCCTCGGTGGGGTTGGCGCCGATGACCACCAGGAGGTCGGCGCGCTCGATGTCGTCGAAGCTGTTGGTGGCGGCGCCGGTGCCGAAGGCAGCGCGCAGGCCTGCGGCGGAGGGGGCGTGACACACGCGCGCACAACAGTCCACGTCGTTGGTGCCAAAGCCCTGGCGGATCCACTTCTGGAAGAGGTAGTTCTCCTCGTTGGTGCACCGGGCCGAGGAGAGCCCGGCCACGCCGCCGGGGCGCAGCCCATTGGCCACCCGCTCGATGGCCTCCGCCCAGGTGGCGGGGACGAGCACGCCGCTGGCGTCGCGAATGAGCGGTGTCGTCAGCCGATCCCCGTGGCGGGCGTGGGCGTAGGCGTAGCGGCCCTTCACGCAGAGGTGGCCGCGGTTCGGCGCCACGTTCGCGCCGTCGACCCGGGTGATGTGAGCCTCGTGGCCGTCCTTTCCCCCGGCAACGTGCACGTCGAGCTGGCAGCCCACGCCGCAGTAGCCGCAGGTGGTGCGGACGACCTCGCCGCTGTGGCTGTGACAGTCGGTGATCGCCCCGGTGGGACAGGTGGCGGCACAGGCACCGCAGCTCACGCAGCCGCTGTGGGCGAACTCGTCGTCCCAGTACAAGCGCGCGCCCGCGCCGCGTCCGGCCACCGCGAGCACGAACTCCCCTTGCACGCTCTCACAGGCCGACACGCAGCGACGGCAAAGAATGCAGGCGGACAGCCCGATCTTGATGACGGGGTGGCTCGTGTCGTGCAAACCGTGCCGCTGGTGACGGTATCGCTCGCCGGTGGCGCCCATCGTGTGGAGGGTGTGCGCCGCCTCGCCAGCCGGACCGGCCTCGGCCAGCACCAGCTCGGCGAGGTCGCGCCGATACGCCAGGAGCTCGGGGGTGTCGGTGCGCACCACGGCGCCCTCTCGAGCGGGCGTGGTGCAGGCGGCCACGTGCTTGCCGTCAATCTCGACGAGGCAGGCGCGGCAGTGCCCGCCGGGTGGCAATCGGGGGTCGTGACACAGGGTGGGGAGGGGTCGCCCGGCGGCGCGCGCCACGTCGAGCAAGGAACCCCGGGCGACCACCGCCTGTCCGTCGATCGTGATCATCCGAGCACCCGCTCGCCGCAGAGTTCCACCAGGTCGCGAATCGGTCGCGGCACCCCCTGGCCGAAGCCGCAGAGGCTCCCCATCTCCATGGTGGTGAGCAGGCGGTCGAGCGAGGGGGTATCGCGCATGTCGGCGATGCGGGCCGAGCCCACCCGGCACGGCGTGCAACTGCCGCAGGACTCCGAGCGAGCGAACTCGGCGAGGTGGCGGAAGAGCGCCCCGGGGCTGACCGAGGCGTCGAAGACCACCACGCCGCCATGCCCGAGGCCCGGGAGCGCGTCGTACGCCAGCTCCACGTCGAAGGCCGCGGCCGGGATCACCCGGCCGAGCGGGCCGCCCACCAGCGCCATCGTCCACCGGCTGCCCTCGCGCGGACCACCGCAGGCCTCGTTGAGCACGCGTCGCAAGGGCGTGCCGAGGGTCACCTCCACGCAGGCCGGCTCGCGCACCGCGCCCGCCACGCAGATCGCCTTGTGGCTGGCTCCCGAGTTGGCCCGGACGATGTGCGGGATGATCGACAGCGTCTCCACGTTCTGCACCACGGTTGGCTTGCCGAAGAGCCCCGACACCGCCGGGTAGGGGGGCTTCGGGCGGGGCTCGCCGCGCTGTCCCTCGATGGCGTTGAGTAGCGCCGTCTCCTCGCCCACCACGTAGCTGCCATGCCCACCCACCACGTGGATGCGCATGTCGTCGAAACGTTCCTCGGCGAGCGCCGCCTCGACCGCCGCGCGGGCCCGGGGGTACTCGCCGCGAATGTACACCACGCCCCGATTGGCGCCGATGGCGCGACCGCAGGCGCGCATCCCCGCGAGCACCGCGTGCGGGGAACGTTCCAGTAACAAACGGTCGATCCACGAGCCGGGGTCGCCCTCGTCGCCGTTGGCCACCACCCATTTCTCGGCGGAGGGCTGAGCCTTTGCCACCTTCCACTTCGCGGCGGTGGGGTAGGCGGCGCCGCCCCGCCCGCGCAGGCCCACGCCCTCGATGACAGCGAGGATGTCGTCGCCCGAAGGGAGGTCGTCGTGATCAGCCTCGCCGCGACTGTCGGTGAGGAGGTGACGCAGCACCACGGGCGTGCTGGCGAGGTTCTTCAAGAGGGCAGGGTGGCCGTTGCCGGTCGCGACCGAAGGCCCCGTGAGACGCGACGGGGCTTCGTAGCAGTGGCCCACGCAGCGAACGCGAGGCAGCTGCGGGTCGATCCCCGGTCCGCCCGCGAAGTGGCAGGCGGTGCCGTCGCACACCACGTCGAGCTCGTGGCCGAGTGCATAGAAGCTCTCGACGCCGTGCTGGGGCGCGGGCGGTAGCTGCCCGTGAGCGCGACGGAAAAGGGCGCGCAGGGCGTCAGACATAGCCGAGGTTCCTCGCTCGTTCGGTCAGGGCGTCGCGGAAGTTGGGGTGGGCGATGCTGATGAGCGCCCGGGAGCGGTCGCGCACGCTCTTGCCGTGCAGATCGACGCAGCCAAACTCGGTAGCCACGAAACGCACGTCGCCCCGGCTGGTGACGACGCCGGCGCCCGGGGCGAGGGTAGGCACGATGCGCGAGATTGTCCCACCCTTGGCGGTCGACGGCAACGCGACGATCGGACGGCCCCCCACTGAGCGCGCGGCGCCCCGGAGGAAGTCCACCTGTCCCCCGATGCCCGAGTAGAAACGCGTACCGATGCTGTCGGCGTTCACCTGCCCGGTCAGGTCGATGGACAGGGCGCTGTTCACCGCCACCATCTTGGGGTGGCGCGCGATCACCGCCGGGTCGTTCACCACGTCGGAGGGTTGCATCTCCACGGCCGGGTTCTGGTCGACGAAGTCGTAGGCCCGCTGGGTGCCGAGCACGAAGCTGGTGACGGCCTTGCGGGGCCACCAGGGTTTCTGCGTGCCGTTGGCCACGCCACGCTCGATGAGATCGACGAGTCCGTCGCCGAGCAGCTCGGTGTGGATGCCGAGGTTGCGGCGGTCGGTGAGGCGTCGCAAGACGGCGTCGGGGATGGCGCCGATGCCGGCCTGGATGGTGCTGCCATCGTCGACCAGCGAGGCGACGTGATCAGCGATGCGCGCCACCACGGTGGGCTCGTCGACCTCGGGGGCGTGCGAGGGCAGGGGATGGTCGACGGGAACCATGGCGTGCAGTCGCGACACGTGGATGAAGCTGTCGCCGAAGGTGCGCGGCATGCGAGGGTTCACCTCGGCGATCACCAGGGGCGCGTTGTCGACCGCCGAGCGCATCACGTCGACCGTCACGCCCATCGAGCACCAGCCGCGGGCGTCGGGGGGCGACACCTGGACGAGCGCTGCGTGAAGGGGGAGGGGACCACCCGGCCGGAAAAGCGCGGGGACCTCCGAGAGAAACACCGGGGTGTAATCGGCACGTTGCTCGGCGACGGCCTGGCGGACGGCCGGGCCGATGAAGAGCGCGTTGACCCTGAGGTGGCCCGCGAGCTCCGGCCGCACCAGCGCCTCGCTGCCGAAGGAGAGCACCTGCACCACCTCCAGTCCAGTGAAACGTGGACCGGCCTCGCCCAGCGCGCGCACCAGATCGCGTGGCTCACCGGCATTGGCACCAATGGCCACGCGTCCGGAGTCTGGGAGGAGAGCGACCGCCTGCTCGGGGCTCAATGGGCCACCAGCACCGGGACGGAGGAGCGGGCCACGAGGCGCTCCGCCACGCTGCCGAGCAGCAGGTGAGGCAGGCCCGTGCGGCCGGTGGTGCCGATGCAGATGAGGTCGGCCTGTCGCGACTTCACCTCGTCGTTGAGGCTGTCGGCGATGGGGCCGGTCACCACGACGATCTCGTAGGGAACATCTTCCGGAACCTCTTCCTTGGCGGTGCGCTCGAGCCCGTGACGAGCCTCGGTTTCGAGCTCCTGCTGGTAGCGGAGGATGAGCTCGGGGTCGAAGGCCGCCCAGCCCGGGACATCGGCCGCGAGCGCCGAGACGTGGGGCAGGATCACGTGGATCAGCGTGAGCCGGGCCTTGCCGTGGCGGGCGAGGTTGATGGCCATCCGCAGGGCGTGCAGGGAGGGCTTGGAGAAGTCGACGGGGACGACGATGTGTTTGAAAGGCATGGGCATGCTCCGGATCGCACAGGGGCGGAGCAGGAAGCGTGCCACGCGGAATGGGAGCTTGAACTCGGATTGAGTCGCGCATGTGTGCAGGGACACACACGATCACCTGTGTGAGACGCCCCAGCTACTTCCGCGGGCGCATCGCCCCGAAGACCTGCTTCACCGCCTCTCGCGGATACTCGGTGTAGCGGCTGAATTCCTGGCCGGCGCGCAGCCACTCGCCGCCGTCGAGCACCACGCACTCGCCGGTCATGTAGGCGGCCCCGGGCGACATCATATAGGCGGCAAGATTGGCGAGCTCGCCGGGCTCGCCGAAGCGGCCGAGCGGGATCTGCTTCTTGGCCTGCTCCTCGATGTCGCCTGCCATGAGTCGCGAGAAGGCGCCCTCGGTGGGGAAAGGGCCCGGGGCAATGGCGTTGTTACGAATGCCGTAGCAGGCCCACTCGACGGCCAGCGACCGCGTCATGGCGAGCACGCCGGCCTTGGCGCAGGCGCTCGGCAGGACGAAGGCCGAGCCCATCCAGGCGTAGGTGGTGACGATCGACAACATCGTGCCGCCCGTCCCGCGCTCGATCATGCGCTTGCCCACGTCCTGAGTGGTGTGGAAAGTGCCGTGGAGCACGATGCGCACGACGCTGTCGAAGGCGTTGGGCGAGAGGTCTTCCGCGGCCGAGAGGAAGTTGCCGGCCGCGTTGTTCACCAGCCCGTTGACCGGGCCAAGCTCGGCCTCGATCGCGTCGATGGCGAGGTGCACCCCGTGCGGGTCGCGCACGTCGGCGCTGGCGCAGGCCGCAGTGCCCCCGGCGGCACGGATGGCGGCGACGGTCTCTTCGAGGGGCTCCACCCGGCGGCCGAGTACGCCGACACGGGCGCCGAGCGCGCCGAAACGTTCGGCCCTGGCGCGGCCGAGGCCCGAGCCGCCGCCGGTGACTCGGATGGTCTGCGAGGAGAGGAGGTCGGTCTGGAACATGGGGGGCCGGCTATCCCGTGAGGCTACGCCGGGCCGATGCGGCGAACGAACACCACGACGAAGCCCTCCCGCTGGCTTAGCTCGCGATCGACCTCGCCCTCGATCACCCAGTCCAGATCGCCTTCCTCGTCGACGAGTTGCTGGAAAACACGGCCGCCCTCGTACTGGAAGTGCTCGGGGCCCCGGGCGTTGGCGTCGATGATGAGGCCTTGATGCTCGCGACGGAATTGCCGGTAGGCGTCCTTGGCGGACTCGGTAGCAAAGCCCGGCCCGGCGAGCGCCTCCGCAGCGTCGTTTTCGAGGTGCGAGTCGCCGAGGCGGGCGAAGGCGCGAACCCAGCCGAAGGCCGCCGTTCGCAGCTCGCGGCGGAACTGCGGCGAGTCCAGCGTGGTTTGCGGCGGCCGGGGCGGGGCGGTTTCCTCGATCTCCGACACGTCGCTGGCGAGCATGAAGCGCTCCCACTCGTGCACCAGGCTGGCGTCGACGCTTCGCACGAGGGTGTCGAGCCAGGCGCGGAGCTCGCGCAGCTCGAAGTGATTCTGAATGTACTGAAAGCCCGGCAGCTCCACCTCGAGCACGCGGTAGGCCTCCGACAGGTAGCGCAGGAGCTGGCCCTCCTCGTAGCCCAGCCGGTACTCGTGGATGTAGTCGTTGAAGCCGAAGTGCCCCTCGTACATCTCGCGGAGGATGAAGCGAGGCTCCGGCGGCGGCCCCTCGTACCATGGGTTCAACACGCGCCAGGCTTCGAAGGACACTCGGATCTCGTCGGCGCAGGGCGACTCCCGCGTCACCGCGTCGTTGTCGATCTTCCCCTGGATGGCCTCGGCCGCCTCGGTGTCGCCCGCTCGCCGCGCCGCGTACGCTTCCTGCTTGGCCTTGCTGCGCGCGGCCCGCAGCTGTGCCCGTTGCACGCTGGTGGGCTCGTAGAGCACCGACTCGACGAAGCTCAGGACTCGGAGGGCGAAATCCGGTAGCCGCGCGTCGAAGGCGTCGGCGAGGAGGGCATGCTTGAGCCAGATGTGCAGCGGGCGCTCGCTGCGGCCTCCATCATCGATCGACTCGATGCGGAGTGCGCCGTGGGCGTCGGGCTGCACGCGCCCCGTCGCGCCGAGTTTCGCCAGTAGTTCCCGGGAACGTGCGTGGGCGCGTTCCGTCTCCCCTCGGGTCAACTGCGCCCGGTCGATGAGCGAGCGGAGCGCGTTGACACCTCCTCCCTTCCGGCTGAGCATCCGCATGACCAGGGCCCCGTCGACATTCAGCCGCGTGGTCAGCGGCGAGGCCGACTCCTTCACCAGCCCTTCGAACTTGTCGCGCGACCAGCCCTTGTAGCCTTCGGGTGGTTGGGCGGGTGATTTCTTCTTCTTTCCCAGCGCCTTGTCGAGACGGTTCTGCATCTCGTGCTCGGGTGCCTGCACCCAGGCGGTGCCCTGGTCGTCGTGCCCCTTGCGTCCCGCGCGCCCGGCCACCTGGTGGAACTCTCGGGCACTGAGGTGGCGCACCTCGTGGTTGTCCCGCTTGTAGAGCTGGGTGATCAGGACAGTCCGGATGGGCAGGTTCACCCCCACGCCGAGGGTGTCGGTGCCGCTCACGAAGTCGAGGAGCCCCTGCTGCGCGCAGCGTTCGACCAGGAGCCGATAGCGTGGCAAGAGCCCAGCGTGGTGCACGCCCACGCGGTCGCGGAGGAGCTTTCGGAGCGTCGATCCGTAGGGGGTGTCGAACCGGGAAGACTCGAGCAACTTCGCTCGTTTGAGCTTGCGTTCATCAGTGTCTCGGGGCCCTTCGGTAACCACCATGCGGATAGGATCGGCGGCGCGCTCGGCCGCGTCCGGCTTGGTGAACGACACCACGTAGGCGGGGCAAAGCTTGTTGTCGCGAATGTCGACGAGGCTCTGCCGCAGGACTTGTTCCTTGTATTCGAACTCCAGCGCCACGGGGCGGACGTCGGATTGGACCAGCCGGGTGGGCCGCCCCGTCTGGGCCGCCACCGTCTTGGCCTGGGCCGCCGCGTTGCCGACCGTCGCCGACAAGAGGGCGAAGTGCGCGTGACGCATTTCCAGCAGCGGCAGCAGCCACGCCTGGCCCCGCTGGGCGTCGTCGTAGTAGTGAAACTCGTCCATCACGATCCAGTCGAAGCGCGACGGGTCCGGGTCGCCAAGCGCCATCGACGCGAGCACCTCGGCAGTGCACACGAGCACGGGCGCCTCGTGATTCACCGTGGCGTCTCCCGTGGCGAGGCCCACCCGCCGCGCGCCGAAGTGATTGCAGAGCCAGAAGAACTTCTCGTTGACCAGCGCCTTGGTGGGGGCGGTGTACACGCTCCGCACGCCCTGGGCGAGGGCCGAAGTGCGCGAATAGCCCGACCATCGACTTTCCCGAGCCCGTGGGTGTGTTCAAGAGCAGGTTGGGCCCCTCGGCCAGCACCTCGACCGCCTCGGCCTGCGCCGGGAAGAGCTCGAAGCCGATGCTGGCGAGGTACTCAGAAAAGGCGAGGAACAGGGCGGTGGCGTCGTGACTCTGGTCGCGGGGTGGCAAGAAGGGGATCGCCGGGCCGAAGCGCGAGGCGATGTTGCGCTGGTAGGCGGTGCGTAGCGTGTTGAACGTGAGCGGACAGAGCGCCTTGAGGCCGTCCGGCAGGTGCGTGTCGTCGGCGCGGCCCTCGACCAGGGCAAGACGCTCCGCCAGCTCGCTCGCCCGCGGCACGGGCGCGGCGGGCGCCCAGGACTCGGGAGGATCGGGGTCGCCATCCGTCGGGAGCTCGGCGTCGAGGCCGTCGAGGGCCCGGAGCGGGTCGGACAAGGGCTGCGCGTAGCCCACCCGCGACGCCAGCCGGGCGAGGGTCAAGAGCCCCTTCTTGAGATCGAGGGGGCTCAGCGGGTCGGGCACTTCCACGCCGGGTCGGCGGAGTTGATCCGAGAGGGACAGCATCGCCAGCCACAGCGCGTCGGTGGGATTGTGGAAGGCCTCCTCCGCGAGCGCCCAGTTGATCGCCACGCTCCGAATCGCATCCGGATAGGGCGCCTGCCCGCACACTGGGTCCCAGTGTTCGCGGGCCACGCTCGCGGCCTCCTGGTGTCGACGCGCACGACGCAATCGCGAGAGGTACACGGCGAGGTAGTCCGCTCGCGCCTCGGCGGACCAGGCGGCGCGGGCCACCTCCACCGCGATGTCGTGCGTCACGTCGGCCTCGCCCAGCTGCTCGCCGATGCGGCGCTCGAGCCACACCGCGACGTGTGTCAGGGTCGCGTGATCGTGGATGGGGATGTAGAGCGCCGTCTGGTGACGGACGGCCGCTTTCACCAGGGCGGCGATGGTGCGACCAACGGTGGCGGCCCCGAGAGTGTCGACCGCCACCGCCACCGCCGCGCGCGCGATGTCGGCGTGCCGCGCCTGCCACGCTGCACCCGCGTCGCCCCTCGTCGGACCGACGGCCTCGCCGCGAAGGGACGGGCGGATCTGCGACCGGAAGTCCGGCTCGCTGACGCCGAGCGCCTGGCACAAGACCCGCTCGTCGAGCCCATCGACGGCGAGGGCGTCGGCGCAGGCGATGGACAGGTAAGCGAGGTGCACCTGGTTGTCGGCGCGGACCTGGTCGCCAATGAGCGAGACCAGGTGTGCCCGGAGCTCCTCGGGCCCGAAGCGCACGTTGAGCAGCCCGCCAAAGAGCCCGTCTTTGCTGTCGTGCCGGGCCCTCACCGCCTCGAGCAGGTGCTCAGCGCGTGCAGGCTCCGGCACGTCGTGGAGTTTCCGCAGCCCCTCTCGCCCCTGTCCTGCCCATGCGGTAACGATGGCCTGGGCGCTCGCGAGGTCGATGCCGGCGCTGTCGTAGCGCCGTGTCTGACACGCACTCCCGATGCCCTTGATCCTCGGGGCGGCCGCTTCCCACCGGTAGCGTCGTGAGGCGCCCACGATATGCACGCTCGCGGCAGAGCCGAGGATCACCTCGCGCTGGCCGCGGACGAGGCCCACGATGCCATCCACGTGCTCGTCGAGCTGGTCGATCACGAACACCGTGCGTCCTGTGGTCGCGACCAGCGCCCGGGTGGCCGCCACGTCGAAGCCGCCGGCCCCGGGGTCGAGCCAGTACACACGCGTGTCGGGCTCCCGTGCGAGTCGTGCCGCCAGCTGCACGAGGAGGGTTGACTTTCCCTCGCCGGTGGGCGCGGCAAGGAGGTCGATGGTGACGCCGTTAGCAGCGCGAAGCGCGTCGAGCACGCGCTGTCCCACCGGCAACATCGGCACCCGAGGGTCTACGCCGATGGCGAAGGCGGGGTCGGCACCGTCGAAGTAGCGCACGAGCTCGTCGCCCGGGAGCAACGAGAGGCTGTCGAGGAAGGCGCTGTCTACGGCGCGCCATGGGCGGGCGGGCTCCCGGGGAAGAGCCGGGGACTCGCCCGCGAGACGAGGGGCTTCGCCGTTTTCGTCCGGCAGTACCAACACCAGCCGCTCCGCGAAGTAGCGGAGGTTGGCGACGAAAAGGTAGGCGTCGAGGGGCCGCAGGTTGTCACGGTCGTGGATCGCGGTGTGGCGCAGCGCCTTGAGCTGCGCGAAGGCGGGCGCCGTCACCTGCTTGTCGAGCAGTTTCCACGAGTCCTCGATCCGGGCCTTCTCCCACACGTTCACCAACTCGCCGAGACCGAGATCGATCAACGGTTTCCCGTGCCCCTCCACGGTCAGGGCGGTGTTCAGTCGGTCTCGGTCGCTACCGGCCGGGAGGCTGTCGGCAACGATGCGGCAGACCGCGCGCATCCAGCCCTCGAGGACGGG